>Ga0208162_1000615_pt1 | contig 19893 bp, 17 predicted proteins | sample CB_VirMetaG_4_FD_184539 | JGI IMG/M metagenome (GOLD analysis project Ga0208162, IMG submission 184539) | Freshwater to marine saline gradient viral communities from Chesapeake Bay - CB_1508_1M Viral MetaG (SPAdes) (version 4) | ecosystem: Environmental > Aquatic > Marine > Coastal | place: USA... | reverse complement strand
TGGCAAACTCACCCGCATCTAGTGTTTTAAGATCTGCTGCTCTTTGATTGGCAAACATATCTCTTTCTTGTGATGTATCTGGTCCCCATGCACTTACTTCAACACTAACATAATTTTTAAGAGGAGTGTTGAGATTCACAATTCTGAGAGTTTCTAAGTGATCTTGACCAATTGCTCTTCTAATTGGAAAATAAGAAGGAGCAATTGTTTCGAACTCATATCCATTAACGTATGCTTTTCCAGATGAAACCTGAATGGCATGTGAAGTCTCACTTTCCAAACCGAAAGCATCTTCGTGGTTTAGTGTCGTTACATGGAAAGGAGATACTGTATAATGTCCAGATTCATCATAGGTTCTTCTCGCGAGTGTGTCTTCAAAAATTGCATAGTCAGTATATCTTACTTGTTTTGTGGTGCTTCCTTCATCTATTCTGACCAGTTCGAAATAACTCTCTCTGTTTGTCTCTGTAAGAGGAATCTGATTCAGTTGAAGAGTTATCTTATAACGATCTGCACCGGGAGAGTTGAAATTGAAGAAACCAAAAGATGGGTCTTTAAGTGTTTCATCTTGATCTGCTGTTACAATCTCTCTTACAATATTAAACCCGACACTTGCAGATGGAGAAGAAAAGTCTCTGTATGTAAAGCCTTGACTACTGTTTTCTGAAAAAGCAGCAATAGTCCCTTCATCACTTTTGATAAGGAAACCATCTGCATAGAAAAATCCTTCTGCTACTGCAACAATGTTTGTTGCTTGTGATATTGCAGGTGGCTCATTTGTTGCATTTGCTTTTATTTTTGGTTGAATTAAGGGCAAAGTGCCTTGTATGGTTAAGGTTTCTTCTGGTTGGAAATTACTACCTGTTGTATAGTTTACAAAAAGTATCTGATATCCGTCTTCAGCATATACGTCGCTTCGATCTGCATATGCAACTATGGTTGCTTGAACACCAGATGTGTTTCTTATTGTTTTTCCTATGAAGGATCTGAGTTGTTCGTCTGTGTATATGGTTTCATTGTCAAGTCTAATGGCAATAGAAAAAAATTCTGTTATTTCACCACCCCTTACAACTGCTCCTTCTTCGAAAAAGTGATCTCCTAATCTTTCGATCTGATCCTGAAGAATGGTTTGCAGTTGGGTTATCTCTCTTGCTTGTAGAGGAAAGCCCGGTCTTGACATGATTCTGAGAAACTTTTTGTTCTCATCATAATCATCATAGTAAGGAACGCCGCCGTGAATATCTTTTCTGTATGATTTAGCCATCTTTTCCCTTAAAAGTCAATGTTTACTTTGAATATATCAGCCTGTTCTGCTGATCTAGTTACAGGATCTATACTTGATATGTATAATAGTTGTCCTGAAAAAAGATTAAGTTCTGGTGGTGAGAACGATTCTATTGTCAGTTCTAGATCATTGACATACAACAATTCACCAGCAGTAAACCCTAAAACATCCGAAGAAGATCCGGGGAATACGTTAGTTACATATAAATCACCACTGGAACCTTCTATGTTGTCGAAATACAAGACATTTCCAACAGAACCACTTGCGCCAGTGACACCATAATCAAGTGTAATATCTTGATATGGATTTTCTGGATCAAAAGAATTTCCATCATTTCTACCTATGCTTAGTTTATGAGAACACCTATATGTTTCTACATTACTAGGACGAATAGAATCTTGAAAAAGAGTATTGGTTACAGTTGCAGTTTTGTTGGTAAAGGTAAATCCACCAGAGGGAGTTCCATCTGGGTTGTTTGATTTAAAAACATAGACAGTCTCGCCGTTTATGAACGGAGAATTCAAACCATCAAGAGTAACTTGTGATCTCGCTGTTCCATATGCGATAAAATTCCTAGATCTTCCAAGGTTATAGGATTGTGATCCAAAAACGAACTCACCATTCTCTATAAAGTTTGGCGAAAAAGTTACTCCATTGGGAGAGAGATCTACCTTTGTTTGTTTGTATGCAACTGTCCCAACAACCTTTCCTGCATTATCATAGGTTGAGTTTATAGTTGGAGATAACCACAATCCATATTGACTATAATCGTTGCCTATAACTGCGCGATCACCCTCATCTCCTTGCAGTCTAGTGAGTATAGAAACTCTACTCACATTCAGATCAAATATGGGTTCTCTTCCAAGACCTCTGGTTGGGTTTATGTTGACGCTAAGAGCAGTTGGTGTTGGTGATGCTGCTGGAACAATTGATGCAGTAGCAAAAGAATAGTTTGACCCTCCATTCACCAGAACAACAGAGTCAATAGTTTTTGTTCCATACAACCCCATCTTTGCATATGCACTTGCCCCAGATCCATCTCCCGATATAGTTACCGTGGGAATTATTTCATATTTACTGGTTGCATCTGGAGTGCCAATAGAAGAATTAAAGGCAGACTCAAGCGTGGCTGTTTTTATTCCTCCAGCATATCCAATGATTTTTCTATATTGTCCTACTCCACTTCCAGAAACAATTCTTATCGTGTAATCAACATATACATCATTGGAGGAGGATGCTTTGCTATCGAGACGAACTTGATCTGCGGAAACAGTAGGTGTTCCTCTTATGAAATGTTCGTCTGCTGGTGTGACAACATAAGGATAAGCAGAACCAATTGTATCTACGACTATTCCTTGTATTCTTCCAACACCAGTATTGTATTGAACATTGTATTGTAACTGTTTATCTTGATTTTCTGCGTAAGGAAATGGTTTGTTTTCGTAAAACGGAACTTCCAATACGGGAATATAATTTTCGTCGATAAAATCTCTTAGGTTTTCAGGAATCTTAAACAAGAATTTCCAGATGTATCCATTGCTCAAATAAATCGGAGAGGTATCTGTTCCTCTTGGTTGTTCTAAAGATCTTCTTCCACCACCAGCAGAGATGCAAGCATAGACATTGTTTTCATCTGTATAGACATAGAAATTTCTTTGTGTGTTGTCTTCAGTATATGACCAAGGTTGATATATTGTTCCTTGTGACCAGTTGACTCTGTTTACCATCAGTGCAACTTTGTCATCATCTAAGAGTTTCACTGTTTGTATTTGTCTTCTGGTTTTACTTTCTTCTTCAATGCTGTTTTTTCCGTTGGGTGTAGTTGCAGTATTAGCAATGAAGAATCCAACACTGTTGTCCAAAGACGTAAACTGTCTTTGAAGTTCTCTTGCCATGAAGGTTTTTAGTTTGTTGCTGAATTGCGTCATGTCTTTTCCGTTATGTGTAATCTATGTCATAGATAAAAGTCTCTATGGGAATATCCATCCAACTTCTATCATATGTATTACCAAACACAGCAGCACTAGAATCTGTTGATGGTTGGAAAAAAGTAGTGTCTGCTAATCTGGATGTTTGGCTTTTTTGACCAACTATTGGATAAACATCGTTAGTGAATACACCATTTAGAACATCAACCACAAGAATATCAATACCCACATTGTATCTTTTAACTGCGTTGTTTTCAAAATCGTTTGGATTGCCTCCAAGAACACTATTGTGATCATAGGAACTTGGTATGAATTCTATCACTTCACCAATAGCAGTTGACTCACCCGGACGTTCTTGTTTTACTATCTCTTCTTGAATATAAACAACATTGCTTGACAGAGTTGTAGGCAACATTGGTATTCTTATTCTTTGTCTTTCGCCAGTAAGACCCATTCCCGATACTCCAAGATGAGCAGGATGTCTGTTTACTATCCAGTAGTCTGCTGTTGCAGAATCTGTTCCCTCGACCTGAACGACTTGACCACCAAAATATCCGCCAGATAAACTTGTATATTTTGGAGAAACATAGCCACCGTAATGAGTTATACCGTTGTATCCAGACAATATTGTGTTTGTTCTGTTTGATCCAACCGGGAAAAATCCAAATAGACCTACAAATTCTCCATCAGAGTCTGTGGTTGCTCCAAGATAGCCGGTAGATCCCATTGCGCCGTTTACAAGAGTTCTGGTTGTCTCGATAGCATCAAAGGTTAATGTTGATCCTGCTTTGTTGCTATACACAATGTATGGATTATGTGTTTGACCATTTTGTGGATAAAGGTGTGGTGTTCCAAAAGTTGAAGATGCAAAAAAAAGATCAAGAAAATCTGCTGCTGTTCTTCCGTCTTGACCGTTGTATCCCAATGGATAAAAGTCGTAGTGATTTCCGCCGTATGTAAATCCTCTTGGATCTATCGTTGTGCCAAATGTGTGTGGTAGATAATGACCTATTGTTGGATTGTATCTTATCAGAGTTGATGTTGTTAGTGTTGAACCCGAACTAATAGTGTTTTCGTTTAGATATTCACCAAGAAGAATAAATCCACTGGGATGAATTAACCTACGAACAATTGCTGCATATTTTTCGAGTGCTTGATCTACTCTTAGAATATAAGAAAAATCTTGATAATAGAAGTTGTCCTGAATGAATGATCTTGAACTTAATTTTCCAGTCTCATCCAAATATGTGTCTGGTTTGTTGGCAAGAATATTACCTGCTTTTGGAGAAAACTCAGCCCCTGTTCCGGCAAAAGTCACGAACGTGTATTGTAATTCATCTGCTTCTCTGTAGACATTATAGTTGTCTCTATAAGAAAGAGATCTTATCTCTCCTGCCGGTCCTATTTGTTTTACAGTCGCTCGAAGAACAAGTCTCTTTTCATTGTCCGATACTATGATTTCATCGTTTATTTCATATCCACTTCCAGCATTTACTATGTTTAGTGCTGATAGTGTAGGAAAAAGTTTTGCTCTGTATGTGGTGGGAGTTTCTGTTGCAGTTGTAATTTCTAGTTCATTGGTATCATCAAAAGATCCAGAGATATCGATCACAGAAAGTCTAAAGAAATCTATACCGCCCTGTTGAAAGTATTCAACATAATCAATCTTAGCAGTTCCTTTGATTTCATTTGTTACTGGATGTCTCTGAACTGCTAATCCATTTATTGTCGATATAGCCTCATCAACAGAAAATATGGGTTCAATTCGAAGAAATTGATTGTCATCAAATGTGCTGGTTGATAGTCTTAGTATTCTGTCTCTTGGATATGAAACTGAAACTGTGGTATTATATAGAATTCTAAACAAGAGATCAAAAGATGCTTTACTTCCTTTGGATCTATAAAGATCTGTTATGTTTTTTATCAGTGTTTTTTCGTTTATACCATCAGCAAGATTAAAAGGAAAATCTTTGAGATAGATGTTTCTAAAATACTCTAAAAATCTATCAAGAGTTTCATCAATATCTTTATATGTTCCAACACTAACACCTTCATAGCGAGGGTTTCCTTCCTGCTCCATCCACTCATAATATGCTTCTATGAACTGAACAAAGGTGTCATAGTTAGAGAGAATAAAATCAGGCAACTGATCTTTAAGTTGGGTTGAAATTCTTTCGTCTATACTTTTGACATAATCAAGTCTGTCAAACGTATATCCATCTATCCTTAGTGGTAGAAGAAGTGATCCTCCAAATATTTTCAATGGCATGGTTTACTCCTTATCCAACAAAGGTTGATGTGAATGTAGAAAGTGAGTTGTTCTGTGTACCAATCGTAGTAGAAACAAATTGCTCTATTCCGTTTAATGTCACTTGTATTGATGTCAAATCATTTACATAGTCGTTTATGAGTATCATATCACGAACAGAAGTATATCTTTTGTTATTCGCTTTTGCATAAACTTGTATAAATGTTATGTCTGTTGGAGAGAGAATCTGAACTCTATCTAACGTGATTCTTCCTCTCTGATAATCTACTCTTCCTGTGTTCGCTGCAACCAATACTTTGGTATTATCATCTTTTTTCTGAAAGAAGGAAATGTTACCAAAACCATCATCTTCAAGAAACACATTTTGTATCTCGCCAACTTCATTATTAAGGTAACGAAATTCGTTTGAAGATATGACTGGTATGTGTCCATCATGTGGATGATAGATGGGATTTCCAAAGTCAAGATTGTAACTAACGACTCGCGAAGATGTGGCTAAGAATCTTTTTTCCATTGTCACAGAAACAGCAGATGAGTCTATGGAAGTTGAAGAAGAATCAACATCTGTTAGGAGTTTCGATATAGAAAATGACTGACCAAATTTACCCAAGTTTGTAGAGATATTTTGAGTTACATTTCTTTTAATTGCTTGCGCCAACGAGGGTGCTGTTAGTGATGTCTTGTTTGTGTCATAGGAAACATCGAAGTTGAATCTAAGATATGTGTAGTTTGGATCTATTATTACTGGTCTTACAGCAAGAACTGCTTTTCTTGTCAAGAAAGATTCAACTTGCTTTTTTAATGCACTTGTTACAATAGTTCCTATTTTGGGTTTTAGTGCGACGAAGACACTGCCATAACTTGGTGGTTCCGCTTCCTCTCCCCCATACACGAAAACAGAATCAAATTCACTAAAGTTGGATGCAATTAAAGAAGAGTAATCATCTTTTGTAACGGCTCTGTTTTGTGATATGAATGATCTAGGAGCGCGAAATCTGATGACATCTATATTTTCTTTCTCGGCACCACCAGATGAAGGTGATTTGACTATGACAGTATTGTTGTTGTTTAGATAAAGAAAAGATCTGTTGGATTCTGTTTCATTGTTTCCCACACCATTTGCAACAGATCCGTTTGTAGTCAAATAGGTTATCGTGACGAGATTTCCCGCTTCTAGTTTTCTTCCCAATACACCATCACCAAAGTATATTTCATAGTTCTGTCTTGTGTTCTCTTCGAGGAAAAAAACATTTGATGTTGGTTCTATCTCGGTGATATCGGTTGATCTTGACCATACATCAGTAAGACCGGTTGTGTCATTTTGTGATGCTTGAACTCTTACTTTTATAGTGGATGTATCGACATTTTGATCTGGTATTTCATATTTGTTTGTGGTATTTGAATCCGGGACAATATAAGTCACGTTTGTCAAAGTTCCCTCTTTTATAACCAGATCTGTAACAGACCACACTCCATCGTTGTTTACAATTTCAGCAGAGTCAACATTCACAAAAGTATATGTTTGTGAATTGATGGTAGTCGTAAATTGGGAACCGGGTAAAAGAACAGTAGATGAAGGGGTTGATCCAAACACCAAATCGACTATTGCAGTAGAGGCACTTCTAGAGGAAGGAGTATATCCTATGCTTTTTGCATGAGAAACAACAGAAGATCTCTTAACAGAACTATCCAAAAACATTTCATTGGCAACAATGTTGTTATAAAAGGCTTGATAGTATGTGTTGTATGCAAGAAGATCTATTAGAGTTGCAAGTGCAGATCCCTCATAGTCATAGTCCTTGAAGACGTCTTGACCGGACAAAAATGTCTTAAAGTTGGTTTTTATGTCTTCAAACTCAACTGAATTAATCGAGAGGTTTTTTCTGTTTGTTGTCATTATCGTAGCCTCTTAAGGGTAATAGGAACTAAAACAATTCTAGTGTCCCCTAGCATTCTAAACCCAATTGTCACTTGAAATGCATTGTTGTCGGCATCGGCATAGACATCTATCTGAAGCACTTCGACTCTTGGTTCAAAGTTTTCAAGCGCAGTTTCAATAAATGTTCGAATAGAACTTGCCGTTATCACCGTCAGTGGTTCAAACAAAAATCTTCTTATTCCTGATCCAAATATAGGATTGAAGGGTCTTTCTCCAAAATTTGTCAGTATTATATTTTTGACGGAAGATTTTATAGCATCCGCATCTTGAAGTATTGAAACATCATTGGTGATGGGATTTCTTGAGAAGTTTAGATCTATGTCTGTATACTTTGCCATATCCTTATATCTATAAGATTAAAGACCTGCTGCCTCTCCAGCACTTTCAACCGCCCCCTTCAAATCTCCTCCAGCAATCTTGTCGAACAATTTTTTACCTAAACATGGTTGCTCAAGCATACTAAGAACACTAAAGCCAACTGTCTTTTTCAACACAAAATCGAGTGCTGCTTCATATGCGAGATTGTCGTCATTTATAAGGTTGGTTATGCTTGACTGCAACCCTCCAATTTGATCTCCAAGATCAGTCAAACCACTTAAACTCCCTGTTGGATCTCCGGGAAAGTTTGTCAGAAAGTTTGCAACATCACCATCCATGAGGGATTGAACCGAACGAATCATGTCGTCTCCCGGTCCAAACAGACTATTGAATATAGGAGAATAGTGATCCTTTGCTGCTTGGAGTGGATCTTTCAGAGAGTTCTGAAGTGTGTTTACTTGTGTTGCTATGGAATGTAAGCCAGAAAGACCGGGGTATTCTCCTTGAATTCCACCCGGTCCATATCCACCACCACCAATATCCAAAACAGAACTAACACCACTAAGTCTATCTGTGTGAACTCGGAATTCATCGATACCAGAATTCAATCCATCTAGTTTTTCAGAAAGAAATTCGGACACATTTGAATCTCCAAAGGAAACACCAGTAAATGCAGGATCATTGAGTTGACCTAATGCATCTCCAATAGAATCTTGGACTTGTCCCATCGCACCTTCGATTGGATTCACAAAAGTCTCGGCAGTCGAACCCATTAGTTCCAAAACTGCTTTTTCAAGTCCACTGAAACTTAGATCGGGTATATCACATCCTGTCACATCCAATAATGGTCTTTGAAAAATTGGCATAATTAACCTCCAATAGTTACTGTGCTTGCAGAAGTGGTTACACTATGAACACCACAACTAGCAATGTCTGTCAGCCTTGCTACGGGTTTTCCTTCAACAGTCACTGTTCCAGAAGCACTCAACATAACTGGTGTATGTGTGTGGCTTCCATGAGAGTGTGTGGATACTTGACTTCCAATATGTGCAAGAGGAGAACCTTCAGCAGTTACTGTTGCTGCTCCACTTATTATAGTGCCACCGCACTTGTCTCCTAGTCTTAATGCTCCTCTCATATGATTCCATACCTTCCTTTGAGTGCGTCGTAGTTTTGTGTTATTTCGGTTGATGAGAGAGCGCGGTTGTATATTTTAAAGGAAGACATATTTCCACCATAATAGTTTACTGAATTTGGAAATCTTCCTATATGAAGGGTGTAATTTGTGGTATTCACTGATTCTACAGATCCTGAATTGTCAAAAACTCCATTAAGGTAAATATATACTGTAGTTTCATCAAAAACATACGAACAAAAATTCCATTGATTTAGAGTTACGTTTCCTATACTATCTGCGCGAGTTCCACCAGATCCTCTTGCGGAAAGAATTCCGGTTGACAAAAAAAATAATTCTATTCCTGTGTTTCCATTATATGTCGGTCTATCCATGGCAATAATGCTTCCACCAGCACCGATTACATTGGGTTTAACCCAAACATCAATAGTCATTTTTGAATTTGAAAATTCGCCAGTTTCTTGGGGTATAGTGATATAATCGTTATTCCTATCAAAAAAAATGCTTCCTTTGTTTGCCGAGTCGTAGGTAGGACCGTTTACCAATGTCCCAACATTCCTATTTCCACTGATATCATACCAAGCAGTTCCTACTTCTGGATAAGATGCTCGATGTCCAGCGTCTAGCCAAAGAACTAAACCATCTTTAACAATGTTTGCTTGTGTTGTGTTAATTATCATTGAGTATAACCCACTACAAATCTAAAGTCTTCCGTAACAATACCTCCAGTAACTCCACTTATAACTATGGACAACTCAGAACCTATGGTAATTCCCACTCCTGTAAAGGTTGATCCATCACCAGTAGGAGAAACAGTTCTGGTAGCCATAGTGGTTCCAGCACCAACCAGTTCTGCTGTGCATCCCCCAGTCAAGCATTTAACATGGAAAAAGTTGATGGTTCTATCAGCAATAAGGTATCCATCAATAAAATATTCCTTGTTCGTTGGATATTCGATCAATCCAGCATAAGAATCTACAATTTCTGAAGAACCAGAAGAAATAGTCACATCACCAGTCATTCCATTTACAGAAGACACAATGGTATCTGATGTAAATCCGTCCGGCATTTCCAAGTATGAATGCACTTTCAGAATATTTGGAACATCGTTCGTTCTAAATGCACCGGCTACAAGCAAAGATCCATTTGACTTGTCTCCCCTACCGACTCTCGCCATGTTTTGAATAAGATCGTTTGCGCCCGAGGGTCTTTCGGTTGTTAGTCCACCGCCGGATGCAACATAAAGAGAATCATTGGATGTTAATCCCGTAGTGTCATATGGATCAAAGACACCAGTGATTATCATTTCGCCATCTGTTCTAAATTCAATATCATCTGCGGCAACGCCGGCGGCAGGCATTTTTGATGCATTGCTTGCATCTGCTTTGCCGACTACAACACGATCCGATCCTCCTACATTGTCTATTATATACAGAGGATCTCCAGCACTAATGTCACCACCTCCGGGATCTTCACCATATACTAGTTTTTTAATGGCACCAATCAAGTTGCCATCAAGATATCCACCTTGACCAAGGCTAAGAACTCCTGTGTCTTTGTCAAAAAGAAAATCATCAGATCCAGTAACAACACCCTCGTCAAAGAAAAGAACTTGTTGTGTGATTCCGTCTATGCTTGCACCATCAGCACCAGTAGCACCAGTATTACCAGTTGCTCCTGTAGCACCAGTATTACCAGTAGCACCAGTATTGCCAGTTGCTCCTGTAGCACCAGTATTGCCAGTAGCACCAGTTGCACCAGTATTACCAGTTGCTCCTGTAGCACCAGTTGCACCAGTATTACCAGTTGCTCCTGTAGCACCAGTTGCACCAGTATTACCAGTTGCTCCTGTAGCACCAGTATTTCCTGTTGGAGCAGTTAAACCAGCCAATGACTGAAAAATAGAAGTGCCGCTACCATCAGTTGTAAAGTGTATTTCTGGCTCTATTCTAGGTCCAATTGAAAGATTTGCATATAATTCTTGTATATTTTCTTCAACCAAAGAAATTATTTGTGGGGTTGCATTTTCTATGGTTCCAAAAAATTCAATTCCGATAGGAATAGTATCTGGGTCATCATAGTCTATATCTGGAAAAGTAATTGCCCCCGGTCCTACAAATGAATATGGACGCAGAACATTTATTCCCTGTGGTCTATCAACATAATAAAGACGAAGAGTCAATCTTCTCGTCTTTAGTAGTTTTGTGATTTTTTCAGCAGTAGACATATCAGTTCAATTTAATATTAGATGCTTTCATCACAATGCTGTTGCTGGCATTTATTTCTATCGACTCACCTGAGTTTATTTTTATATTACCAGCAACAAGATGTTCAGAGTCACCATCAACTTGTGCAGTGCAATTTCCTTTGACATATAAAGAAGCGTCACCCTCTACAGTGACATTCATTTTACCGACAACATGAAGGTTGTTGTCTTTGATTACAACCTCATATTGATCACCCACAATCTTTACGACCTTTTTTCCGTCAGGATGAATTTCTTCAAAGGTTCCTGATCTATGATATCTATGCAGTCTTTCTGCACCCGGTGTGTCATCCATTTCCTCCAAGTGACCCGACTCAGTAAACTTTACATGGTTGAAAGGATACTTTGCATCATATGGAGTTTCTGGTTCGTTTATCTCTTCTCCAATACCACCGGCGATTTCCATCTTGTCAAGATACTCTGGATCTTTTTTGAACTCAACATAGGTTCCCTCTTGAACACCGCGAGCCATTCTGTTTGTGTCTGGCTCATTCAAAAACTCTTCAAGAGGATATGTTCCATTTGGATCATTGAACCCTTCTTTTTGGTTTGCTTTCTTGAGAGGAACGCCACCTAAAGTCCCCAAGAACATAGGCTCTTGTGCTGATTCTCCATCACGAAAGAATCCAAAAACCCATGTGCCTTCGACTGGTCCGACAGGAGCATCACCTATGCCACTCATTGCAGCAGATGTTATTGGTTGAACTGGATATGCCCAAGGTAAATCTTCGGTTGGCAGATCCTGCTTGTTTTCAGTATGAAATCCAAGACATCGAACACGAACTCTACCAAGTTCTTCCGGGTCATTTCTGTCTTCAACTACACCCTGAAACCATATGAATCCATTTTTACCAGCAAATGCTTCCATAATTATCTACTCCCCCCTGCTAAAAATAAAGGAGAAGGAGATCGTGCTGGCACTGCTCCTGTTCCAAGAAATGCGACTATCTCTGGTATTCTTTGTTCATAGGAATTTTTTGCTAATCCTATTGTATTTGTATACCCTTCCGGTGTTATGGTATGTCTTAGGTTTGTTATCAAATATTTTCCACTGAATTTTTCGTCATACCATTTCTGTGCGGTTTCAGGACTCTCCAGACTTCCTGTTTTTGGAGTATAAAATTCTATGACATTTCCAACCCTGAGACGAGAATTTCCAGAAGTTGTTATTTTTAATTTTATTGTATCCACCAAGACATCTGAAGATATGGTTCTTTGAAGCCATTTTTCTTGATTTTGGATGTTAGGATAATCTTTTCCCATCAAAGCAGACTGTTTTGTAGATAGATGAACCACAGAATTTGGATTGGATTCATACTTGTCATTCTTCATTGTTAATTTGTTGTCGGTGATGTGACGAATGTTGTCTTCTGAGTGTTTATATGTGTATTTGTTCCATTGTTTAGTAGTGACATCATGTGTGTAAAGAGTAGAAGTATACGCACCACTCATTTGTTCTTTGAGTTTTTGTGATGACTTCAGAAAAAGACTGTTCTTTACGTTCAAAAAGTTTTTTGCTAGTTCTTTACTTCCACCACCAACCAAAACAGGTATATTAAAATATTCTATAACAGGATCTTGAGATACAAGTTCACTCAAGGAAATAAAGTTATGTCCATCTACATTCTCAAAAAACAAAAAGTTTGTTTCGTTTGATTCTTTCACCGGCTCTGCTCTTTTTGCTAGCCACGTTAATGCTCTAAAAGGAGACCAGCGAGGGATGACGTACTTTTTTTCTTCTAGTGTTTCTTGTGGTTTTTTTAATGTGTTGCTCGGACCAGCAAGGTATTCTGAATATATTTTTTCAACTATGTCGCTGATTTTCCCTTTATATGACTTTGAGATCGTTGTTAGTTTATCTTTTGTTGCTGTTTGTGAAACAAAATTTATTCTATACACCTCGGCTCTTTCATTTGGTGCCCTAACTTTTTCTGTTATCTCCACCACATCAAAAGTTTTTGTTATTTCTTCTGAGTCTATTCCCGGTGTTTTAAAAGAAACCTCTATGGTTTCATATCCATTTATAGGAAAAGCAGAAAAAAGATTTACAGCGTCTTTTATTAAAACAGATCCACTAATTGCACAAGAAAAAATATCCTCAACAAAACTAAATGTTACAAACAAATGTTTTAGGTTAACAGTCTGTCCTGAAGTTCCTATCATACTTAACTTTTCTAATCTGTAATCATCCTCTTGAGTATATTGATCTAGTTTAATGTTTGTTATTTGTGGAGTCATTGTGCTGCAATCACCTCTCTAAATTCTCTTAGGACATTTTCCAATAATTGAGGACTGAGGAGTTTTATGCTTCTTGACTCCTCGTTCTTTTTAAATTCATACTCTTCGTTTGTGATGTTATAAATGGTTACATCCTCGTTTATGTAATTTTCAAGAATTGTTTGTGTCGTGCCAACGGGATCAGAAAATCCATCTCCGGTCTGACCAAGTGGAACTTGATTTCCGAAATCATCTGGTGGAGTAGCAAAAGGATTTAATCTTCTTTCGTTTTCCTCAAAGTGATGAACAGCAAATCTACTGTCTATGACTTTGGATACTTTTGCTCTTATTTCAGTGTCGTATCCCCTTACGATAATATCTCCTTCTCGTATCACTCCAGTTAAAGAATCTAGTTGAAGGGCACACAATTCAGGAATGTACCTTTTTACTACACCCAGAACTTTGTCATTTCCCATGTCTTTATATTTGAGCCTACTACCAAGATAAACGGTTATTGTATCACCTTCTCTGAAGGTAGAAACAGTGGAATTTCCTCCGATTGGGTGTGTGTAGAATTGTTCGGAGTTGGTTTCTGATGTCAAAAACAAAGTCTTGGATCTATATTTGCGATCAATATAATCATCTAAAGATCTTGATCTAAGTGAAACTGAATATGATGGATCAAAGAATTCATTGATGAGCAAAACCACCCAAAAATATTTTTGATTTCCGTATACATCCTCTGCTATTTTTTCTGGTGTATATCCTTCAGGAACATTGTATATCAAAAAAGTTTCTATTTGCTCTTTGGTTGATTGTTCGAATGCAATTCGAACAAGAATGTCTTGAACGGTTTCGAGTTGCCCGCCTTTTTTTGGGTATAGCGTGGTAGGAAAGTTATTGAAATACATTAATATCCCCCCTTAACATCATTTCTTGTAACATATTGTGACTCTTTGAAAGAGAGAGAAATTTCAACTCTAATAGGAGAGCCATCTGCGAAAGATCTATAGATTTCATCTGGAGTGTAGTTTGTGTCTATCTTTTCAAGAAAGCATCTGTGTAGTTTAGGAAGATTTTTATTTTCATATGGTAAGGGTGGATTTTCGGCATCTGTCAAATTAGAAGAATAAAATTTTATTCCAAATTCAGAGGGAAAATTTAAAAACGCACCATTTGCAGATAATTCAGGATAAGCATGAAATCTAAACATTTTTATAAGATTTGCGGCTGTTTCTGCTTCTTTTTTTGTTCTTGGAAATAAGTTGAACTTAAAATCAAAAGACCTAAACGAAACACCTTGAAACATCTGTTCTTTTCTTGGATTAACAACAACACCCAATCTCGCAGAAATTCCTGGTCCTGTGTTTAGTGATTCTTGTCCAACAAAAGAAGCCGCTTTGTCTGCAACTCCTCCTAACTTTCTTAAGAAATTTATTCTAGATACGCTAGTAAAAGCACTGGCGTCAGATAAATTTCTGATACCAGCAAAACCAACATCAGAATAATTTATTTGATCTGTGAATTGAATTCCGCCCGGTAAATATATTCGACCCACGTCCATTGGCTGATTCGTCGCGCTGGCTAATCTTCCACTACTTCTAGTGACTGTTGGTTTGGGGGTTTGTTCATCATTTAGTATTTCTGCTGTTTCCGGTTCAGCCGCCGCAGCCGCCAATACCAAATCAGCCACGGCTTCCTTTGCTTCCTTTGCGCCTTCTGCAACTTGTTCGCCTATGCCACTCAGAGTGGAAGTAATACTATTCGCTACATCGTTTATGATAGAAGACAAAGATCCATTGGGTTTAAAATAAGTAGTAAATTCCACCCAATGTATAATTCCGTTGTCGTTTTTTGTCTCTCCCAAGTCATCAGGAAAGGTTAAATTTAAATCAAGTTTATTCAAACTACCACTTCTACCCCCTCTGACTCCGAGTATTGAATTTGCAGACATTTTTTTCTCCTAAACTAATACATAGTTATGTATGCCATATAGAGGAAAATATAAACCAAATAGACCAGACAAATATCATGGAGATCCCACAAAAATCATTTATAGGAGCCTGTGGGAAAGAAAATGCATGAAAGTGTTCGATGAAAACCCTAATGTCATTTCTTGGGGATCAGAGGAGATATGCATACCCTATAAATCTCCAGTAGACGGCAAGATTCACAGATACTATCCAGATTTCATCGTTGAACTGAAAAACAAACAGGGTGAGATAGAAACACTGGTGATAGAAGTAAAGCCAAGCAAACAAACCGTCGAACCAAAAAAACCTGCTGGCGGCAAAAAAACCAGAACATACATCAATGAGGTGATGACATACACCATAAATAATGCTAAGTGGGAGGCTGCAAAGCAAGCATGTGAGAGCAGGGGTTGGTTGTTTAGAATAATAACAGAGAAAGAAATATTCTAATGCTTTACGAGGAACTCAAAAAAATAGCACCACCTTTGTCTGCTTTCTTGCAAAAAGTAGCACCAGAATTGACAGAGGAAGATGTGACTGTAATGAAACCAAAGTCAATACCAAAGTCCATAAAGGGAAGAGGAAGGTGCTATTTGTTTTCATACAGAAACCCCATAAACAAGGGAACTCCAGAATTACCGTACTATCACTATTATCCGATGGTTATTTCTTTACAAGCAGAGCAAGAAAACTTATTAGGATTGAATCCATTCTATCTTCCACCTCGTCTAAGAACAAAATTGATCAATGGTATCATGGGTCGTTTGCTGGGCGAAGAAGATGATCCAGACACAAGAGCATCCATATCGTATAAAATAATATCTAAATATAGAAGGAGTTTTGGTGTTGCATTTCCGTGCATTAAACGATATACGCATGTAAGAATGAGTCCCGTGATATTGGAAATGAAGCCCAGTTTGTGGAGAAGATTTTACTTAGAGGATATTTCCAAAAGGCATGAAAAGTTTTTCTTGGGAAGAAATCTAACTTCTATATGGGGAGACAGTAAGATCAAGGCAATCGAAGAATCCAGAGTAATCAACAGAAGGAAAAAATGAACCATGTTTGGTTTTAACATCGAAAAATTCATATCGTCGATCAGAAAAGATGGAGTCGCATATCCAACACGCTATGAAATTACTTTTGAAGCATTCAAGAGTGGTGGTATAGTTTTCGACAGAAAAATCTCAGAACTCTTGGACACTAGATTAGAATCAGTTTCTTTTCCTTCTTCAACGATAGGAAGTAGAGGACAAGTTCATTTGGGAATAGAACGTGAGATGCCTTATGGTAGAATATATGAAGGAGATATAGAACTTAGTTTCATAGAGACATCTGAATACACTATAAGAGAAGCATTTACGGGGTGGCAGTCTAAAATAATAAATCCTGACAATTACACACATGGTTATTACAATGATTATGTTTCCAATCTAGAAATAAGAACTTATTGGCAACAACAAAGACCTCTAAAGGGTGACTCTTTTTCAATTGACAATCCTTTTAGCACAATTCCAGATCAAGGCGTAATAGATGCACAAAGTGGACCAGACAAAGAAGGATATATTCCACCACAAAAGCCACCGTGGGCACAAGATCCACTCAAAAGAAGAGGATATGGATTGGATGGCGTGCAAGACAAATTCGAATTTGAAGTGGATGATCCTAAGCCTGCTTACTCTGTTAAATTAATTGATGTTTTTCCTAAGACCATCAATCAAATAGATCTATCTGCTGGGGAAGAAAATCTTGTCAAGACCAAGATTGTCTTGTCTTACCGAAAGTGGATCAGTGACAGTTCTTCTTCTAGTATATCTCCCACCAACTTTACTCCCACACCACCCCAACAACCAGTTGCTTCATTTAATAACCCCATTTCTTTTTCTGGGGGTCTTAGAAGATTTTGATTGTATATTTTAGACATTTGAAAGGATATTATGTCATTACCTAAATTAGAAACGCCAACATTTAAAATAAAAGTTCCGTCAACATCACAAAGCATAACCTTTAGACCATTTTTGGTCAAGGAAGAGAAATTACTCTTGATGTTGACGGATGATTCGAGTTCATCCGAGAAGTTCAAACTGATTCGAGATCTTATTACAACCTGCGCACAAGATGAGTTTGATTTTTCAAAATTAACAACATTCGATATAGAATACATTTTCATATCCCTGAGATCAAAGTCAGTGGGACAAGAGGTTTCTTTGAACGTAAAATGTTCTGAGTGTGAAACTCAATGTCCGATTAGTATAGACTTAGACCAAGACGTATTCGTTGACAATCTAAACAAGAGCAACAAGAACAAGAAATTTACAGTTCCCATCACAAATACAGTTGGAATGACACTGAGGTATCCATTTTTTGAGGATCTAGGTAAAGATTCCATTTCCGAAGATAATGTTGATGTGATGTCAATTTTGGCTAAGTCCATCGAGAGCATATATGATGATAAAACAGTTTATGATCCGAATGACTATACATTGGATGAAATCAAGGAGTTCATCAACAACTTGAGCATGAAAGACTTGGAAAAAGTCAAAGAGTTTTTTGATAATACTCCAAAAGTGAAATGTAAAATTGACTTTACTTGTCCATCGTGCAAACACGAAAACAAGAGAGATCTGGATGGACTTGTCAATTTTTTCTAATATGCCTTTCCCATGACTCGCTAGAAAATCATTATAGAGTAAACTTCATGTTAATGCAGCATTATAAATATAGTTTGACTGAACTAGAAACAATGATTCCGTGGGAAAGACAAGTATATTTGGGTCTATTGTCAGAATATATCAAAGAAGAGCGAGAAAAAGAACAAAGTAGGAGACATCAATAATGCCGGGCAATCCTCCAAAAAGCAATCAAGAAAGAGAAAATCCTCTATTGAGGTTGCTTGGTAAAAAATCTCAAGATGATGTTGTTATTGATGAACTTAAAAATGTGTCAGAAACTATTTCTGTGGGCAACGATGAACTCAATAGCAACTTCGAAGATTTGACACTATCCATAAAGAAAGGAATTATGAGTTCAAATTCAGAACTTAAGGATTCTTTGAATGCTAATTTTGAAAAAGAATACAAAGCATTGAGTTCGCTACAATCTACTATTATTAATGAGTTGCAGGAACAAATTGAGATTTTAAGAGTTGAGTTGGGTGATAGAATAGTTTTTAGTATTAGAGGTCTTGTTAGATACTTCGTTCTATTGGGTAGATCTTTTTTCCAGAGAAGAAAAGAAGCAAGAAAATTGGCTAAGCGTCAAGATGAACTTAGCGATAGAACCACGATTGCAATTCTAACAATAGGAAAAGACATAGTAGACTCATTGGCTCTAGTTAGAGACAGTATTTCTAACCTTAGAACAAGAAGAAAAAGCAAAGAAGAAACGCTGGAAGAGAGGCAATTTACCAAGAACCAGTATAGTCTCTTAGGAAAGAGTATAAAAGAAGCCATTCAGGGAATTAAACTTGAAGCAAAACAACCAGAAGATCGGGGTTTGCTCGGGCTTTTGCTTTTCTTGCTAGGAAAGGCATTGATTAAGCCGGTGCTTTTGGTCGCAGGAGCATACATCTATAGATCTCTCTTTGTTTTGTTCAAGGGTCTTGGTTTTGTGAAGAACATGCTGAACTTGACAAAAGTAAGTGCGGTCTTTCTGCGTTTTGCTAGACTCTTTGGAACAACAGGAAAATTTGCAATCGTAGGAATAGCACTAGGAAGACTTGGTAGTTTCTTTAAAAATCTTGGTAAGGCTTTTTCCAAGACAGGAACCATTGGTAAGATATTTGGAATATTCACCAGAGTTTTTGGTGGTGTTGGAAAGATATTGAGTCCTGTGTTCAGTATATTAGGAAAGGTTGGAAAGTTTTTTAGAGCAGTTCCTGTTCTTGGACAAGTCATTACAGTCATTGAAGGTATAGTTGGTTTCTTTAGAGGATTCTTTGGAACGGAAGGAAGTTTCTTGGACAAACTGGTAGCAGGTATTCAAGGAATATTTGCTCAGATAATATCTGGACTTACTCTTGGTTTTGTTTCCTTTGATGATGTTATGACATTCTTTGATGACGCAACTGATGTTCTTGGTGATTTCTTTTATAGTGTATATGATTTCTTTGCAAATACAATTCCAGACTTGTTTGTGAAATCAAAAAACTCAATTTTAGAACTTTTGGAAAAAGTGGGTATTATTGAAAGTAGACTAGAGATACCTCAAAGTCAATTTGATGCTGCGATTAGACAAAACCTTCCAGTGATTAAAGTTGACAAGTTTGGAATTAATTTCGTTCCAGACAAATCAGAACCACTTGATCCGACCAGCCTAGAAGGATTGGGAATCAGAAAAGGAGTCAGTCCAACGGGAAGTCGTGTTATTGATGAAAATACGATGTTAAATACAGAAAGAACTGCTCCTGCAATGGTGGATGATTTCGGTGAAAGAAGGGGTGATACAAACACCATAATTCAGCAGAACAACAATTTTCCCAGCGAACAACAATATGATGCAGCACCACTGACAGATCAAGGATTGTTTTTGTATGGTAGTGCCTACCCTTTTTATGTGAGTAAT
>Ga0208162_1000614_pt1 | contig 19899 bp, 15 predicted proteins | sample CB_VirMetaG_4_FD_184539 | JGI IMG/M metagenome (GOLD analysis project Ga0208162, IMG submission 184539) | Freshwater to marine saline gradient viral communities from Chesapeake Bay - CB_1508_1M Viral MetaG (SPAdes) (version 4) | ecosystem: Environmental > Aquatic > Marine > Coastal | place: USA... | reverse complement strand
TGTAGAGGAAAACTCTTGTAAAACATTGTTAAGTTTAACTTTAAGTTGATTAGTTGAGGTATTGACATTTGCAATATAACCAACTGTTAAAGTTGTATTACCTACTAAAGCGTTAGTAGACTGAAACCCTGCGGCATTATCAACAGTTAAAATTACATCATAGTTGCGAGCAGTCATTAGTCATAAGTCTCTTGAAGATTAAATGATACAGTATAGAAGTTTTCTGTTAATTGAGAACCAGTAGATAAAACTTGTTGAACTTTAAGCGGTCCAGCAAATCTTGTAGTTATTGTACCAGCTTCATTTATATGTGACAAGTCAAAACTAAAAGCTTCAAATTCTCCGCTTCTCGCGTTGTAGAAGTTTTCAATAGCTGTTTTTTCTATTCCAGTTACATTTGTATATTGCAGGCTGTACTGTCGTTTAGAACGACGAGACTTTAAACGACGCTTTTCATAACCAGCTTGGGAAGTAAAAGTGATTGTATCAAAAGAACGATCTGATGAAAATCCTTTGTCTGGTTTACGATCAGACATTGAAGTAAATCTGTCTAATGTTTGAACTTGAGAATCAAATATTCTAATAGATAACTGATCATTAGGATCTAAAGTGCCAAGAGGAGCTCCTGATTCAAGTGTTATTGCATTTGAAGAAGTTATTGGAGCTATTGTATCTGTACGATATCTTGCTCCGTGTACCATGCGTGAAAATGAAATATCGCCTTTAAAATGTTCACCCACTGTTGTAGTGTTAGAGTTTGCACCAATTGTAACATTTCCACCAGTAGCTGTAGCAGCTACATACTGAGTGTGAGCTACTTTTACATTATTGACATAAAGTCTTAAGTTTTGAGTAGAAGAATCGTATGATACCGCTACGTGATAATTTGAGCCACCGTTAGCGTTACCACCATATAGTTCAGTAATACCACCTGCACGATTTATTACAAAACCAACATTTGAGTTAGCTCCTACTAAACGAAGATTGTAGTTGTTATTTGTATCTCCATGACGAGCAAATAGCGTTTGATTTGATGCAAGAGTGGTACCTATATCAGGTCTAGCCCAAGTATCTAAAGTAAACGAACGATCATTAATATTAAAATCATCGCTTGAAGGTATTTGTAAATAGTCATCTGTACCATCTAAGGAGATAAACTTGTCATCACCATAAGTTGCATAGGCAGCTGTTCCCCCAACAAAAGTTACTGTATGTGCTGATTCAGATTCATCGGTTAGTGTATCATAAAAGTTTGTAAGCAGTTTAGTAGCCGAATTATCAGATATATCAATACCTTCAATACCAAGAGTTGCTGAAGGATATGCATAAGCATCTGAGGTTTGAGCAAGACCAGATAAGAATACCATAATCTCACCCTTAGAAGTTACATTAGACTGAGCTGGAAGTGCAAACGAAGTTTGAACAGCATTAATTACATAAGAATTACCATTTATAATAGTCGGAACAGTGTTAGAGTACTCTGCAACTGCGGTGGTAGTTTCTTGTCGAGTGATTTGAAACCGTGCTGGTATTGATAGAGTTTTAAGAGTTAGATTTGCAGCATTTGGAGCTGTAATAAACGTTACGGTAGCTCCTCCGTTTGATGTTGAATAGTTTGTCGTAGATTGTACAACTCCATCAACTATAGCAAGCACTTCTCCTCTATATCCTACAGTGCCGTTTAAATTAAAAGTAGTTTCGCCACCTGTTGAAGAGTAGGTAATCTCAGAAGCAACACCAAAGCCTGTAACAGGAGCGGTCGCATCATCAGGATAAATAGCCATTAAGCAGCTCCTCCTCTCAGAGACTTACGAATCGGACCGTTATTGCGTAGGTCACGAGTAACAATATCAATCACGTATTTTTCTCCATCAAACATTGGTTGTGATGCAGTAGCTTCTTGTGGGGTGCCTTCGTTAGTAATGTTAACTACCACATTACCGCCAGAACCTGTTGCATTCATCATTGCCATGTTGCCAGCGCCCATCGCTTTAACTGCTGACTTCTTCATCACAAACTCACCAGGCTGAAGTAGGGCTGGAACTCTGTCCTGATAGTTTACATTGCCACCGCCAGCAAAACGTTTTACGAGACCGCCTGCAGCAAGCATATTTAATGCACCTGAGGCCTCAGGTCCCATAGAAATAATTGGAGAAGCAGCAGTCTGCCAAGGAGCTAACGTACCCATTTGTGCATTTGACTTACCTCCGAACAGTTGACCAATGTTTAACCCACCTGCCCCTAAGAAGCTAAATATACCTCCACCGCCACCACTACCACTTAAAGCACTAAAGATAGAACCAAAGAAGTCCACAACACCTGTACCAGCTGCTTTAAATCCATCAATGATAGTAGCAAAGAATCCTTTTTGTTGCTCAGTAGCTTCAGCTGCCTTGTTAGCTACCTCTGCTTGCTGTTTTTGAGTCATATCAAGAGCTTTTTTAGTTTCTTCGATTCCGCCTACACTACTTACTGTACCAGTAGTAACTAAAAGTGCTCCATCAATGACTTTGGCATTGTCAGCTCCTTTTTGTATACCGCCCATGTTAATTCCAAAAGCATTACTTAAGAAACTACCTGCTGATTCTTTTAAGAAGTCAACAGCAGGATTAATCAACGTTTCACGTAAAAGTTCTTTTCTAAACTCTTCTAATATATTAAATGCAAATGATCTAAATGTTTCATTAAAATCTTTTAGCTTAAAACTTCCATCAGCAATAGAGTCAAATAGAGTTTCCATTGATTTACCAATTTCATCAATAGCAGCGCCAAATCCTTTTGAAAGCCCTTGGAGCACATCATTATTTTGTATATCAGCAATTTCTTTTAGTTTGTCTAAGCTTGACTTAGAGGACTCAAGAACATCATTTATCGCATCAATCTCAGCTTGTTTTTTAAGGTTAATCAATTCTAACTGAGTATCATAAGAGTCTACAGCTGCTCCTGCCTGTTCAGCTAAGTTATCAACAGTTGTTTTTCTTATGGTATTAGCATCTTCAATCTGCTTTTTAGTATTTTTATCGATTTTATCTCTTAAAACACCAATCGATGCTTCAAAAACTTTTGTAGCCGAAGCAGGAGCTGCAGACAAGAATGATGAGCGAGCTGTAGCAGATACAGCTTGTCCTTGAGCTGAAGTAGGATCAAGACCTTTTGATACAGCTGCAAACTCACCAATAAAAGTAGCTAATATCTCACGTTCTTTGTCTAAGAGACGAGCTCTTTCAAGTAATAAGTCAAGTTGTGCTTTTTGTTCATCAGCTTGAAGTTCTAACTGTTTATCTTGTAGTTTTGACTGTTCTTGTAATACTGCAAGATCACCATTAATCTTACCTAAAGTTATGTTTAAGTCTGCTTGAGCTTGTTTTTTATCCAGATCTGCTTGTTTATTAATAGCCTTTTCCTGTTTTTGATTAAAATCTCTTAAACGTGCTAATGACTCTTCTGCAAAAGCAATTTCAATTCGAGCAAGTTGTCGATCTGTTATTAATCCAGGAAGACCTGTTTGAAGCCGTGCTTTAGATAAGTCAAATTGTTCCTTAGCTTTTCTTTCAGCTCTTTTAAACTCTTGCTCATCAAGTTTTTCTTGTGCTTGTAAAAGCTGTTTTTGAAATGATAGTTCTTTTTGAAGATTCTTCAACCGTGTATCAGCAAGTTTGTTTTGTTCTTGTTGTAATTTGACTGAAAATTGTAAATCTGCAATTATTTTTTTATTTGAGATTTGACGGGCAGTTTTTTCTAAAGACTTGTTAAGCTTTTCTGACTCTTGGACAGTTTTTTTGATAGAACCTTCAATAGCTTGTTGAGCACTTGTTACTGCTAATAACTGAGTCTGCTGATCACCAGTTAACTTAATTTGTTCTCTTACTATCTCAAGTTGTGCATCAGATAGACCAAGTCCTTTTAAAACTGTTTCATTTTCTTCAGCTTTTGCAGAGGAAGAAAGGCTTAAAACTTTTTGAATCTGAGTAGTTGTAAGACCTTGTTCTTGTAAAACATTTTTAATTTCTTTTTGTTGTGCTAACAGTCCTTGACCAGCTTTGAATGTGTCAAAAACATCTTGAAGTTGATTACCTCTAAATTGAAGATTTGTTTTAGCGATGTTACCTTGTTCATCGAACAATCCGTTTAATTTTTCTGCTGCTTTTATCTCTGCACCAAAAGTATCTCTTATTTTCTCATTTATTTCTAAAAACTCTCTTTGAGTTTGAGACAGTTCTCTTGCACTTTGCAATCTAAGCCTAGTAGCTTCAATTGCAGCGTCAATATCTTCTAAAGTAACTCTAAGAAGTTCGTCTCGTATACCAAGTTCTTTTTGGACGCTCAATAAAATTTCAATTCGTTGCTGAAGTATGGCTCTTTCTGACTGTTCTAGCTTGTTTGTCTGATCATTTAATTGATTTTCGAATTCTAAAATTTTTTCACGAATATTTGACTGTGTTGTTAAATTACGCTGCTGTTCATTTTCAGCTGACGTTCGTAGAGTAGTCGCTCTGCCTAAAGAGTTTTCTAAAGCTTGAATCCCAGAAGTGATTTGGTCAGTCGAATTAGTTCCCTGATTTATTACGTCTACAAACTCATCAAAAGATACTTTGTTGCTTACGATAGCACTATTTATTTGTTCAATAATGGCAAACTGCTTAAATAATTCAAAGTTTTGTTGATTGAGTCCTTGTCTTATTGCTACATCAGCTTCTAAGATTGCGTTAAAAGCAGCTAATCTTTGTTCATTTTCAGCTCTGGAAGTTGGTGATCCAGAGGTTGTTCCTAGTTCTGCCCTTGCTCTCTTATTTTCTAAGTAGTTAAGAAACCCTTTACTTTCATTACCTAAATCTTGTATTTTAGCAGTTATATCGTCCAAATCTCTTGCAATAAGCTCAGGATCAAAGATTCTAAGTTGCGGTAACTCGCTAAATGTTGTAAATAAATTATCAGAACTCTTACTCGCTTCACCTAAAGCATCTGACAACTGAAGGGCTGAAAGACCAGTAAGTTGGGCTAAAGTGTTTATAGCCAAAAATCTTGTTTCTTGAGTTAATAATTCAGCTGCTATCTTTGCTTGAGTTTTTAAATACAATTGACCTTGAATAGTAGCTTGCGAAGTTCCTTCTTCTAAGTTTTTAATTACTGATGCGAGTGCTTGTACTTGTTCTTCATTACCCTCAAAATCTTCAAAAATAGTAGCAAACTTTTCCTTAATTCTTTTTACCTCATCTTCGTCAATTCGAACTGAAGTTCTAAAAACTTTTTCAAGAGCTAATCCTGCAGCAGTGCCTATAGCAAGACCCGCAGCTGTACCAATAGGCCCCCCAACGAGAGTTCCAATAGCTCCTCCAGCACCCACTATTATTCTTGTCACAATAGCGCGAACCAAAAGCCCAATACCTAACCCAAACCCTGCACCCTTTACAGTAGAATCAACAGTTTGTTGCGCTGCTTGTAAAGCATCAGCTACTGCTGATTGTACTTCTTGAACTAACTCTTCTTTTGTTTTAGTAAACTCAACTGTTACGCCTAAAAACTTGCCTTGTAATTGAAACTCATCAATATCTCTTAGTGCTGAATCAGCTTTTTCAAGATTTGCTAAAGACTCAGCAGCAAAAACCCCAATAGTATCTTTAAATTGTTTAAATTTAGGATCAAACCCAATTAAAGACCTAAACTTCTCTGTAATATCTCCAAGAAAAGCATTAAACTCTTTTGATTGACCTGTTAAATTGGTTATGATAGAGCTTAAAATAGTAAAGATTGAAATAATTGTTACAAGTCGCCCAGCAAAACCAACAATTGAAGCCGCAGCCCCTGTAATTGATGAAGCTACAAGACCAATTCTACGTGCAGCAACCTCAGCTCCCGTGCCTACTGAAGCAAAAAATCCTGTTGCAGCTTTCTTTGCTGAACCTAATGCCACCGTGTTTTTTTCTAAGGAAGAAGTAGCAAGATTATTAGCCTTTGTACCCTTTTCAGTAGCTTCTATAGTAGCACGCGCATTTTGAGCTTGTTTTTCTAAAAGAGGGATAGCCTCTTTAATTTGAGCATTTGATAAAGTACCGGCTTGAGCTGATGCACGAATTGCTGATAATCTATCATTTTCAACTCTGGTACCAGTTCCAGTAACGTTAATAAGTTTTAAAGCTTCAGTTGCAGAACTTTTTGAAGCTCGTGCATTCTCACTTAAGTTTGTTACAAAAGCTCCGACGCGCTTACCAGCGTTTTCAAATTTTTCTGACACATTACCCAGAGCACCTGCTAATACGTCAATACCACGAGATGCTACCGTAGAAGCTAACACTCCTAAAGTTGATAACGCAGCACCAATATTATTTGAAATAAAGTCGGCAAGAGGAGCCAAAGATTGTGCTAAAAATACACCAATATCTACTAAGAGATTTTGTATTGTAGCACCTAAACGCTCAATTCGTTCAGCTGCTGTAGGTATGGTAACATTAATATTTCTAAACTTGCGCTCACCTTCTGTAATCACAGCATTGACAAACGCTTGTTGCTTTTCAAAACGTGATAGGGAAGAAGCAATCTTACCGTTCGCAATAGCATATGCTTGAGCAGCAGGTTCGATCCTAGCAAAAATACCAAGTTCGTCTAGTAGTTCTGGTTCAAGTTTAGCAGCACCTCGAACTAAACGAGAAAATGCATCATTTAGGTCTCGACCTAAAGCACGAGAAGCTCTCAACGAAACATCTGTTAAACGATTAATTTGATCGCCACTAAATCCAGAAGAAAGAGCTAAGTTAGCATTTTGAGCTGCCTCTACAAAAGTAAGCTGTCCTTTTGTAATCTTATTAAGATTAGCAAGAATGGCATCACCACTCTCTCCAATTCCTGCAGCTAATGTTCTAATACCTTGTAATGTTTGTTCCGCACGAGCAGCGCGAGATAGAGCAGTAAATGCAGCAGTAATAGCAAAAATATTAGCGGCAGCACCAGCATATGCTCCAACAAGACCGCCTAAACCATTAGCTTGCGCAGCAAACTGACGGCCTGATGATGCAGAAGATTGACCTAACCGAGTAGTATTACGGTTTAAGCGTTGAGTAGCTTTACCAGTATTATCAAGATCCTTACGAACCTTGTCAAAACCTTCAGTTTTACCTTTTAAAGTAGCGATTGTACTTTTATTGCCAGCCACTTATCTTCCTCTCTGTGCTTTTGAAAGTGATTCTTGTTCTTTTCGTTTTTGAGCATAGTAACTACTCATTTCTGATTCACCTGCACGTAATAACTCAAATACAGCTCGACGGTCTTCTATCTCGTAAATGTTAAAGATTGCCTCTAAACCAGCATAATCTTTACCCATCCAAGTGCCGCTCATACCTTCCCATTTATCAGGTAAAGCGTTTAAAACTACGAGTGCTTGTTGAGATTCTAAAGACAAAGTAGATGGGTCTATTGGAATATCTTCTTCACGAGGTTCCCAACCCATCTGCTCACACATCTCAAAGTACTGATCTGCATTCATACCTCCGCCAAAAAGTGAGTTGCGAAGGTAGTCAGTTAGTTTTTTGCGTCTGTCTCAGCTTTTTGCTTAGAAAACTGTTCAAAATCATTCATCGCATCTGTAACAAATTGATCAAATACAGTAGAAGATTTCAATAGTTCTACAGCTTCTTCTTCACTATAATCGATATTTTCATTAGCGTCCATTGAAGAAATATCAACAGGAAGAAGAACAGGAAGGTGCTTTGCTTTAAGCCCTTTCCATCCAACGATTGCTTTTTGAGCATAATGCTCCAAAAACTTGTCGTTATCAACTTCTTCTTCACGCTGGCGTGTACGTTTATTAAATTTATAACTAAGAGATGCGTTGCGAATTTTCATTAGATCTTCACGTGTTAGATAGCGAAGATTAACTTCAAAACCATCAATATCTGGGAACTCTACCCAGGTAGTGGTTTCTTTTGCAACAAGATTTTTAATTTTACTCATGATTTCCCCTCATAAAAAACGAGTGCCCATTACATATCTGCTTCTCAAAGGTGAGGGGGAACCTTGATTTGCAAGTAATGGGCACTCTTCTGGTAAAAAGTGTTAGTGTTCCCCCTCAGAAACACTTAATAATTAAGATTTAGCAGCAAAGACGGTTACTTCACCACCATCGCCTTTGTTAGCGGTTGTTTCCTGACCAACAAAGTTAACTGTCATTGAAATGACGTCTTCAACAGCGATTGCTGGAAACTCAAACTGACACGCATCAAGCTGGAAAGCAACATATGGTGCTGTTGCTCCACCGACGATCAGGTTAGCGTTTGAAGTTTGTGCAGAAGCTGTACGAGAGTCATTTTGAATATTTCTAATAAACTGAGCTGACTCATTATCGCCAGAACGAAGATACATTGTAGCAGAACCTGTTACAGCACGTGTGCCAGTAAACTGACCAATTGGCTCATTCAGATTTGCAAGTTCTTCTGGTGTTAAGTATGTAATGTTGTTATTATAGTCAAAGCTAAGAGCTGTAACTGGGAACGTATACTTAACATCTGCTCCACCAGCTGAAGGCTGATGATGGAACTCAATAGCACTCAAACGATTCTTAATGAATGAGTTAGTTCCAATAGAACCAGCAACATTCATCTGGTTATATGGATGATAGTGAGCTGTTACTGTAGCTTCACTCGCATTTGAGTTAGCTGTAACGGAAGAACCATCATTTAGAATACCACCAAATACTGAAACAGCATTATCACGTGGAGTGCCTGTTAGTTCTTTCATTGTTGTACCAAAACCAGTCCAAGTTGTGGTAGCAATTTCTTCAATACCTGCATCAACAGTTGCCTGATTAACAGTAGCATTTGAAACTTGGAAAATTACGTTATCAAGTTTAAAATACATATGGTTTTCAACAGCTGTTGAGAAGTTTGAACGAGTTGAATGTGATCCTGTACCAGCAGCAACGTTCACAGTGCGAAGTCTTCCACCTGTTTCCCAAACAGATTGTTCAGTAACACCTGAAGCTACTTTTGTATTAGATACCATTGACTGCCACATAAACCAGTCAGCAACTGGCTTTACGTTACCAGTTTGTGTTGATCCTGCGTCAGTTGAGTCTGCAGCCGCACCAGTTACAACACCGGTTGGACGAAGGTAAACCTGAAGATTCCAGTCTACTGGGTTAATAGCAGTATTAAAGCGCTGCTGTGAACGATCAGGGTTTGTTCCTGATTCGAGGCTTGTAATGTCCTGAGTAGCAGCAGTTGATGTAACGGCAAAACCAGCTAACACTTCAAGTTTCCAAGTGTTTTCTGGAGTCATAGCAGTAACAGCCGCACCGTTCACCAGGTCAACAGTGGACATAAAGACCTCAGAGTTTCTTTGTAAATTAAGAGATGCCATCCCTTTCTCCTTATCCGTCTAATCTATAGACTATTGTTAGTTCAACCTCTGCTAATCCGTATGGAGTGGCTAACCCCTCATCAGAAGTAATACTATCTATTGTTATATCTAGTATACCTTTATCAGGATTATCACCAATAGAATAAATGACATGCTCTATATCTTGAGTAATATCATCCACGAGGCTTTGAGAATTATCTTCTCCAAATACGTATGCTCTTATGGTAGCGTCTAAAGTTGCTACCGTCAAACTTTTAGAATTAAAATCTCGAAGTTCGGTACCAGCGCTTACGTATAACGCTGGAAAATCGTTTACCTCATCTAAAAACTTTATTCTACGATAAACATTAGAAAACACGTTTTGAGTATAGGTATACGAAGAATTAAAATCAGATGTCTCACCGTCAATCTCTTTTAATTGAGCAACAATAAAATCAATTATTTCTGTTCTGCGTGATTGAGGCATTTTTAACCACTCTGCTCTCTGTCATTATTGGGGTTAAGGTATCTATGAAATCTTCCTACAAGTTGACGTATCGCTGGTCTTAAACCTGATTGTACTATCAACCTATCAACGTCTCTTAAAGAACCATCATAAACATTATAAATAGGATCAAATGTATATTTGATAATATCTTTTTTTTGATTATACTGTAAAATTCTAAAAGAGTCAACCAGTCTACCTGTTCTATAAGTAAGAATATCAGGACGTGCAGGAGGAGGTCCTCCAGGAACACCTGTGGGCATCTTTTCTCTAAACAACCGACGAGCTAACGCTTCTATCTGAGCTATTGAAACTTGTGCTTGTAAATCTTCTCTCGGTTGAAGCTGTCTTTTTCGTGTCTTAGCTCTTGTGCCAGCAGTGATAACACCAGGACCCCCTTGCGACTTAGTATTAATATCTAATATAAAAGGACGACCAGCTGATTCGTCAAACTCTTTAATTATAAGTAACAACTCAGCAAAAGCATTAACAAAACCATATTTTTTATTAAGACCCGTTTTATTCAGAATTTTAGCCCCTTCACCTTTTACATAGTACTCAAGTAGATTCTGAGCAAAATTATCTGCCGTAGCTTGTGCTACCTTAGTTGATATATCAACAAGATTACTTTTAATAAACTTTTCAGCTTCGTTAGTGGGTCTAATATTGACAGTTCCCTTACGAAACTCTAAAAATAAGAATTTACGCCTATTCTGTTTATTTTGAATGTTAAACGCTTTAGCTAATCCAGGAAATGCTTGTATAGACGCTTTTCCGTCTATAGTTGTTATAAGCAAATAATTTGCCATTTTTTGATTAAACTGTTGAATAGCTCTATTTCTATAGTTTGTTTGTGATTTAGATTCAAACCATTTCCATAGATCATCAGTATTATTAAGAGTAATATTAACAAGTTTTGGACTACCGTCTTTGTTAAAGACAGGTTTTCCGTCTTTTGTTGTAACTTGTTTTTCTCCTGATAAAGCAAAAAGTCTCTTACCTTCATCAGTATAACGTCCAGGAGCTAAACTTGTGAAAGATGATCCACCAGGTTTATTTGGGTCTGCCTGTTGTTTTATCTCAATAGTTCTAAACCCTTGACGAGTAACATCACTCGCTTCAAATTGAGATGCAAACTGTTTTCCTACAAGTAGTTCCAAATCTGCAATAGATATCTCTGTATCAGGGACAGAAGATGGATTAGCATAGGCAGATGGGTTCTTAGGTTCACCATAAAAACCACGAATTGCTGGAGGAAATCTTTTAGGACCTTTACCGCCTGCAAAAAAGTCAGATAGTTTTGCTTGGTCAAGCATTTTAGCTCTATCAGATAAACTAGCTTTATATCTACCAGAAGAAACTTCTTTTATGGCTTTAGTTAAGTCCTCTTTTCTAGCTCCACTCTGAACTATGCCATCAAATATTAAATCAATATTTAAACGAGGGCCTTTAGCCATTAAGAGATAATCCTATATAAATCTAAGATACGACGAATATGAGGAGGAAAATTACCAGCAAGAGGATAGTTGTCGCCTCGTTCACCTTCAAATGAGAAGCCTTTCTTTTCTTGATCTTGTTTATAGATAAGTTTAATCATATCAAGAGTAGCTAATTGAATGTCTTGTGGAATCTCATTAGATTCATATCCAGCCCGATAATCAACTTTTACACCAGAAGGAAAAGGAGAGAAACCTGGAGGACCTGAAAGAGTTAGAGCTGGGTAACTGTTACGAATAGTCGGGTAAGTACCTCTTACTCCAACGGCACCTGTGTCGCGAGTTACTTCACCCATATCACGAGAGAAATTATACTCATTAGTAGCATTATGAACGTCAACAGCTTCTGTATCTTTATTTTTTCCATCAAAATGACACAGAAATACAGTTTCACCATCTGGTCTAAAACGATGTGTTGGAGGAGTAATAGTAGCTTCTTTATATCGAGCTTTATTAGAAAATCTTACTTCATCAATATATCCAGCAAAATTACCGCCTATCTCTACATTTGCTGTAAAAGTGTGGTTTGACTGAGTATAACTTGCATTAGTAAATAAATTACCATTTAAATGAGTATATAGTCTTTGATTTTGTGAGTCAAAAGACCAGGCTACGTGTGTAAAAAATCTTGGAATATAATTAGCAGTTGTTGTAACTCCTGTACCTCTTACTAAAGTAGAAGGTCCTCCAAAACGACTTTGAAAAATTGTTGTATCGTTAGAATCAAAACCAAATTCCATATAATTTGTCGCATCTGTGTTAAATCTGATAAGGTTGTTTTGAGGTGGAGTCGCTGCATCACTGCGAACAAATAATTCAACTGTAAAATCACCATCCTCGAATTCTAAGTTTTCAGGAATATCGCCTGAGACTAAATCATTTAAAGCTACTTCGAGAGAAGATTTTCCAAACTTTTTTACTCTTGAGTTTAGGTGTGCATCGTTTTTAAAAGTTAAAGAAACTGCTTGAGTGTCTTGAGTTCTTACAGGGCGTCCAATGGTAGTTGGATCTGCCAATATCACATCTTCAGTCCCGTTAAATTCAGATACTTGATATACATTAGAAAGAGGTAAACGAGAAACCATAACAGATGTTTTACCGCCATCAAAAACTTCTACATAATCATTAGCTAAAAGCTCTTGACCAATATAGTGTTCTACTACCCCAGTCGCATAAGAGATAATATTTGATAAGCGTGCGTTTTGAGTATTTGAAGAAATACTCAAGTAATCTTTTACTTGTTCTAAAGTAATATACGGATATTTACCTAAGTTTTCTTCTAATCGATCTACCATTTATTTCTCACTTATTTCTTTTTAGATTTCCAAATTGAAGTAGGGGCTTCTTCTTCAACGTCTTCTTCAATAATGATAGGAGCAGAAGGCACAGACTCATCAAGAGCTGACCAAGAAGCAACCATTGAGTGCATTTGTTCTTCGCTGTAACCATTTACTCTGCACCATTCACGTGCGGCATCAATGCTTTTAATATCACTTGGGATACTGGACATATAATTCTCCTTATAATGAAAAGGGAGGCGATGACCGCCTCCCCCTGTGTAGTTCTAAAATGTAAAACCTAAGCTTAAGCTCCGGTTTCAACAGTAACAGCGTAGCTGTACTTAGTTGCGTCAAGAGCTGCACTTGAGTTAGTCGTAAGAGCTTTAAAGTCAATACGAGTGCTCATGTACATTGCAGTGACCTGCTGACGTGGTTCGTACTCGCTCTCAATCTCGATACCGCGACGTTCTGCGATCATAAAGCCAGGCTTATAGACGAGAACACCAATATCGTTGTTTTCAGTACCAACGTTATCCAAGAACTCAGAGATTGCAATTGGAATACCGTAAACGGCGCCAACTGAACCTGTAAGGTAGGTAGCGTTAGGACCAAACTTGTCAACTGTCTGGAAGTCAGAAGTTGTTACAAGGTTGTTGTAACCTTCGATTGAGGTGATGTATACCAGGTCGTTACCAAGCTGAAGGCCATACTTGCCAAGCTTAGTGCGGGCTGCAGCGATATCTGAAGGATCAGCTTTATCGTTTGCAGAACCTGTATCCACAGTCAGGCCAGCGCCTACGTCACCTGTCAGGTTAGTAATACCTTCGATGACAGAAGCGTAACCAGTACCAGCTGAAATAGCATTGGTAGGTGAAGCTGTAAAGCCAGTCAGAGCACCAGTACCACGCAGGATTGACTTATCGATAGCACGTGCTAAACGACGAGTTGCAGCTGCACGCAAGAAGTCGAGCAGAGGAAGAACGGTATCTTCTTCTTCGTCTTTTGCGAGGTGGGTAGTTGCCATAAACTTGTGTGGAGTAAAGTCCACAGAGCTAATGGTATTCTGGTTTGAGGTTGGGACACGAGTAGCTTCAGCAATGCCAGTGGCAAATGTGCCAGAAGCAAACATTGCTACATCACCATCGGTGTCTTCATCAGCGACTGGTACGCGGAATGTTTTCGCGTCAACAGCCATACGGTTAAACATTGGAGCAACAACGAGCTGCTGTTCCATTTCCGTATAAATGTTCTGTGAGAAGTTGCTAAGGAACTGGTCAACAGAAGTAACAGCTTTCATACGAGCACCAACTTTGGTGTCGAAGATGTCACGCTTGTTAAGCAGTTTAGCAACAAGAACGGCGTTTGCCATATCTTTTTCTGAGAATTGTTCGCGACGCTGAGTCTCTTGGTAGTGCATCTTTGAGCGCTGGAGTGCAGCAATCTCATCCTGATACTTGCTCATTTGAGCTTTAAGTTCAGCGACTTGTTCGGATTCGCGTGGGGTGTAAGCGGTATTGCTATCACCTTTTACCAGCATCTGCTGGTCAGCAGCGTCTGCTTCCTTCACGATAGCTTCACCAGTTTCTTTAACTAGTTCAGCGACTTGAGGCTCAGACACGTGAGCTACAGGAGTAGCATCTTTTTTGATCTCAGATTCAGAGGACTTTTCAGTAGCTCCTGCACTTGTAAGATCGATTGTATCTACGACTTGTTCAGCCATGTTGTCGTTCTCCTTTGTAGAATGATCGTGAAGCTCGTTAGTCAGACTTTGCTTAGAAACTGTGTCTTCACTATTTTGAATTTTTTCGACTTGTGAATGTTCTTCTGTTTTCACATTAACAACATTATCACAGTCTTCGCTATCAGCGTCAACCTCTAAAAATTTAAAGATTGGAGATTGCTCTGTAGCGACGTTGGTGACTCTAAACATTTTTTCTTGATAGTTTACGAGATCACCGTGTTGAAGTTTACTTGCGTCTTCGGAAAGCAAGTTTGTGAACGGGATGGATGCCATAGGATCGCGAATTTCAAGCTCTTCCTCTTCATCATCCTTTTCAATGTCAGTGACTTCTTCCAATGATTCTGCTTTGACCTCAACTTCTTCAATTTCAGCTTTTTCTTCTGAAACTTCTTCAGATTTTACTTCAACTGCTTCTTCAACAGTCTCAGTTACTTCTGATTCAGCTTCTTCGGATTTAGCCTCAATCTCGACTTCAGTTACTTCTACTTCAGCTTCTTCTGCTTTAGTTTCAATAACTTCATCTTGTTTTGAGTTGTTCATTGCTTCCTCCTCGGTTGGAGACAACGGACGTTCGTTTACAACTTCGCCCTCCTCCATACTATGAATTGGAACACCAGCCATGGTAATATCATGAGAGTGGCCTTCAGCCTCTAACACAACTCCACCAACGACTTTATGAGCGTGATTTTGCATATGAGATGCGTAGGTTGTTACACCGTTTCCATTTTCATCCATTTCGACAGTATGATAATGGCCTTCGCTCATATCGGTAATTCCTGCTTTAATTTTACGCATCTTCTTGATTTCTTCGGCATCAGCCTCTTTTAAAGATTTTTTAAACTCGTTGAATTCCTCATCAGAATCGAAAGATTTACGAATTGAGAAAAGTGAATCTTGATTACAAGGAACTGAAACAACTGATATTTCTAATAGTTCTACATCTGTAATCATCATAGAATCATCTTCACGATTGTACTTTCCATCCTTAACACGAAAACCAACAGAAAAGCTTTTAAGAGCTCCGTCTTTAATCAGAGTTTGGACACCATGATTTTTTTCAGCTGCTTCAGATACAGCACCCTCAACATAGATTCCTTTTTTATCAACACGAATATTATCTACACGACCAATAGGACAGTCATGCTTGTGTTGATAAAGAAGAACTGGGTTACGACGATAGTTTTCTACTCCTTTAGCCCATGCTTCAGCAGTAACAATGTCACCAGCACGGTCTTTAGCAGTAGTGTTCGCATAACCAGCAATCTTTAAGGTCTTTGAACCTTTTTTAAGTGCTTTTGTTTCGAAGGAACTGTTTAAATAAAGAGTTTTATTCATTTGGTATATCCTCTATATTAGTAGATTCTTCTTCAGAAGGTCTACCACCTTGGGTAGCATCAGTTGCGCTACCTGTAATATTTTGTGGTATTCTTATGTTATCATTATTTTCCAGTTTTGGAAATCTTAATCCTTCACGAGCTTCATTTGGGGTAATAATTCCTGTGTTTACAAGAGTAGAATAATAAACTGCCTGTGTTCTATTATCAGGTTGTAATGCAGGAACAGATAATCTGTCAGGACGTATATCAACACCACCATTAAAGAAGTGAGAAAAAGCGGAGCAAAATTGATTCAAAAGAGGCAAAATAGTGTGTAAGTAAAATAGCTTTTGATTTGCATCAATATTAGCATTATTACCAGATTTTAATAGAACATAAGGTACACCAAGAGCTTTTGCCATATCTTGCTGAATACGCTCAATAGAATTCTCAAAGTCTAACTGATCAAATGATTTAGTAGAAAACTCATCGATTTTTAATCCACCATCTAAAATGGCAGGATTACGTGCGCCATCAAAAATTGTTGTATAAGAAGCTCGCCACGACTCTAAAAGACGCTCTTTTACACGTTTTGAAAGAATATTTTCAGTTGTAAGAACAAACCCTGGAAGAGCATTGTTTTTAAAGAACTGACGTTGAAACTTTATCATATAGTAATAAAGTTCCATTAAATTAAGAATAGGTTTAAGTTTAGAAGTACCTCTGAAAATAGAATTTTCATTCTCAGCCATTACATGAATAATCTCTTGAGGTTCAAATCGAATTGATTCTGATTTAGAAGTTTGTTTGCCTCGTCCAAAACCATAAAAATCATTTGCTTGCTGGTTATGAACTAAATAATTGTAATGAGATACAAAAGTACGATCATCAGGTACTACCTCTACATCATTAGCAGGTAATAGGTATAAATCTGCACCATCATAGTAAAAGAAAGCATTACCGTCTAACTGAAAATCTAAAAAGGCACGTCTAAATAGACGAACTCGATCTTCAAATGGATTTGGTTTAATATTAAGTAGTTTATTTACTTTTTTTGATGCACCACCGTCTACAACAAAAGGAATTTCACACATAGCATTGATAATCATATCAACAGAACGGTGAATAACTTCTATCTCACGATAAGCTTGTTCAAAATCAACAATAGTTTCAGGAGAAGCAAAAGGTTCTAAAGAAGCTATGGAAGGTTGAGCTGGATTAAGCTTCAACACATTAGCTACAAATTTTCTTATGCCTCTTAAATCATCATCTGCCATTTTTTTCCTTTTGTATATCAAGCCAATTTTTAATTTTTGGTGTTAAGTGATTTGAATATCTTTGCCCATAAATGTTATGCAGTCTTTGATGATGAGACTTGCATAAAGTAAATAAATTGTGATGGTCTAAACTTTCCCTACAGTCTATAGCAAATTTCTCACGAAGGGAAGTAATTTTTTCAACACTATCAATTTCAGTAATCTTATTATGATTACACCACTCATTAAATAGTTGACTTACTGAAAAAAGATGATGAAGTTCTAAATTTTCAATAGACCCACAAATATAACACTCATCTCGTAATTTATAGTCTTTCTTAATATAGTCTCTTATATATTTTATTGGAAATCTTTTTAGTTCAGACATTGTTGAAGGACCTCCCAGCGTAGTTTATAATGCTCAGGATCTCTATTCAAACCAACATCACCTTCGGGTAAGCTAAGAATACTACCTACCACAGTATCAAGATTTTTTAGTTTATAATACTTTTTAATTAAATAACTAACAACAATATCATCACCTCTTGTTAAATGTTTAAATTTTATTAAATCTTCTTTTATTGCATCAAGAGCTTCTTGTTTAACTAACATCACGGAACCAACTAAAAAATCTACACGAGCATGTTTACACCAATGATCGCGAAGATCTCTATATTTTTTAGCTTTTTCTACGCCTGATTTTCCGTAAATACCTACAAGCGGTTGATTTCTCTGCACTAATTTTCTAACTAATAGTGGAGAAGGAACTAAATCATCGTCTAGTATTAGCTTATAGGGTTCTGGATAATTATAACACTGTAACCATCTCTCAATACAATATTTATTACTATCATTATTAATAACTTCAACTTTTCGAGAGCGATAGTCAAATAGTTCATGAGGATTATTATTTATAACAGTAATAGGAATAGAACGATGAAAAGCGTCACAAATTGCTTTTACATTATCAGGTCTTTTATAGTTTAAAATAATAATTCTAAGCATAAATAGTTATATTACTCATTTTTTGGTGTGTGTAGATTGCATAACGTACAGCATCACAAGGGTGAGAAGCCCAATCATGAATAGGTTTTGGATTTTCTGTGTTGGGATTCCATTTATATGCTGCCATTGCGGAGAAGGTATGTCTTGCTCCTTCAGTATCAAAGAACAAGCGATCTTGCTCAATAAGCACTTGAAGCGAATTAATACCATCATTAACAGATTTAATTGCATTTTCACAATAAATATCATAATCATAAGCAAAATCAGCTTTAACTTGTTGTGCAGCAGAGTCAATATAGATAGTGTCTATTCCCCACTCATTAATTTTTTCCTGTATTTCAGCTGCAAGTTCTGAAGTAGTTGATTCTTTTGATATAAACTCATCAACAATAAAATAGTTTTCTCCGTCAGTACCAATCACAACAAAAACATTCTCATCTCTATAGCCAACGTCAAGTCCACCAATTACTTCTGCAAAGCGTTCACCAACATAGTCACCTATATGTCTTTCTTCATCTAAATCAAGATAAATCTGAGATTCAGTAGTTGTCCATTCACATTCATACTCTTGAAGATACAAAGCTTTTGTAATAGTACGACGAGCTTCTTCAACATCTGTTTCAGAAAGAAGAGGGTTTGCTCTCCAATTATGAATTGATGATGTCCAATCAGGATACTCTGGATCATCTCCACGTAAAAAATACTCGTATAAATAATTACCTTTGCCGCGAGGAGTTGATATCCATAAACAGCGTGAATCAGTAAAGGTTGAAAGTGCGGGTCTTAAATCTCGTGTAAAATACTCATCATTTGGTATTATCGCTGCTTCGTCTACTATGAGAAGATTAGCAGCACGACCAACAAGTGAATCACGATTGTTTGCAGAAAGAAGTCTAAACACTGACCCATTAATTAGTTTAACTACTTTGTCTTTTTGATTAAAACGCTCAACTTCAATATCAAGTTGTCTGATTAAATCTGTTACATAGTCCCAAATAATTGAAGAAAGAGAAAAGTTAGGAGCAACTACCATAACTTGTTGACCAGGTTCAAGTAGTTTAGCAAAAGCTAAAATAGCAGCTGCATACGATTTACCAGTACGACGAGCTGCGATATGAACGCAAAAACGTGATTGATCTAAGTTCTCAACCATTGCCCATTGTGATTCATTAAACTGAACAGGAGTAGGAAGACGATCTAAAAGACGTTGGATTTTGATTTTAAAGAATTTAGTGTTCATTTACCTAAAATAAGGAATTATCATTGAGAGAAGGGAAATTAGTCCAGCTGTTAGACCGCCTACCCATAACAGTGTTTTAAGAGAGGCTCTGCCTTGGGTAGCCATTTCACGAATATCAGCAACAGAAGCTTCCATCTTATCTATACGTTCTTCTAAACGATGAAACATTGTAACTATGTTTTCATACCGCTCTTCACATACCGCTTCATGAGCTGAAATATTAGCCTTATTTGATTGAGAGCGTTCATGCAATCTATCAAGTTCTGTTTGTATTTGGTCAAGCTCTCTTGTATCATCCATGGTCGCCCCTTATGTCTTGATAATATACTGTACCACTTCACTTGGTAGTGTTGTTGCTACTGAAAAACCATTAACTGATAGAGATGGGATCGATAGTGCAGGCACTGATAGTCCAGGAACTGAAAGACCGGGCACGGAGTGTGAGTGATTATTCACAGTCAGTGATGGAATTGAGTGTGCATGGTTATTTACAGTCAATGAAGGTATAGAGTGTGAATGGTTATTAACAGTTAATGAAGGAATCGTTAGTGCTGGGACTGAGTGATTATGATTATTCACAGTTAATGAAGGTATTGAATGTGAATGGTTGTTAACAGTTAATGAAGGTATTGAATGTGAGTGGCTTGATCCAGCTAAGTTTCCTACGCCATGAGTATGGTTGTTTACAGTTAATGAGGGTATTGAATGAGTATGGTTTGTCTGAGTTACGTTA
>Ga0208162_1000613_pt1 | contig 19922 bp, 36 predicted proteins | sample CB_VirMetaG_4_FD_184539 | JGI IMG/M metagenome (GOLD analysis project Ga0208162, IMG submission 184539) | Freshwater to marine saline gradient viral communities from Chesapeake Bay - CB_1508_1M Viral MetaG (SPAdes) (version 4) | ecosystem: Environmental > Aquatic > Marine > Coastal | place: USA... | reverse complement strand
CTTTAGTTCTACTTTCTCTGTGCTGTATTCTTCATTGAATTTTTGTCTTAAACTTTGTTTGCCCAATATTTCTTCGTGCATACACTTAGCACAATTTGGATCATTTATTGTCCAATTATCTCGTAGGGTTTTGTATTCGTTGCTGTGTAATATATTACCTATATCACCATCAAACGTTTGTATAGGTTGCTTATAACGACAGCAGGGGTAGACACGATTGCCTCCCCTAACATTAGTGTGATTGTATAATGCTGCGCAATTAGAATGGAAGTGGGTCATCATCCTCTTGGCGTCCTACCCAGTCTTGGTGCACCATACTGTAAATAGTTTTAAAATTATCGTATGCCATTTTTAGTGCAGGATAATCCATGCACATGTCTTCTACTTTTGCAACACTAGGCATTATATCTTCAAACTCTTTTGGAGTAAAATTATCAATGTTTAAAGTAATATCTCCATCTAATGAAATTAAATCATCAAATGAACTGGTATCTATAGTTGCTGTTGTAATATCTGAAATTGTAGATGAGTCTATCGAATAAACAAATCCACTTTCGTCTACATTATCAGTTGTAATTGTGTAAGTTTCGTCCGAGTTCCAATTTGAATTGGTCATAACACATATCCTCTATTGTTTTATTTAACTTTACATGTTTACTTAGTTCGTCAACTACACTGCTGACAGCATCCCCTGCTCTACGTTCCGATTCTACAATATTAAGTTTTTTGCCAGTAACTTCTTGCATGGTTTTAATAACTTCTCTTACACTGTAACCAACGTTAGAACCTAAACATTCGTATGGTGTATTAGTAGGACCAGAATTGATGGCATTTACAATAGCATCTGCAAGATCTACTACATGAATATAATCACGTATACAAGTGCCATCTCTTGTGTTGTAGTCTGTGCCATATATTTCAATCTTGTCACGTTTACCAACAGCATGTTCTGCTGCAACTCTAATAAGATGTGTAGGTTCTCCTAGTTGTCTATTGACACCATCTGTGCCACTTACATTGAAGAATCTAAATATTGTGTAACCTTCTGCTTTTTCTTTGATTACATCTTCAGCACAAACTTTGCTACGTGCATATGGGCTTGCCATTTCAAATGCACTACTAGTTCCAGCAAATAACACATGCGGTGTTCTAATGCTTTCAACAACATTTTTAGTGCCCATAACATTTTTTTGGTAATATTGTGTAGGATAAAGCATACTAGGACCTACTAAACTAAGTCCTGCCAAATGAACACATGCATCAGCCCATCCATGTAAAAATTTATCCATAATATCTTGTTTCCAAAACTTATGGCAATATTGTTCTACATCATTGTGCTCGCCATGTATGTTTAGATCTAAGCCATGGACTTCATGCCCAAATTCTGCTAAAGCTCTACATACATGACTACCAATGTAACCTGATGCACCTGTAACAATTACCTTCAATACTTGTTCTCCGCAACATAGTCTCTGTAACGGTTTGTATCTCTACGCCATTGTTCACCATTACCTTGCATAATATCAATGTAACGTTCGATAGTTGCACTGGTCCAATCACTGATTGCACCCATTTTTTCATGGGGTTTATCTAACAACAGCGTTAGTTTATCTTGTGCATCTTGTAAACTCCAAGGCACATACATTCTTGTATGATCGTTTGCAAAGATCTCTGGAAAACTTCTGTATGCTGGAAACAGCACGTTACATCCTAGTGCATCTGCTTCACTTACAGTATTACTAGTCCAGTCCTGTAATGCACAGTTAATCATAACCTTACTGTTATTAAGCATACTGTAATATTCATCTTTTTTAAGATTTTCGTAAATTGTTATCACACCATCTTTTTCTAAGTTTCTTGCCCTGTCAACGTATTTTTGATTATTACTACGCAAAGGCCCGCCTTGTAAAATAGCAAACTCAATATTATCTTCTGCATAGTTGCTTGCAAGATCCATAAAGAAATCTGGTTGTTTTTCTTGATCAAAACGTGCTGCAAACACAACTCTGTTTAAACGTTCATTCCAAGGAGTCAGATCTTCTCCACAACGTTCTTGCACTTCTTGTTTATCAAATGCAAGTCCGCTGATGTTGTAGATAGGCGCTTTCCAATTTGCAATCTTCATATGTGCAACCATTTCTTCATTACTTGCTAAAACACCAGTAACAAACTCATTGCACATTTCTTCATACAAACTCATCCACTTGCTCATGCCCCAAACATGCACAAAGTCATCTGGGTCAATTGCTTGTGCCAAGCAGCGAATAAACACTTTAGGACGCTGTTTAGCAGGAATCTGATCCATAATATATGGCAACGATTCCATACCAGGCTGGAACATGTCTTCAAAGAAGATAACATCTTCACCTGTAACTTCACCGTTACGCATCATTTGCACCAAGTTCATCATTTGCGACATTGCAAAGTAGGAACGGCCATGTGCATCTAGCACTTGGCCTATTTGGATTGCTTTTGTGTTATCGATTGTTGTTCCAGGAACATCTACCCAGTCAATGTTTCGTCGAGCAAATGCCCGACGAGACCATTCTGTAAGTTGTAGAGTATACCTGCCTTCATAGGGCTCCAAGCCCATGTAAAACAGTTTTCTCATTTTTTACGACCTTTCGCACGTGACTTAGCACGTAGATAGTTTTGGTATTTTAGATAAGACTGCCAATTCTTATCATCACGATTATACAAAGCCTTTTCATTAAAGACCTTGCCTTCAAAGCGGCAGTAATCTCGATATTCGTCGAGATCATTAAAAACTTTTTGATATGCTGCACGATCAAATGCAATAGTCATTTACCTTAATCCTTTTTTCTATGGGTAAACAATTTGACAGCCATTTTCGCCATCTTCGGCGACATCAATAACAACAAAGCGGCCGGGATACTTTGCGTTAATTTGTGTATACAAGTCGTCTGCAATCATTTCGCAAGACTTGTGATTTAGTTCAATAGTTTTATCGTCATACAAACTTTCGAGCCAACGTTTAAACTGAATAAATTCAATATCTCTATCGTTATGTGTTACTTGAATTTGCACTTTAAAATGAAAGATGTGTCTATGAGCCACACCTAAGAAACTTACATCATCCCAACCACCAGTTGCAAGTGCCGGGTCGTCTTTTGCCGCAGGATACAAATGGATACCTTCTTTACGAAATGTTACCCAAATACTACGTTTTGCATTTTCTAAACTATTTGTCAATTTTTTATCTTCCTGTCGCATTTTCCAAAGTATCCAATCATAATAGCGTTCTGGTTCTTTGTTGTTACTCATTAACTATACTTTCATTTTGCAATTTTGTCAAGAGAAATAATTTCATCTGTAGTGTATTTAGACCAATGAGTAAATCTTTCTTCCTTTTTTAAATCATGAATCTTATGAACCCAAACTCCTGGATTAGTTGCATCAAAATCTTTGTCATCGATTTTCAAACAAGCATTGTATCCTAACTGTTCAATATAAGGAATCTTAGCACTCAACATAGGAATAAATCTATTGTGTTCTGTATAACCAGATTCTAAGATCCACTCTGTATGCTCAATATCAAAATCTAAAGTTACCCAATATCCTTCCTTCAATAATGGAAAGACCATGCTATCATATGCTTCGTCAGGCTGATAGCTCATATTAGCACCAAGATAAATGTGTTTACAACCTTGTAAGGTTGCAATTTGAATAATTTCTTCAACTTCTTGCACACCTACAACAAATAATGTTTTTTTACCTTGTTGTGGAGTGCATTCTACCTCTGTGCCAACAAAATATGCAACCTGTTCATTGTCGATGTCTATTACTTCTTGATCATAAGGTCGTTTCATGCTTTTTTTGTCCTATACTGTTCATTCCATAAATCCCAACGTTTTTTATAGTATTCATTTATTTCTGTTTTGGGATAATTTTTTTCTTCCATAGTTGAAATAATATTTTCAATATCTTCAAGTGCCATTTCGATAGCCTCTAAACGTAATCTTTTTTCTTCAGAATCCATTTAAGCCGTTCTCCAATTGATATAATTGTTTTTCCAATCTATATATTTCATCTTTATACCAAAGTTTTGCAGTTTTCAGTTTTCTTATTTGATCCATTACATTAAAATGTTTTTCCAATTCACTTATTTCGTCATCTAAATTCCTATGTTTTCTTTTAAGTTCTTGGATATGTGATTTAAGTGTTTGTGGATTTACCATTTATAACTCCTCAAATAATTTTCCAAACATTGTGCTTGCATTTACAGTTTTTTTACCAATGTTTAGCCGAGTTCCAATTACATGCATCCAGTATTTACTATACTTGTCTATTAATTGTAAACTTTTTTCTCTATTTTGTAAAGAAAAAATTTCGTCAACTACTTCTCTAAATTTGACTATGCCCCAACCAGGAAAGTCTTTGTCATTGATAAGCATGTATGGAAACAGTCCAGCATCGTATTGTTCGTTAGCACGTTGAGTGCTTTCAATATGCATCCAAACATTGTGACCCATTTGCAATGCATAGCTAAATGAGTCCCAACTGGTTTTACCTTCTTTGCCAATCTTGTTGAGATCACCTGGTTTATAGATACAAATGTCTTTCATACTGCAATGTTTGCTGATAGGCGAATCTTCAAAGTTTTCAAACACACCATCAGCCATTACTCCATCACTAAACAACCGTGTATCAGTTGAATATTTTTTGTCATCAGCACTTGGACCCATCATATAACTCCATTTGCCTCTGTCGTCTAACCTAATAGTATGATAAACTTGTCCATTTGCTGTTGCAAGGAACGGTGATGCACAGTCATATGTTATCATAAAGTTTTTATTGTGATACTTACGGACTGCACGTTGTATGTCTGTAAGTAATACAGCCCATTCTAGTTTACTTGTGCCCAAGAAATGCATAACATCGTGTAACCCTTCTTCAAGCAACCCGTCATGTATTTGATGCACAAGGCGCCTTAAGATAAGATGCACATCACACATGTTCTGTCCACCCATTGCCCAACCATTAAAGTGTGTGTCTGGATATTTTTTTGGATCACAATAATCCTTAAATTCGTCATACCAACTGTCTGCGTCAGCATGATTGCTACCTTGTAGAACATTTAGCACTTTAAAGTTGCCGCGGCGATTAGCCATATAGTATTTTGCATTGATGTGTGTTGCATCTACTGCATCTTGATAACTGTGAATGTTTGCTGCTTTTGCTGCTTTAGGATCTTGGAATGTCCAAGTTGGAATATCCAACATCATTCCATAGTCCATGTATTCTTCCATCCAGTTTACAACTAGTTCACGCTTTTTAGCAGCCTTTGGACAGTTTGGATCAGTCCAGTCGCCTTCCCACAAGCCTTTTGCAATCTGGAAACCACCTGAGTCACCAAGTAGCCATGAATTATCTCTGTCGCGGTTACGCAACATGTCTTCTTTTTCACTGAACTTGTTTGTATCAAGTTCTGCGTGTCCTGCAGAATAGAGTGCCCACTTGTAGTGGAACGCTCCTTTATCTGGATTTAAAAAATTTAAACCTTCTACTCCACCGATACCTGTAGGAACTCTAGCAGGATCAACGTATTCTCCAAAACGTTGTTTTCCTACAAATGTAGCATAAAAACCACTTATACTTGGAAGGAACACAGCATAGTCATTCTGTGTTTCGGTAAGGTTAATCTTCATTATTTCTGTTGTGCTGGTAGAATGTAATCGTATTTTGCCATGCCGCTGTCTACTGAAATCTTCATAGCGCCTTGGTCTGTGATGCTCATAGTTTTATCACCATCCAAGTTCAAGATAGCAATGGTTTGTGCAACTGGCCATGCCCATGTATGTGTTAATGTGCCTTCGACTCCGTGTGCAAATGTAAATGAACCTGCGTGTGTTGCTTCGTCACCAAAGTAAAAGTTTAGATTACCATCTTCTGTTTTAACTTGGAATACAGTTTCCTCACTGTGTGCTCCTGCCATAAGTTTCATACGTGCAATTGCAGCCATGCTTGGTTGAATTTCCACATCCCAGCTGTTGCCTTTGAACTTTACACTTTTTAGTTTTTCTTCGATAATAGCTTTGTTCATAAAGCGATAATCATTTTTAAAATCGCCTGCTGCATTTTCAAAATGAATGTGTGTCGGTATAGTTTCGCCATTACGTTCTGCCTCAACTACATCAATGTTTGCATTTTCTTTGTATTCTGGATTGTTCAAATGATATGCAAGTTTGCCTAAGTCAGGCATGCCAAATGTGCTGTAGAATTCAGCTACTGGCGAATGTGTTGTTGCTGTCATAATGACACTTCTGTCATCTGCCATGCTTTCGATGGTTGTGTATTCGTCAGCATTGACTTTGAGTGTTGTAATAAAGCCAAGTTTATGTGTATGGCTCACAATGTCTTGTAAAATATCCTGCATGAGTTTACTCCTATTGTTTCATTATACTTGATATGTAATTGAAAGTCAAGTATTTTCTTCTTCCTCTTTGATCATAAAGTGAACTTTTATAACACACCCTTTTTGCTTTTTAATATAAAACTCTAAACCGTGTTGGTTGAATATTTTTATAAGTTCGTTCAAGGTCGGGTCTGGTTTTATTTCTATCACTTTCTGATCCTTTTATTATAGTTGTTAGCAGCTTCAAGTATATTTAGATTTTTATCAAAATTAGCTGCCGTTTTTAATATAGCACTTACGTCTTTTGGAAAACAATGTCCTCCAAATCCACGCTCACTGGTTACTGTTGTATGACTTGATCCAATACGAGGATCTAAGCCAATGTATTCTGCTACTTTTTTGTAGTCAGTATTTGTGTTTTCACACAAGTCATAAATTTCATTAAAAAAAGCAACTTTGGTTGCTAGAAAACTGTTGCGGAAATATTTTACAAGAATAAGTTCTTCCGGTGTCGCAGTAAAGATATTGATATTGCCCATTGCGTTTAGAAACAAATCTTGCCAAAAGCCAACATCATCGCCCCCAATAAGAATAGTGCTATTATTTTTAAAATCTTCTAGTGCTGACTCTGCTCTTAGAAATTCTGGTGAAAAACAAATTTTATCATGAGTAAAATTAGTCCGTAAATTTTGCCAGCCTTCTATGCTGATTGTGCTTTTTATCAAAATAGGAACATTTTTAGCATCATCGATCACTGCTTCTACGTTAGACATATCACAACTACCATCTTCATTCATTGGTGTAGAAACACATACAATAATAGCATCACAATGTCGTAAATCGTCATAGTGTCCTTTGTCAGGATCACTGATTAGTATTTCATAATATTCTTTAAGTGCTTGATGGTGGGCTTGTCCTACATACCCATATCCAGCAATACCTATTTTAAGCATATTCTTTTAACTTTTCCCAAGTGTCTTTCCATCCATTCACAGCAATTGCTTTGCTAGGATGTTTTAACTTCTTTGCTAGTGGATAATCGTTGCCATCTTGTTCCATTTTGTCACCAAAGAAAATAATGCGATCAAAGTCATTGAAGTCGTCGAGTATTTGTCCTTTGTCCCAACCTGTAGGATAGATATCAATACCTGTTTCTCCTCCTACTTTGGCTGTGATTTCTGGAAAATTTAAGTTTATCTGGAATGCAATACTTTCACGTTCTTTATTTTCAATGTCGTGTTTAATATATAACCTACGTTCGCCTAGTGTGGCGTTTCTACCAACTATACTAAAGTTGACACAGCCTGGACGTTCTTCAATGTGATTACCTGTGCGTAAAGGAAAACTGCTTGCTTGTAGCCAACCATGCATTAGATCCATAAGTTCTTTTGGTGCTGTCCAATCTTTGCTTCTAACATTTACACCAGCACTGTATACATCATTGCCGCTACAATTGTATACAACTTTGGCTAGGTTGTATGTTTCACCAATCTGTTCAATAGTTTTTTCTTTATCACTACCTGTTACAAGATAAACATCATTGACCAAGCAAAATGTATTAAAGAATGCCTTAAACTCATAGTCCATTTTACCACGACTTGGTGTAAGTGTTCCGTCTACATCAAAAACAAACTTATTCATATACACAGACCGCCTTTTCGCCTTCTGTGAATGTTGTTTCTAATACTACTCTGTTTATTTCACATTGTTGATTAGTGTTATAGGTGTTAAACTTTGTAGCTTTATATTCATCATAATCTGCGATGTAGCTAACAACTAATAAAATCCACATTACGAATTCTCCTTGATCCAAACACATTCACTAACATCTTCTGGTGTGTCATACATGCGCTTACACACTTCATAAGGATGACTATAACTGCCTAGTGCTAGTCCTAGCACAAATACAAGTGCAATAAGTGCAATAGGAATACCATATTTGCTGGTTGTAGTAAACCCAGTTCTAAAACCTTCCCAAAATGCTTTACTCATCCTTGCTGTGCCTTATGCTGTGCAACACCTGCTGCCTTTGCTAGTTCTGAAAAGCGATCAGCAACCTGTCGCATTTCTGCTTCCATTAGTTTATCTCGATCACCAAAACTTCTTGCCATGTTGTGCAGCAAGATAACCATGTCGCCATCTGTTAATGGTTTACGTCCTTCAGGTAGTGGCATATTGTTCTCCTATACTTCACATACTCTTTTTCTAAGATCGCTTGTGCTAAAGCGATGATCACGTTTGTTGAAATACAGATCTATTTCACGTTTACGGCAAATATCCTTGCCAGTAAAGTCTTTGTCTCTGTATTCTTCTCCTAATATTCTAACATCTATATGATACATTGTCAATATATCTTCTAGGTCTTTTTCGGTGCCATATGGAATAATTTCATCAACATACTTTACACCTTTTAACTGTGTATAACGCTCTACAATGGTTTGCACAGGTGCATTCTTTTCAGCTCTATCCACGCTTGGATCCATTTGTAAGGCACAAATTAAATAATCGCACTGCTCTTTTGCTTCTCGTAGCATTTGCACATGACCTGCGTGTAATAGATCAAATGTTGAACAAGTAAAACCTACTTTCAAAAGTCAATCTCCCTGCCAACTGTAATAATGTTTCTTAATCATTTCAGCAACTCCAAGTTTGCAATTTTACTAATCTTTTCGCCAAAGTCGTCGTCCTTGTGGATAATGTAAGTGCTTGTATCATTGCGATCAGTTTTACGATCATAGCGTCTAAACTCCACAATCTGTCCGCCTACAGCACTAAACACACGGAAGTTTAGGATAGGTTCAGCATCGCACATATTTGCCTCTACATCACGGCTTGCGCGAACCATGCCTACACTATTTTCTTTTCTTACGTCTTCCCAGTCCTCGCGGACCCATTTGATTACTTTTCGTTTAATCCACTTCATTTTAACGCCTCAAAGGTTTTGTATTTTTCAAGTTCTGCTTCGTAAGCATCCTTTAGTTGTTTTAGTTTAGGATACTTTGCTTCCATATCTACGTCACGCTTTAATAATAACAGAGCATCACGCATTTCGTCAAGTTCTTCTAGTATGTCTCTACCCTGTATAATAGCGCGGCCTTCTACAGTAAGATTGTGTTCTACAGGAAATGTGCTTTCTGTAATACTAATGTTACCAAATGGATTATAGTTTTGTGTGCTATTAAAGATAGCATCTGCCCTACGATCACCCATCGTCTTTTGCTCCACCATACTTTTTATTCATATAACGTGTATGGATATCACACTGCAATCTGTTTGGATAATTTCCAATCTTAACTTTCATCTTCTTGTTTCCTGTTGATGAACACTTTTAGTGTTCGTTCATCATCTTGTAAACCGCACACAACTTCTTGATCATCGTCGAGATACTTTATGTATGCACGACCTGTCTCGTCTATTACTTCAACTCGAGTCACTTTATCAGTCTTCATATCGTATCACCTCAACATTATGTTCTTTGCCGTTGATTCTCTCCATGTCAATTCCATTCAAATAAGCTGTTGAAAGTTGTTTTTTGTTTGGTGCTTTCGATATCATATTTCAGCACACCAATTAAATTGTCAAGTTTGTTGTCGATAATTACTTCTTCCATTGCATCACCGTCAAATGGCAACTCTTTGAACCAATCTGGCAAACGTAATTCGTCTGTTGGATACGCAACACTGGTATATCCCAACGGATTTTGCTTGAGTTTACAAACAATAACCTTCATACCATCAACGATTTCTTGTGAATACTTGTCACCATTCATACGTTTGAGCGTATTCCAGTTGATACTTGCTCTAACGTGTCCAGGCATATTTGCCTTGCCTTGCTTTTCTTCAAGTCGTTGATAGTGTCCAATCTTGTTTGCACGTTTAGGTGAACCTTTTTCAAAGCCTGGACGATTTTTAAATTCTTTTCTAAACTCGCTGATTGCATCAAGTATTTCTTTTTCTTCTTTCTTCTGTAGCACCATGTCAAGTAAGTCTTTCAAAAAGTCTTGCATGAACACCGGAGTATCACTACGTTTCAAGTCCAAGCCCATGGCTTTAACTTTGCCTAGCTTGCCATCTACATCGGCTCTAAATCCTTCAATGTCATACACTAATGCAGCATAGCGTTTTTTAGTAATAAACAAGCCTGTTTCAGCAACGACTTCTCTTGCTGCTGCAATTACGTCTGAACGGGACTTTGGACAATGAAATGCTTTCATCATAAAGTCTGGAAATGTAGTGTTTGCCTGTTGACATATTTGATCATACAGTGTAATTACGTTATCTTTATCCCAAGGAATAATGCCTTTGTTAATATCCTCCTTTAAGATAGGATATGCACTGAAATAGCAAGAATCAGTATCACCATATATAATTGCTTTACCAACATGATCATATTGGCCAGTAATAACTTTGTTAACTTCTGCTGCCATGTGTTTTACAATAGTTCTGCCAGACAGTGTAGTTGATTGACCAATGCGTTTATCAAAGAATCTACAGCCTGGATTCAAAATAGCACCATACAAACTGTTCAAGTTAATCTTTTTAACCAACTGACGTTTGTCCCAATACTCAATTTCAGCATCGTTTTTTGCATCTTTTGCTTTTTTAAGCATTGCTTGTAGTTCTTTACGTTCGCTATACCAACGCTTTAGCAATCCAGGAATAACACCTTCTACTTCTGTAGTAAAAATAGTGCCATTTGAACTTAGCATCCATGGTTGATTGCTGTCAAAAATAAGTTTGTAGATTTCAGCACCACTTAATACATGTGTTGTGCCATCTTCCAAATCCAGTGTTAGCGCAACATCTTTACGTTGCTCCATGATTGCATCATATTCTTCTGTGGCAAAACGACCTTCCCAACTGCCTGCAAAACTTTTCTTTTTAAGTGTGGTATCTTCCAACACTCTTGCATCAGTTAGTTCTAATCTAATCTGTCCAACAATGGTTTCTGGGCCCATATTCATTGCACGAATAATACTTGGATACAGACTGTTCAAGTCCATTGATCCAATCCACTCATGCACGCCTTTTTTTGGAAACGCAACATACGCACCAGCCGCTGCTGTATTGCCTTCGTGTTCACGTCTATTAGGAACCTGCATACCACGTCTATGTGCTTCGTTAACAATAGCCTGTTCGGTCACTGCAACTGCACCCATAGTTGTTTGAAGCAGCACAGTGTTGTCATGCGCAATTTGGTTTGCTAGATCAATAAATCTCAGTTTCTTATCCAGTTTGTCTAACAGTGCAACGTCTTGTCTGTTGTATTCGATAAACTTTTTAAAGTCATTGTTATAAAGTTGGTCAAGTGTGCCTTCATACACAGTCTTGTTTTCACCAACTTCCATTTCACCAATAGCGTCTAGTCTGTATGTATGACGTTCTTCATATGTATACTTGCGATATAATTCAAGATAGTCCATATGAACTCTTCCGATAGTGTCAAACGTTTCAGCAGTTTTTCCATATTTTTCAAATTCTCTGCGTTTAGGCAACTGTTGCCACAAACAAAAACGTCTTGTATCGTCTTTGCTTAATACACGACTTACACGATTAACAGTGTATGGAATATCATATCCTTCGCTGTTCCAACCACTGATAATGTCAGCATCTTCGATACTGTCAAGGAACGCTTCAAGCATGTCGCCTTCTTTATCAAACAAGAAAGTGTTTTCAAAATCTGCACATTCTTCTTTTGCTTGTTGCATTGTAAGTGTTTTGGGCGGCAATGCAAATGTCACAAGTGCATCCAACCACTGTAAATGCACAGTAATAGCAGTAATGGGCATAAATGGATCACTTGGATCAGCAAAGCCGCGCTCTGGATCAAAGTCAGTCTCAATATCGAAAAATGCAATATTCAGTTTGGGTGCATCTTGATTGAGATAGTTTTCACTTAAACATTGAAAGATTGGATTCACATCTGACTCAAACATTTTCTTGCCTTTATTGATAGCAAGTTCTTTGCGGAAGTCTTTTGTGTTCTTGCACACTACTCTGGTTAGTGGATCGCCATAGATACTTTTGTATTTGCCACGCTGATCTTCGTAATAGAATGTATATTTTGCTTGATATTCTTGAAAGCGTCTTACACCATCTTTGCGCTCAACAGCACGAATAATGTCAGCATCGCGGTCAAAAAATGCATCTACATATGGCATTCGAAACTCCTATTTTTACTAACATAACACATATTTTACAACTTGTCTACATATGATTTTAATTTTAATATTTTTTCTTTATGTTTTATTGCGGAAGGATACCATACAGCTTCTTCGTCAAAGAATATGTCAGGCAATCTAACATTTTTGACATTACGTAAAAATACTTTTTGGTTATGTAAGGCAATTTCTTGTGCTTGTTTATAAACATTTTTATCTAATTTTTTTATTTGCATTATTAAATTATCTATACGTTCTTCTATTGTATCTAATTCATCAAAACTGTAATCAAAAATATTGTCATACAATTTATAACCGTCTTTTGTTAACAATTTGTTTGCATTTTTATAACCAATTATTACAAAAGGTTGTCTGTGTAATAGACAACTATAGGTTTTTTCTGTTAGTAGGGTGTTATTATTTATTTCTACATCAAACCAACTTTCTGTGACAATATTAAAACAGCATTTTTGCCAAAGTTTCAATGGAGGGGGTGGATTGTCCTCATAGCTGTATACTAAGTCTGATCTATATTCTTCAGGTGGAAAAAACTTTTTTATTTTTTTACGCCATAGTTTATCAAACTGTGCTTTTTTGCTATCCTGTAAATATTTTTTGGTAAGTATATCCCATTCAGACGTTTGTTCTTCTTTGTAACTTACTAATCCTTGTCTTAGTAATTTATTGTTGTAAAGTGATTCAGCTAGATAATCTCTGTGATAGCCTACACTACGCATTTGACACAAAAACAAATGTTCTGGATCTTGCTGTCTATCGATAGTTGGTTGCATACACAACAACATATCGATATCAGGCCATGTTATATGATAGTCTTTACTTCCAATATAGGGATCGGAATGATTGCAGTGCCAGAAAAACTTTTTTCCTTTGATTAAATTACAAAATCTTTTGTGTTCAACTTCAGACCAATACAGCTTGCCTGGCACTCCGGTTAAATCTAACCCTTCTTCAGTGTAAAATACAAAATGTATTTCTGTTGTTGCATCATGATCATGCCATTTTAGTTCAGGCTCAACAATGCCATCTTCGTCAACAGAATATATTACTTTCATCTATCAAAGCAAGTGACCTGTAGTGTAAATCTATGCTCAATTCCCATGTTATATGCAGCATGTGGTGCACTACCAGTCCAACTAATCCAATCACCTTTTTTCCAATTGCATAAACAGGTATCTTCTACATGGAAATAGTGACCTAGTTTGCAATCTTCTAAAAATACAATATAACGTGTAATAGTGTTTACATCAGTGATATTGTGTATTTTCATAAAGTTTGCATACATGTCTTTATGCAATGGTAATATATTAGCAGGAGGTGTTCTATAAAATGCTACTTCGTGATGGTCGTGTTTTGGAAGTTGTGCAACAACATCTTTGTAGAATTCTGGCATGATGTCTTTAGGACCTACATAGACATCGTTATTAATAATCACTTTGTATGGATCGTGTCCATACATAATATACTCATCACCGCCATAGCCTCCTGCACTTTCATAAGGTAAACTATAAAATTGTTGGTCTTGCCAGCATGGCTTAATGTGTCCTTGTTGCATATTCTAACTCCTACTGTATTACTTATTCTTTGTCATAGCCAGTAGTGGCAACAATGGTTTCTAAATCTTCAAATTCGTCTTGATGGCGTGACCAATCATTCTTTTGTGCAACTTTTATTGCTTTGTTGATTAGACTTGGTTTTACATTCAGTTCTTCGGCGACTGCTTTAACAGTTTCTTTTAATCCGCCTTGTAGATCTTCAATTTCTTGTAATACAGTAACGCCTTCTTTAATTAGTCGTTCTAGTTTGGCTTTTTCTTCAGCGCCATATACTCTATCGCTCATATATTACTCCTTATTTTTATACGATTATATACGATTATATGCGATAAGTCAATGATTACTTTTTGATAGGAACACAGTTATCCACACGCTTGCCACCTTTCATTTTGGTGCCCATGCGCTTGTAGCCTTTCCAGCATACTTTTCCATCTACGCCTTTTTGCTTTTCTTCAGGCAGTATAGTATAGCTAGGTTTGCCACATTCTGGACAAGTATTGTTTGTGACTTCCATAATTTTCATTATTTTGATCCTTTTTTCTTTGCCATTTTTGTTGCTGTTGCATACATTACAGCCTTAGCATCTTTGCCATATCGTTTTTCAAAATCGCCTTTGGATTTTTTCATACCTTTGACGTATTTTTCTTTTTTCTTTTCTTCGCCTTTAGTTAGTGTTCTTTCTGGAGTAGGTTCATCTTTATTCAAAGCACTAGGAGCAAACGCTGCACTTTTAGCTGCGCTTCTTGCTGCCATTTTTTTGATTGCTTTTTTTGCTAGATGTGTAGCAGCCATTCTACCAGCAGTCCATGCAAGTGCTGGTAAAATCTCGTCTACTTTTTCACTCTTTTTTTTTGAAAATCTTCGCTGAGTTTTGACTTATATGATTTTACATCTTCGTCGCTCATTGTAAACTTGTGACTTTCAGTAGCAATAGGTGAATTATCATAGTCAAGTGTGTGATAAACCGAACCAATGTAATCTGCTGCTTTGGTAATTTTGCTCTGCATCCAGCCTTCAATGCCTTCTGCTTCACTTACACCTTTGAGCATTTCGTGTAGTTTGATAGAATACTTTGCAATTTTATATAGTTCTGCTCTAGCCATTTGCACTTCGTGATCACGTTCTGCAATATCAGCCATATCTGCAAGTCCTTCACTAACAGCTTCAGCAGCCGGCTCTGCTTTTACTTTATTGATTAACGACTGTATAATTTCTTTGCTCATACCTGTAATTTTCATCACATCGTTGAGATTCTTTGGACCAAAATTTGCACCGTAATTGGTAAGTGTATCACCTAAACGTGATAGTGCATTTGCCATCATAAGTGTGTTGTCATCAGTTCCTGTCATGTTGGAACTCATATCAATCATTTTACGACCCATTGCAGCAATGCTTCTGTGCTTTGGATCCATTTCGTGGTTTTCGTTAGTCATAGTATTCTCCGGTTACTACTATTTATCTGTTTTTCTTTTTTGCTTTGCGTTTTGGTGCAACACCTCTACGCCTCATATCACCTATAGGCATAGCAACAGAAGCAACTGCTCCAGAAACATTCTCGTTTATGTTTTCTTGATACTTAGCAACTAAATCGTCGCCTTTTTTCATAAAAAACTTTTGAAGTGCTACTGCACCAAGGATAAGAGCAACTGCCATGCCTATTTCAAATTTATTATCAATCAGCATTTGAGCATATTTTTCACCAATAACGCTTACTACCCAATCCCAACCTTGGTCAATATAATAGGCTGCTGTTGCTCCTATTGCTATTTTACCCATATGTCTTTTTATTACCCATCTTAATACTGGCCATGCTGCTCTTCTCGCTGAGTAATTTAATATCCACATAACTGCTGCATATATTGCAGGTGCTATTTCGTCTAATTGTTGATCTTCGCCAACCAATCTTCCACGCATAGGATGAGGTGTTTCATTACCACCGGGTTTTCTAAGTTTAGGAGCAGGTTCTTTTCCTCTAACTTTATCAGCGTTTACTCCCCCACCTGTAATTTCACGCAATTTCATTTGCTTCTCCTAATAGATAAGATTTTAGTATCAGGACCATACTGTGCCATTATTTGCTTTTTAGCCTCAATAGCATTACGTGCATTAGTCTGCACTTTTATAGCCTGCGAATAGAACTTCTGTCTAATACGTAGGTCAGCAACAAATAAAAAGAACGGCGGTGCCTTAAATGTCTCTCTTAGTCTCATGTTAGTATTTAGCCCAATCAAATAACTTTACTTTTTCTTCAGGTTCTTCGAGTGTGTGTCCGCCTTCCATCAAACTCCATTCAAGTGCAGTATAACGAGGTTGTGTGTCTTCTGTCATTCCTAGATTAAACAAAACATTTGTTTTTTTACCTTTGACATTGTTTTTATGTGTTGGTGGTTTACCGTCTTTGTCTACTTTGAAGCCAAATTTAGCTGCTTCAATACTTGTTTGATTGACTCCAACATCAGCTGTAGTGTTTACACCTTTTACAATTCTGCCATCTTCAAACAAGTCAGACATTTTCATTTTTTACGTCCTCTAAATTGCACTGGTCCTGTCATATGAGGTAAACTAAACCATAGTTTAAACCAATCTGGGTCGCCAGGCTTAATGCCTTTTTTCTTTTCAATCTTTCTTTTTTCAGCAGCGGCAGCACTAATGTTCTCAGGAGTATATTCAGTATATCCTTTGAATTCATTTATCCCCGCCAGCTTCTTTAGATCTTCTATATTCATTCCAGTATTTGTTTCTTTCGTTTGTGCTTGTTCTATTTGCTTCGTGTTCTTTATACTTTGCAATGTAATGTGACCATTCTATGTCGTCAACACTCATATCTTCGTGTTCTCTCCACGTTATACTATACCCATCTGGATATAGATCTACTACTTTTTCTTCCCGCCCTTCATGTTCGCGCACCAATGATACATCCTCGCTTTCTCACCCGAACTATTTTTTGCTCGCTTACGTAATGCTGTAACACTGCCATTACAACTTGCCCCCGCACGTTTTACACGCCCTGGTCTGCTTTTGCCTTTTACTTTACCGTCAGCAAAGTTTTCATTCAATCCAAGTTCATCAACCATTATTTCTAACGCTGAATCTACATCATTTAAACCATTTTCTTCTTTTGTGCGCTCATACCAACTTCTTACAAAGTTTGATGCTGCGTGTCCATAAGTATCTGGAGCCATCATCATTTGATAAAGAACTTGGTCAGGTGCTTCTCGTTGAGACTTTACAAATTTTCTAAGACTATCTAAGTCTGTACTTTCATTATATGCTACATCTGTTGCTGCTTTTGCTTTGGCAGCATCTGGATGTTTAGGGTTGATAGTAACTACTTCGCCATTTATTAGTTCAGAAAAGTTTGCTGCTTTTCCTAATTTATTTAACAACTGATGTAATTTGTCAGTAAGGTCTGTTTTAATTTCATAGTTTGGTTTGCCACGAACCTCTGTGCGATTTCCGGTTTTAGTGTCTACAATGTGTAGAACATCCATTTCTTTCCCACGCTCTAGTTGTAGCTTGTATGCTTCGTTTGTTGTTTTACTTTTCCAAGCATCTTTATCACCTTTAGCTGCTGCTTTTCTTCTAGCAGCAATTTTATCTTGTATACTTGGTTCAAACTTTTCTGGTTTCTTTTTAGTAGTTGCACGTTTAGGGTGCTTTGTTACAAAGCCTAATATTTCAGTAATGCCCATTCCTTTTCTAACATCGGTAAACATTTGCTGTGCTATTTTTGGATTAGCAACGCCTTGTTTGAAACTATCAAAGTCACCTGCTGCTGCCGCTGCTCTCATTTTACTTGCACTCATGCCTTCTGCACCTTCAGCATCTGGATCGCGTTCGCCTGCACTCACAACATCTATTTTATTGAAGTTATATTCTTTACCATTGTATTGGTTTATAAGTTTTGTAAAATCTTCTATTCTATCACTTCCAGCAACATAGATAATACTATCATAACCCATGCTTTCTATTTTTTGTAATGCTTGTATAATTGTTTTTACATCACTACTACCAACTGTTACATTTGGAAAACTTGCTTTTGCATATTTTAGTTTATCTGCAAAACTAAGTGGATCTGTTTTTGGCTTTTGACTTTGACTTACAAAAATAAATGAATCACCTGGTAGGCTTGCAACTTTGTCTGCAAGTTTTTTGTGTCCTATTGTAGGAGGATTCATACGTCCAAATGCTAGAACTGCTGTTTTTGGTGCTTCTTTAATATCTTTAAATTTCATGACGGTGTCCACCTTGCTCTTGGCACAAGTTTTGTCTTGCTTCCTAATGCAACATAGCCTTCGCCGCCTTTTTCGCCCTTGGTGCTTTGTTTTACATCTGCTGGAGCATCATCTAATTGTTGTATAATATCGTCTTTAGTTGCCATTATTTGTTTTACTAGACTGAATATTGCAGGTAGTGCTTTTGGATTTTGATCATTCATTGCTGCAATTTTTTGTTGTTTGTTTGCACTTACTTTGCTTGTTTCTAGCCAATTAAAAAAGTTTTTATCCAACTGTTGTAGATTACCTGCTCTACTGGTTTGGTTAACATATGTATAAATTATATTTTTCATATCACCTAACCCTGCAACAGGTGCTAAGAAACTGTCAATAGCTTTAGCATGGGTGTTTGCATACTTTCTAATTTTATCTACATTACCAGTATCTACATTTGGTTGATGTGTTACATATGTCTGTCCTAATACTACTGCATCATTATTGTTAAATGCTTTTACATCACTAATAGGTGTTCCACTATTATCACCAAAGTTGTCATATTTGGTATGCACAACAACTCCCACTTGACTGTTGCCAATACGTTTGCCTAAATTGCTGCTAGGATCTACTGTATAGGTAACAAGGTTAGGTGTAAATTGATATCCACTATCAGTTTTTATTACCGGCTTTCCTGGATGGTATAAAATATCTCCATATATATAACCACGGAAGTTAGGATCAGTAGCATTTTTCATTACATTAAAAATTGCACTCATTTCGTTTGCAAATCTATCACGCCACTCTTCGCCTTTGCCTGTATTTCTAATAAAATTACTTAGATTGTCTGCACTATAACTTTTGTTACGACCCCAACCGTTTTTGCCAACCAAGACAAAACGCCCATCTGGTTCACGCCCCCAATACATTGTAGGATATCCGTCCCATTTAATAGCAACATCTCCTGAGTCACTACCGAGTTTGTCTAGTATGTCTGCTGCTTTTTGTGCACCGGCACTGCCATCTACGAAAACAAGATCTTCAAGATGCTGGTATTCTCTGCCTACTTTAGCTTCTGTAAGTATCTTGAATTCTCTGTAACGCATTAATACTCCTTGTTACGGAAGGCTTCTTTTTCTGCGTTTAGTAATCTACTTGCACATTCCATTTTATCGGCATCAGACATAAGTTCTTCGTGACGTTTAGGAATATTATATTCTGCACAATAAGATTCACATGCCTTTTCTATCATTGGAAACAATGACTTTTTACTGAATTTACCACCGTTTTGAACTTTTTCTTGCACATCACACATTGCAGGATATGTATTTTTTCTATAGAAGTTGCTGTCATTGCGCATGTATGATAAAACATCTTCAATAACATCAAAAGGAAGTTCGTCTCCAATTTTTAATTGGTTAACGGAATTCTTATCAAATATTTCATTAATCTTCATATTACCACTTCCTACACGACCAATAGCGAGCTTTTGTTCTTGGTCCTGGATTATCACAATTATGTCTAGCACGGAATGAACGTCTACGTGCTGGATTGGACTTTTTAATTTTCATGTTAGGATCGCCAAAGTTTACTTTTTTAAT
>Ga0208162_1000612_pt1 | contig 19935 bp, 18 predicted proteins | sample CB_VirMetaG_4_FD_184539 | JGI IMG/M metagenome (GOLD analysis project Ga0208162, IMG submission 184539) | Freshwater to marine saline gradient viral communities from Chesapeake Bay - CB_1508_1M Viral MetaG (SPAdes) (version 4) | ecosystem: Environmental > Aquatic > Marine > Coastal | place: USA... | reverse complement strand
GCGCAAGGCTATCGACTATGTGCTGTCTAGCGAAATCGCTGGTGGCCTGACCCCCGATACCGCACAGCCCGATGCCTTCGCCGGTAGCGTTGCTGCTTCCTTCGGTGATGTTCGCGTTCCTACCTACATGGGTATGCGCGTGATCGTCTCTGACGATGTGACCAACAGCGGTGGCGATTACGCTTGCTACTTCTTCACCGATGGCGCTGTTGCCTCTGGTGAGCAGGCCGCTCTGCGTACCGAAACTGACCGTGACATCCTCGCCAAGAGCGATGCCATGTCGGTTGACATGCACTACATCTACCACCCGGTTGGGGCCAAGTGGGCTGTGACCACTGCTAACCCGACCCGCGCTCAGCTGGCCACTGTTGGTAACTGGTCGAAGGTGTACGAAACCAAGAACATTGGCATCGTGCGCGCCACCATCACTTCCAACTACGACTGATAGGAGGAACTAACGATGGCATCCATTTTTGAAGCAACCGCTGGCAAACTTGTTGGACCCGCTAAAGGTGGCACCGTCACCCAAGCAACCAGCAAGTCCACTGGCGTGACCCTGAACGCTGCTTCAGGTCAAATCACCATGCACAACGCCGCTCTGGCTGACGGCGCCGAAGTCACCTTCACCGTGACCAACAGCGAAGTCGCTGCCACTGATGTGGTTGTCGTGAACCACGGTTCTGCCGGTACTGCTGGCGCTTATGTGGTGCAGGCCAACACTCTGGCTGCAGGATCCTTCAAGATCACTGTGGGCAACGTGTCCGGCGGCTCCCTGGGCGAAGCAATCGTGCTCAACTTCGTTGCTCTGAAGGGCGCTAGCTCCTGATGGGTATGTTCGCCTTCCGGCGACTGCGTGAACGGGAGGTCTCGGCTTCGGCTGGGGCCTCTTTTTCTAATGCAGAGCCCACCCCTAAACTTGAATCAACACCGGAACAAACGGCGCCTAAAAAACGTCGTACGGTAAAGCCCAAGGCGGAGCCTGCTGATGGCAATCACGATTGACGCCACTGTTGGCGGTGCCAGCGCAAATAGCTATCTCACCCTGGCTGATGCTCAGGCGTTGATTGATGGCATGGTCGAAAACGACGACGTGACCGCATGGGCGTCGGCTACTACTGACCAGAAAAACCGTGCGCTTTACACCGCTACGCAGCGGATTGATCGTGAGCGCTTTCTAGGCGCAAGGGCTACTGACACCCAAGCTTTGCAGTGGCCCCGCACTGGTGTTCGCAAGCCCGACACCTACATCAACACCTACGCAATCGGGTTCCCGTTCAAGATCACCACTGACTATTACACCGACACTGAGATTCCTGATCAGATCAAACAGGCTCAGGTTGTGTTGGCCGTCTACCTCAACAACAACAAAGACGGCATGGGCCTCAGCGGCCTTGAGGATTACAAGCGCGTCCAGATCGGCACCCTGAACGTTGAGACGGCTGGGGCTAGCGCCATGGCTACGGGCGCTGATCGTGTCCCGCCGCTCTATGAGCGCTATATGACTGGACTTAGAATTAGCGGACCAGGAAACTTTGCCATCAAGCGGAGCTGATCAATGGGTAGGCATAACGGCATCGACCCCGCTTACAGCCTTGGTGGGGATTTTGTGAATACCACTGACGCTCAGACTGGCCGTTGGAATCGCATCGTCATCGTCAAAGGCAATACGTCGTTCAGCGCTTTGGGCGTTGAGAATTACACCGGCAACAGCTTGGTTGGGGAAGGCTTGCCCGCTGGCTTTGAGCTTCAGGGCGTATTTACCAGCTTCACTCTGAACTCAAGTGGCGCTGTCATCGCTTACAACATCTGATCATGGCTAAGTCACACGGCGGAGCATCTGAAGTCAATTACGCCCTTGGCGCTGAGGTCATTACTGACACTGCTGTGCACACTGGCAAATTCAGCCACATTGACTTTTACGAAAGCAGCACGATCACCGCGATTACGTCCACCAATATCACCGACAGCAACTTTGCCGGTGCATCAATCGATCAGGGCGCTCACTTGACTGGTTATTTCACGAGCATTCAGCTCCAGAACGGAGCCTGTATCGCCTACAAGATCTGATGGCGCTTTCGACCTCACTGCAGAAAACGGCTCGCAAGCTGATCACAAAGTTTGGCGGTTCAATCACGATTCGCCGCGTTACCACTGGTGCTTACAACCCCACAACGGGTACGGCGACGCCAACCACCAGCGACACCACGATCAAAGGTGTACTGGAAGACGTACAACAGCGTGAGGTCAATGATCTGGTTAAAGGCAGCGATAAAAAGCTGACCATTGCAGCGGCTGACCTGAGCTTTGAACCTGCAGTGTCTGACCAAGTGTCAGTGTCTGGCCGTGTTTTTCAGTGCATTCAGGTCAATCAAATCGAGCAGGACAACACGGCTATCGTGTTTGAGATGTACCTGAGAGAGTGATATGGCCAGGCAGATCAAGATTGGCGATATTGGCGATTACGCCGAAAAGCAATTCAATGATCTGCTGAAGGCTGCGGTTCTTGAAGCTGACAAGGTACTGAAAAACAACAGTCCTGTTGATACTGGCCGCTTCCGTGCGAGCTGGGCGATTGGTCAAAATGCCGCGCCATTTAAGGGCGTACCGGAGGGCAGCTATCCAACACCGCCCCCGCCAAATGCTGTCAACTATCAGCTCGGGCAGGAGAAGGCTGGCAACGTGTACAGCCTGCACAACAATCTGATCTACGCCGAGCCACTGGCTATCAACGGAAGCCGTCGCACTGGCGTTCCCGGAGGCTGGGTTGATTCGATCGCCAAAGACCTTCAGACTTATGTAAACGCTGAAGCCGACCGCATCGGACGCCAACAATGAGCCTCAATACTCTCCGCTCACATATTGAAGGCCGCATTGCAACTGAGTTTGCATCGGCTCCGGTGCTTCAGGTCGCGTATCAGAACGTCCCGTTCACGCCGCCCAATAATGCCAGCTGGATTCAAAGCAGCATCATTTGGGGTGACTCTGCCTACATGACCATTCAGACCACATCAAGCCGCGGCACTGGTGATGGCTTTGATCGTCGCAATGGCACTCTGGTATTCAACATTTTCAGCCCTCGCGGCGAAGGCCCTGGCGCTGGATTGACGATTGCCCAGCGCTGCATCGACCTGTTCTCACGTTTACAGCTGGAAAATATAAAGTTTGACGCTGCAAATGGTCCGCGCACCATCGAACCCGCTGCGCCAGAGGGATTCTTCCAGACCCAAGTAGCCATCACTTTTGAGGCTTACGAGCAAAGCTAGAATCAATCCAGCCACTTACCGTTCACAACAATGGCTGTCACTGTTTTGTCCGGTACGTCCGGCGCCCTCTATTACAAGCCCGCTGGCACCACCGGTACTTTCGGTGAATCTGGTGTCACTGTTGCAGACGACGAGATCACGGTTGAGCCTTATCTCAACTTCAAGGTTGGTGATCCTGTTGAATTCAGCGTTGTCAACAGCCAAACCGGCGGCGCTGGCACCGGCACCCTGCCTGCTGGCATCAGCCTGAGCACCACCTATTACGTCATTGCCTACGCCCCGGCAACCGGCGTCCTTCAGGTCTCGGCTACTGCTGGTGGGTCCACTATCACCATCACTGACGACGGCACTGCAGCTGCTCCTAACGAGTTCCAAGTTGCTTACGCCGATTACGCCGCTGTTGGTCAGGTTCAGTCCTGGTCTTTTGAGATCAGCCGTTCTGAAATCGACGTGACCACCATCGGTCAAACCGCCGGTCAGTATGCACCCTTCCGTGCTTACATCCCTGGTTTTGCTGATGGCAACGGCACCGCCACGGTGTATGTGACCAACGAAGATTCCGCACTGTCCAACCGGATGGTGGAAGACGTGTTGCAGCGTCAGCAAGTTGGTTGCGCCTTCAAGCTCTACACCGACAAGCAGAGCAGCGAGGCCCTGAGCCGTTCGATTGCAATGGATGCCGTTCTGCTGACTGCCAGCATGAACATCAACCCTGACGACGCTCAGCAGGTTGAAATCACCTTCCGCCCGGCTGGTGTTCCTACCTTCGACTTCAGCACCTCCGCCTGATAAGCTTCCGCTGGAATGTTCGCCCCTGGGTTGCACCGGGGGCTTTTTTATGTCTAAAGTGATAACAAAGACCCCATTTTTATGCCTGCGCCTGCTTCGTCAGCCCTTGCCCGTCTGAAAAAGGCTGCAAATCTGACGCCCGTTAAGCGTGTGGTGACGTTGACCGATGGTTCGGAGTTTGAGTTTTACTCGGCACCGTTGACCATGGCAGAGCGTGAACGCGCTCAGAAGATGCCTGGCGGTGATGACGCCAATGGTTTTGCGTTGAATTTGCTGGTCACCAAGGCCGTGGACGACGCTGGCAAACGCCTGTTTCAAGCTGGCGAGATCGCTGAGTTGAAGAATGATGTGATGGACGCGGATTTGCAGGCATTGATGCTGGCGATCGTGACCAACCCTGAGGAAGAGGAAGAGATTGACATGAAAAGCGCTAAAGGCTGAACTCAAGAAAGACAACCTGCTGTTGCTGCAGCTTGGGGTTGCCAAGGAGTTGGGCTATACGTTGGCTCGACTTAGCGCGGAGGTGACTCTTGAGGAGCTGCTGCTGTGGAGCGGATATTTTGACTTATTGAATGAAGAGCAGGAGCGTCAGTTAAAACGGCGCCGGTAGACTGCTTGTATCAGGAAGGGTTGAGCTGTGGCTGTCGTCGCCAATGTTGCCGTCAATCTTGACGCTCGCAATGCGACTCAAAATGCAGCGCGGTTCAAAAAGGAGATGGATGGCGCTGCCAATTCCATCAAGCGTACCGATAGAGCCGCCGCTACAGCTACGGCAAACATTCAGCGTTTTGGTATTGCGTTTAGATCTGTTGTTGGACCTCTTGTCGCTGTCACAGGCGCGGTAACCCTGCTCAGCAGAAGCCTTAATGTCTTGGGCGAACGCCAAGCGGACGCGGCTGCTCTTGAAAACGGACTGAAAAAGCTGGGTGGGCGATCAGCCGATTTGATTAGGCTGCAAGCTGTTGCCGACAAACTTGGCAAACAAACCCTGTTCAATCAGGAAGATTTTGACCGTGGATTTGCACTGCTGACCAGCTTCCAAAGTATCGCTGTCGGTTCTTATGAACGAGTCGCAAAGGCAGCTGCTGACGTGGCTCAGATCACAAAGCAAGATGTCAATTCATCCCTGCTGCAACTTGCGAAGGCATTGCAAGACCCGGAAAAGGGGCTTACCGCCCTTGCTCGTTCTGGCACCCAGTTCAGCGAAACACAGAAAAAACTAATTAAAGAGCTTGTCGCGTCTGGCGATTTATTAAAAGCTCAGGATTTCATATTGCAGGAAATTGAGAAGCAATATGGCAATGCAGCAGCAGCAGCCGGAAGCGCTGGGTATGCAGGTGCGGTTGATTCGTTGCAGGAATCATTTAGGGATTTTCAAGAGCGCCTAGCCAAAGGTGTTGAGCCAGCTGTTATAGGAACGGCGAAAGCGTTGACCGATCTATTCGACATTGTTAATAAAATTCCGGCTCCTGTTGGCAACGCGGCGCTGGCAGTGGGTGGGGTTACGGCTGCTGTCATTGCATTAAGGGCTGCGATTGTCGCGCTACTGCCTGTCGCTAAGGCATTGCTGGCATTTGTAATTGCCAACCCTTGGTTTGCTTTGGCGGCAGGTATTACAGCGGCCGCTGTTGCGTTGTCAGGCTACAGAAGAGAAGCTCAAAAAATAGCCGAATCTGCCAGGACGGGTGGAGCAGCGGAAGTTGTTGCGGCAAGGGGTAAATTAAGCGAAACGGAAGCAAATATCAGCCTTAAAAAAAGAGCAAGAGAGGAGACTTCTGATCCACGCGAAAGAGCGCAGCTGAATAGAGATCTGGCGACCCTCAGGAAAGACGCGCAAGAACTGCGCGATGCCATTAAATCCAACGAGGCAGATATTGAGACAGTCTTTAAGGATCCAGCCCTAGACACAGCATTTGACGGTGCTGCGGACGGCGCCAAGAAAATCAAAGATGAGCTTCAAAAATCTTTTGAAAAGGGGCAGCAATTACAAATTCAATTGCAGCGAGAGAAAGAGCTTTTGAGTGCGTCCACAGATATTCAGCGCAAACGCCTTCAGATTCAATATGACTATCAAGACCGCGCTGAACAGATTGCAGAACTGAAAAACGTTGAGCAGCAAATCAATCTGACAATTGTCAATGATGAAATTCGCAGGCTAGAGCTGCTTGAGCTTCAGACGGAAGAAATCAAAGAACAGGTCAAGAGGGCTAAAGAGTTATCGGACAAAGCCATCAAAGGCGCTGATTTTGGTGTTGCCGGGGAAGGAACGGTCCGCGAGGGCATAGGCGATGCCATAGGAAAACTTAAGGACGAGCTAAATCCAATCAAGCTTGCCATAAGCACCATTGTTCAAGGCGCCACCGCGATTGGCGATGCATTTAGCACTGCATTTGGCGAGGTCATTACTGGCTCCAAATCAGTTCAAGAGGCCCTTGGCGATGCCTTCAAGAAAATTGGCGAAGCGTTTATCAGTATGGCGCTTGAAATCATTGCGAAGCAGATGACTTTGATCATTCTGCAAACCATTTTCAACGCCCTTAGTGGTATGGGTGGCGGCTTTCAGGCAGACCTCGACAGTGCAAGCAAAGGGCTTTCCGGTAAAGGCGCATTGTCGTCCGGGAAAATGTTCCCAACTGGCATTTTTGCTGAAGGTGGTTTTGTTGATCGGCCTACAAACGCACTGATTGGCGAAGCGGGGGAGCCCGAATATGTCATTCCGGCCAGCAAGATGCGCGGCGCCATGAACCGCTACGCAGCTGGTGCCCGTGGTTCTGCCGTTATCCCATCTGGCGGCGGCGAAGACGGAATGGGCGGCACCGCAACTGCAGCACCTGCTGCTATCGACGTGCGCTACACCGTTGAACGAATCAACACCGTGGATTACGTTACGGCTGATCAGTTCCGCTCTGGTATGCAGCAAGCTGCCCAGCAAGGCGCACAACAAGGCGAACAACGCACTCTGCGTAGGCTGCAGATGTCTACCAGCACTCGTAAGCGGCTTGGGATGTGATGGAACTAGCTCTCGGTAACTTCATCACGTTCAGCGAAAACGGCAATGTCCGCCAACGCTTCCAGAACTTTTTCATCAGCGAGACGATCACTTACGACGGCAGCGAGTTCGGCTTTTTGCCGTTTGGCTTTTCTGGCGTGACGATCAATCGCACAGGCGACAACACAGACGCTGACCTTGTGCTGCCCAACAACACGCTTAGCCGCAACTGGGCAATCGAAGCCTTGGACCGCCGCTGGATGGTTCATGTGCAGGTGATGCTGCTTGACCCTGACGACCGCACCAGTTTTGAGCAGGTTCACCAGTATTACGGCTTGGTTGCAAGCGGCATTTGGAAAGAGGCCGAACTCAAGCTGACCCTAAATACAGTGCTGGATGCTGTTGGCGCAGAAGTCCCGCAACGCCGCTTGACCCAGCGACTCATCGGCAACATCCCGGTAACCAGTGGCATCCGACTGCAGTGACCTGATTGGTCGTCCGTACTTGTATGGAGCGGATGGGTCTGGCCCCGAAATCGACTGCATCCACTTGGTTTACACGGTCCTGAACCGGCTGGATATTGCTACGCCACCGTTTAAGGCTGACTGGTACACGGCTAGCAAACGGCAGATCGTGCGTGACCTTTTGACATGGGGTCGCCGTATTGAACGACCCGAGTACGATGGGGACATCTTGCTGCTCAGTGAAGACAACTGGGCATTTGCGGTGACATGGCAGACCGGAATCCTTTACATCAACCGGCATCTGAACAAGGTCGCCTGGGCTCCGGCGTCATCGTTTACCGCTCCAAACTGCTTCCGTACGAAAAGCAGCTTTTAGATCTCGCTGGACTTTCTGAAGAGGAATACCGATTTTTTGCCCAAGAGGCTCAACGCCGTAGCGCAGTACGACCTGCTGAATACGCACATATTCCAGACATAAGAAATGATGCTGGCTTAACAGTTGCAATTATCAGCCTTGTCATTGGCGTTGCATCTACAGCGGCATCATTTCTGCTGGCACCAAAACCACGCGCTCCTCAACTTGCTGCCGCCCGTCGTCAATCTCCAGGCAGTTCACAGCTAAATCTTGACAGCGTTCTTGGCGGTCAGCGTTTCAGTCCAACTTACGGTTTTGATAGTCAAGCTGAATTAGCCAATTACGGCGACCCAATCCCAGTCATCTTTGGCCGCTGGACTGGCACAACCGGCGGCATGTTGGTTACACCCAAGCTGGTGTGGTCGCGCATGTTTAGCTATGGCAGGCAGCAAGGCGTGAAGCTGCTGTTTGTTGTAGGCGAACAGGGGGTTGCTGAAGGCGTCGCCCCAGATGGCATGGATCCGCCTGCGCTGCAAGGCATCTTCCTTGGCAATGGAGCGCTTGACAGCATTTACGACCAAAGTTTTGCCTTTTATTGGAAGCGAAACACCACGATTTCAGGCTTCAGCCGGATGCGTGGAATCAACCTGCTGTACGGCACCCGTGGTTCACTTGCAGCAGGTGACCCTGAGAGCTACGACGATATTTACAGCTGCCCTACTCGTGTAAGCGATAACGACACCGCATTTTCTGCGGCTCATGCTTTAAGTAACAACGCCGAGTTTGGCTGCTACGCACCGATTGCCAACGGCTCGCACTATCGAGTCAACTGGCGCGTTGTTTCAATTCTGCAGAATCCCGACGTTGACTTTGAGAAGGTAGACCCAGGGTTCAATTCGATTTACGAGCGCGTCAAGATTGCCGGTCAAGCTGGCATGAGCGATGAACTGCTGCGCCGCAACCAAGACTACGGAATCATTGCCAACGACGGCATGAGCGGCATTGGCCGCAACTACAGCCGCCGCATGGGGATCACCGCCGTCAATGGTGTTGGCGTATCTGATGATGTCGGCCTAGAAGTCCGTGAAGTCAATATCGGTGACATCGCAACGTTCACCATTGCAGGCAACAATATTCCCGAGGATTACTACAAGGGAACCGATCGGGAAGTCAGCGTCCAAGACATCAATGATGCTGTAACCGAAATGCGTACCGCCGCAGACGATGCTCTGCAGGTTGGTGAACTCTTTATGATTGCCCGCTGCACATGGCAAGTCATTAGCCGCAGCAAAGGCATCTGGCGGCCAGAAGACAACGAAGATCAAACAATCCAGCTGAAGTGCATTGAGCACACCTCGCCTGGCGCTCGGTCGGTCGGGATCGTGTCCCAGCACATGCTGCGCTCGGAATACATCAGCGACAACAACTCGCCCGACAAATACAACGCTGGTGTCGCGTTCTACCCGCTAACCAAAGCTGCTCTTGCAGTGGTGCGGAATAACCGCCCGTGCGAAGTAACTGAAATTGGCATTCGCAGCAACGTGTTCCAGCGCCTTAATGGTCTTTGTAATTTTCAGACCATTCCCAGCCCGGTTCAACTTGCCAATTTGGACAGCAAGCGCGTCAGCGTAAATACGGGAACAATCAACGCATACATCAAACGCGCCTCTCTATTTACAATTTTCCTTCGTCCGGCTGGGGTTGATGCATCGGGCAATGCCTTTGAATGGCAACCACTTGGCGAACAGTTCTGCATCATCGGGAACCAGCCAGTTGACCAGTACAACTTCATCCGACTGGTACATCCCGAAAACCGTCAGTACGAATTCCGCTTTATTCCCAAAAATGGCGCTGACATTGGACGCCACTCCCCGGATGATGCTGTTTTCTGGCATTTGCACAACGGCGGTTCTACTGACTCGGTCTCTGAGCGCCAAATGCTCGCGGCCAACTACACAACGGCTTACGGCACTTTCAAGGTCATCGCAGCAGCCAGTGAAGTCACAAAGCTGGATATTCAGCAAAACTCAGAATTCCAAAGCCTGCCGACCTACCAAGACCGCACTGTTGTCAATGACCGTCCCACCAGCGTGGGGATTATCACGCTTCTGCCAGACGAGCAAGGCAGTCAAACACGTCTAACCAATATTTCCTTCACGGACTGGTACACCGACCCCACGTTCAACTACACCGTAGGCCGCAGTAGTGCGTACAGCTGGGAATTAACCCGGCTTACCGGTATTGGCGCTGCTACGTCCTATCCGGGGAATGAATATACGCAGGTATCCGTTGAGTATCAACACAACGTTTCCGGTGGCCGCTGGTACAAAGTGCGGTATTTGCTAACCAAACTTGCGCTACCCGCGACTCATTTTTCCGGCCAAACCTATACCTGGAGTATTACCGAAGAAAACATTATTGAAAGCTCGGTCAACTGGGACAGCGCAAGTGAATTCATTTCCACGTTCTCAGTACAAGGCTCAAACCCCTTCCGCAATCCGCCGTCCAGCCCAGTCATTACAACGATTGGCCGTCGTTACCGCGTGTCCGGTGTTGTTTCCATTGACGCAGTTCAAGGCCGGAGCCAAGCCTGGTACGAAGAGATGTTTGGCCCAGCTCGCAACTATGATTTTGGCGTAACTCAGTCTTCAACGTTTGACATGACCAGCGTTAAAGGTCACGGCATTCGTCTGACCCTGAGCAGCCAAGTTTATGCCGTAGAAGGTCACTGGAGCGGGCAAACAAAATTTTGGACAGCCCCAACAATTACCGTTTCTACGGACACGAACTACGTCTCTAGCCAATGGCAAGTTGGCGACACGGTTGATTATCTGCTGACCGTTGACAACAACAACCCATTCCGCACACCTGGGACATCCGTTGGTGCTCGGTTTGTCATCGAATCTGTCGGCACAAATATCACTCAGCAGTACAACTATTTAGGCAGAACGTTTGAACAGCAAAGCCAATACGGTGACATAAGCCTGTACGGCAACCTTGTCGAAAAATCAAATGCCAGCAGCCCTGAGCACACAATCGTTTACGTCAACGAAATAAGCAGCAACGATCAAGTCCCTGGATACACCAACATGACCTTGGCGGGCTTGTCGTTGAAAGCTTCCCGCAATTTCACTGCACTGGATCAAATCCGTGTGTGGCTTAAAAACGGTGTGCCGGTCAAACGTTTCCATCCTGAAGAGTCTGCAACGGTCGAACCCAGCAACCTGTTCTGTGACTTGGTGTATTACCTGCTGACCGACCGCGTGGCAGGCATGGGCGACATCCTCAACATGACGGTTGACAACGCCCCACTGATTGATACCACCAGCTTTGTCAATACAGCCCGTTTCTTAAAAGCAAACAAGCTGTTCTTTGACGGCGCCCTTTCTGGTGCAACAAACGTCCGCAGTTTCATTGCCGACACTGCACCGTTCATGCTGTGCAACTTCACCATCACCGACGGACGGTTTGGCTTAAGTCCTGCACTACCCACGACCTACGGCGGTGACATCAGCACTGGACCAGTAACGATCAAACAGCTCTTTACGGCAGGCAACATTTTTGAAGACAGCTTCGAGCTGACCTACATCAACGCCGAAGAACGCAAAGATTTTCAGGCAATGGTCCGCTTCCGGCGTGAATCCGAAAACCAGCTGCCCGAAGAGCGAAACATTGTTGTTCGCTGGAACGAAGACAGCAGCACCAGCGATCCACTGGAGCAGTTCGACATGACGCAATACTGCACCAGCCAAACCCATGCTGAATTGGTGGCGCGGTTCTTCCTGTCTGTCCGCCGCCGCGTTACGCACACAATCCAGTTCAAGACATCGCCTTACGGGATTGATCTGGCACCTGGCAACTTCATCCGCGTCGTAACCGAGGCCAACCCTTACAGCTCGGCGCAAAACGGCAGCATCAGCGCCACTGGCGTAATTACCAGCGCCACTACTTTTGCTGACGGTCAGTATTCCGTCCTGTACTACAAGAGCGGTTCAGAGGACGTGGAGGAAGCCACAATGACTGTCAGCGGTGGGCTTGTGCAGGAAACAGCCTTACGCGGCAGTGTCTTCACCGTTTTGGAAAATACCTCATCCCAGAACGTGTACCAGATCGAGCAACTTACGCTGGATGGTGAAGGCGTGGTGCTGATTACTGCATCAGAATTCCCATGTGACGAACAGTTCAGCAGCCTGATCGCGCAAGACGTTACCAACGCCGCCCGTTTCCTGGTTGATTCCTAATGGCCTTCCCAACGCTGCAACCCACCGGGCGCAACTTCAACCCCGGCGATTACCCGATCAAAACGTTTCGGGCGCAATCCGGCGCTGAGACTCGGATTCTGTACGGCAGCCAGCGCACCAACATGTCGCTGGAGCTGAACTACGACAACGTTACGGACACCAACGCCGGGCTGTTTTTGACGCATTTTGACGAGACGCAAGGCACTTTCCAGACGTTCACTGTTCCTTCGGAAGTGCGTACTGGTTGGAGCGGCACCGACAGTGCGTTGGATGTGCCCGGATCAAATGCGTGGCGTTATGCCGAAGCGCCGCAAATTACATCTGTTCGACCTGGCGTTAGCAGCGTTCGGGTAAAGCTCATCGGGGTTCTCTAAACTAACGTCATGGCCCAGATTTTTACCGGACGCGACGGACGCCTGCTTCTGGGCTCCGACACCTTGGTCAAAGTGACCAACTGGACGCTTCAGGCTGACTTGGAGACGCTTGAGGCAACAACGCTTGGCGATCTACAGCGCAGTTACGTCCCAGGCGTCCAAAGTTTCAGCGGCACTGCCAGTCTGCTGTACTACATAGACACAGATGACACCAACGACGCCAGCACGCTTTTACGCAACCTGGTAAAAACAGGCGGTGTCTCAAGCAGTGACACGGTGAGCTTGACCCTGCGATTGGCTGGAGATTCTGGTAATAACGATGTGACCATCACCGCATACATCACCAGCGTCAGCATTGGCGCTTCGGTTGGCGAGATTGTCACCGCTCAAATTAGCTTCCAGGGCACTGGAGCTTTGACCACCGCAACCTTGTAATGAGCGTCTATCTCGGCAGCTACGGTCTGGTCGAACTTCGGCGTAGTTCAGAGCTTGCCGAGAAACTTTCTGTCGTCAATCCGGGTGACGTAAATGTTTCCCGTCGGCGTTTTAGTTTTGATTTTGATGCTGGCTTTTTGAACAGCGGCGATCAACTAGAAATCCGCACGACAGACGGCACTGACCTTGACTTTGTAGATGCAAGCGGCTGGGTCGTTAATAGCGTTCAAGACTCCGGCCACTGGTACATCAATGTTGATGAGCTGGGCGGCATCCGGCTGTACGACACGTTTGATAAGTCCATCGAAGGTCTTCAGAGTCAAGCAATCGTCCTGGCTTCGATAGCGCGAGATATTCCAATTGCAGTGCGTGTCACGAATCTTGTGCCGCACATTTTGGCGCAATGCACCTACTTTGAGCTGAACACCAGCCGCGAAGCCGTAGACACCACCGCACTGGGCGATGAGTTCCGGTCGCAGTATTCCAGCCTCATCAGCGGCAGTGGGACTTTCCGCGCTTACTGGGAGTACCTGCCGTCCTACGCCAAGCAATCCAGCGCGGAGTCTGCCCATTACTTATTGCAGCTCGCCGTCCGTACCGAGGTTGGATCGAAGTTCGGCAGCAAGTTTTACTTAAAGGTCGGCAACGAGATTGGCGATGGCACGTCAATTGACGACGAAATTTGGTACGAAGTTGACGGTTTGATTACTCAAGCGGGCGTTAATTTTTCGCCTGACAATGCCGTTGAAATCACCGCAGATTTCGTGACCACTGGCCCAATCCGCCTACTTGCCAAGACCACCCCATCCGACAAACTGCTGCTACAGGACGACGGTGAGATTGTGCTGGAACAAAACGGCACCTCAGTTCTGCTGCAGGAAGACATCGAGTAAGGCGGCTAAGCTAGTTGGTAACAGTGCTCTGTCGGCTTAGGCGGTATGGCTGACCTTCGGATTAGCGAACTTACAGCTCTTGCGGGGGCGAATTTAGCCGCAGGTGACCTGCTGCCGATCGTTGATGTCTCTGCGAGTGAGACCAAAAAGATCACCGTGACCGACATGGTGGGTAACGCCACCACGCTGATTGCGGACGCCACGATCCCAAGCGCCAAGATCCTGTTTGGCTCGGGTTCAATTGTTGCCGCTTCTCTGGCAACTGACGCCGTAACCACGGCCAAGATTCAGGACGACGCTGTTACCGCAGCAAAGCTGGGCGACGAATCCACCGTCGATCTTGTCACCACCCTGCCTGCATCTGGTGCGTTCACCGGTCAGATCGCGCTCGATACCGACGACGACAACGCCTACATCTGGGACGGCAGCGCTTGGGTCAGCTTCAAGGCTGCAGGTTCTGTTGGCTCCGTTGTTGGCAGCACAGCTGGCACGATCAACATTGTCGTCACCACCAGCGGCAACGATGTAACTGTCAGCGCAACGCTGGATAACACCACAGCCGCTGCCCAATTCCTTGCTGGTCCGGCTGCTTCTGCTGGCGCTGTTAGCTATCGCACGATCACTGGCGCAGACCTACCTGCTCCTACAACGAGTGCTCGCGGTGGTGTTGCAATCAACGGCGAAGGTCTCCGCATGGACGGGGCCGTTCTGGAGATTGACAACGACGTAACCGCCAACGTCACCTACGGCCTAGTCACCTACAACGCCAAGGGTCTTGTCACCAACGGGCGCACGATCATCAGCAGCGACATGCCTGCTGCCACCAGTGTTGCCAAAGGTGCAGTCATCCCCGGCACTGGTCTGAACGTTGATGGCTCCGGCAACCTCAATCACACCAACACCGCAACTGCTGGCACTTACACCAAGGTCACGATTGACGCCGAAGGCCACGTCAGTGCTGGTACTTCAATCACCGGGGCGGACCTGCCTAACCACAGCGCAGCCCTGCTGACCAGCGGCACCTTGGACATGGGCCGGGTTGCCAGTAATGCAATCGCTGGTTCAAAGCTTGCCAACTACGCCGTCTCGAAGATTGGCGAAACCCAGCCCACTGCTGATCACATCGGTCAGTTCTTCTTTAACCCGCTAAGCCGCGACCTGTTCCTGTGGGACGGCAACGTTTTCCAGCCCATCGGCATCTCGGTCGGTGAAATTGTTTTTGCTGGAACGTTCGACGCATCGGCTGGTGGCGGCACCGGTCTTGTTGCTTCGGTCACATCTGAAGGTACGGCTGTCGGCTTGGTGGTTGGTAATCCAATCCCTGCAGCTGCCACAGCCAACAACCGGTACTACTTGGTGGTTTCGGAAGCTGGCACGATCACTTCCGGTAATGCCCCCAACGTTGCCCTTAGCCCGCCGGACATCATCCTGTCGAACGGCTCGGCTTGGACTGAGATTGACGTTTCGCAGACCGTTACTGCCCAGGTTGCAAGCAACGTCAGCTTCTCGCCTGCTGGCAACATCTCGGCCACCAACGTTCAGACCGCGATTGAGGAAGTCGATAGCGAAAAGCTTGGCGCAGGTGGCGGCACGATTACCGGCGAACTGCTGATTGGCACCACCGGCAGCCTGGCATTTGAAGGTACGTCATCCAACGACTACGAGACTTACCTGGACGTTGTTGATCCGACAGCCGATCGCACCATCACCTTCCCGGATGTAAGCGGCACCGTCATCACAACTGGTGACACTGGCACGGTGACCAGCGCAATGATTGCCGATGGCACGGTCGTCAACGCAGACATCAGCGCCACTGCCGAAATTGCCGTTAGCAAACTGGCCGATGGTTCAGCCCGTCAACTGCTTCAGACCGATGCAGCTGGAACTGGCGTTGAGTGGACCAGCAATGTTGATATTCCGGGCACGCTGGATGTCACTGGCGCCACGACACTGGATGGTGCGCTGACAGTCACTGGCACGGCAACGTTTAACGGTTCTGTCGTCCTTGAAGGCACTACCGCTGATGACTACGAGCTGACGCTGGCATGTGAGCCAACTGCAGACCGCACGGTTACTTTCCCGGACGCCACGACCACCCTGGCCGGTTTATCTGCGGTTCAGACCTTTACTGCTCAGCAGCGCGGTGCGATTTCTGCTTTGACGGATGGGGCGACGATTACGCCTGATTTCAGCTTGGCGAACAATTTCAGCGTCACATTGGGCGGTAACCGGACGCTGGCTAACCCGACGAACTTGACGGCTGGTGCTAGCGGCGCGATCTTTATCACGCAGGACGGCACTGGTTCTAGGACGCTGGCGTATGACACGGCGTGGTCGTTTTCGGGTGGAACTGCACCTACGCTGACAACAACTGCTGGTGCTATTGACGTGTTGGTCTACACGGTGAGAACCAGCACTGACATTGCAGCTACTCTGATCACCAACATCTCCTGATCAATGGCAATTCCTGGTAACGCGAATCTGCTGCTGCTTCAGAGTGCTGCGGGAGCACCGACTGGGTACACCATTGACAGAAGCGTTCGGTTCAACTCAGCCGATAGCGCCTACCTCAACCGCACCCCGGCATCTGCTGGCAATCGCAAGACGTGGACTTGGGCGGGGTGGGTGAAGAGGAGTGCGCTCGGAGGGGAGGACAAACTCTTCACAGCAGGTTCGGGTTCAAACATTACCTATATGTCCTTTGGCGATAATGTCACTGATGGCTTTACGTTTGCGAGGTACACCGGAAGCCATACGTTTCGCCTCAGTACCACTCAAGTTTTTAGGGATCCCAGCGCTTGGTATCACATCGTTCTGGCTGTCGATACTTCTCAAGCTACTGACACAAATCGTGTCAAGCTGTACGTCAATGGCACGCAAGTAACAGTATTCACGACTGCTACTTATCCCGCGCAAAACGGTGAATACGAGATCAACAATACAAACGAGCATCGTATTGGCGATGGCACAGGTAGTTACTCCGGGGCTGGCCAGTTTGATGGGTATCTTGCCGACGTTCAATTCATCGACGGTCAAGCATTAGACCCCACCAGCTTCGGGGAGTTTGACGACAACGGCGTGTGGCAGCCAATTGAATACGCTGGAACGTATAGATCGGATCCTTTTTATAGTCTTTACGCTACAAATCCCAGTTCTTTTATCGGGTCAGCCCACAACCTTTTCGACGGCGATTTAACTACAAATTGGCAGAACATTGATACAAGCGGCAATACTTACGCTTCAGTCGATTTGACGCAAGGCGGAGCAACTTCTGGCGTTTCTTTTACGACATCTTTCGAGATGTACGGAGTGTTTAGCTTCAACCAAATTTTAGAAATCGACCACGCTGGTGGTACTCATACTTACACTGGCAATCCTGGTGGTAGCGGTGCTTGGGTTGATTTCACCTCAAACCTTACTTCACCAGTTACTGCTGTTAGGTTCAAAGATTCTGGTGGAACTGGTACGCCGAAATGGGGAGCAATTAGAGTTGATAATACTATTCTGACCGAATCCGGACTTAACTCGTTCCACCTCGACTTTGCGGATAACAGCAGCGCAGCCGCACTGGGTTATGACGCCGCTGGCAGCAACGATTGGACGGTTAATAACATTTCTATTGGAGTACCTACCTACACGGGAAATGTAACCGCTACAGCATCACCAAGCGGCTCTTCAATGATTATTAAAGCTGTGGGTGCGACAGTCACGGGAACGTTTAACGCGGCAAGTGGCACTGGTGGAAGCATTAACTATTACACCTCTAGCAATGGCATTGATTGGTCTTTTCAAGAAACATCTAGTGGCCAAAGTAGTTCCTTTACCGCCAAGTACATTTCCATGGGTGGTGGGTCAAACGATGTCAGGCAGTTCACTTCAACTTCCGGTTCTTACAAGTATTCTATTTCGGGGTCAACTTCTTTAGACAATAACGCGGCAACTGTTACCGTCGATCAGACGGGACTATTCAATGAATCAGGCAACGACTCCCTCCGCGACTCGCCCACGAACGGCGACACGGCTGATGACACCGGCGCGGGCGGTGAAGTGCCGGGGAACTACTGTGTTTGGAACCCTCTAGCTAGCCAGTCTGGAATTACCCTTTCAGATGGGAATCTGCTGGCTTCTGCAGGAGCCGTAAATAGCGGCAACGCTAGATCCAACGGGACTATTAGCGTCTCAAGCGGTAAATGGTACTACGAGGTAACGCTAATTACAGCGGGTACAAATGACATTTACGGAATTGGTCAAGAACAACTAATAACCACATACGTAGGAGCAGACGCAAAATCATACGGTTACGCTCCCGAAGAGGGAGTCAAAAAGAATAACGGCACTGATACCAGTTATGGATCTACTGGAACCACTGGCGATGTGTTCATGTGCGCGTTTGATTTGGATAATCTAAAGGTATTTTTTGGTAAAAACGGCACGTGGTTCGACTCGTCTAATCCCGCAAACGGCACATCACCAGCATTTACTTTGACCTCTGGAGTGTATGCGCCAGTAATTCGTCCGTATAGCAGCTCTGGAACTGCTCAACTTGCGGTCAACTTCGGCCAACGCGCTTTCGCCTACAGCGCCCCCAGTGGCTATAAGGCGTTATGCACCGCCAACCTGGACGACCCGACGATTGCAGACGGCAGCACCGCGATGGACGTGGCGCTTTATACGGGTAATGGCAGTACGCAGACGATTTCGGGGTTAAACCTAAGTCCTGATTTGGTGTGGGTTAAAAACCGCAGCACAAATCTAAATAATCACACACTCGTTGATACCGTTCGTGGTCCGTCGGTTAGGCTTCGCTCAGAGCAAACTGGAGAAGAGTACTTCGAGGTTGGCTTCAATGTGACTGCATTTAATTCTGATGGATTTACCGTAGTTGATAACACTGGCGGCGCCTATAACGTCAATGGTTCCGTTGGAGGTGTGTACTCAGGAGCGGCTCAATATGTCGGCTGGACCTGGGACGGCGGATCATCGACGGTCAGCAACACCGACGGCACCATCACATCCAGCGTGAGGGCTAACGCCAGTGCGGGGTTCTCGGTTGTTACTTATACGGGGAATGGCACAAGCGGTGCGACAGTGGGTCATGGACTTGGCGTTAAGCCGGGCATGGTAATTATTAAAAGCCGTAGTATTGCAGACAACTGGCTGGTAGCGCATGAGGGAGCGGGAACTACTGGCGACACACTTGGCGGCTTCGCTGAGAGTTATACGCTTTATTTGGAGAGCACTGCTGGAAGAGCTAACTTTACAAACGCTGCCGCTGCGCTAGGGAACTCGTCTGTATTTGCAGTGGCTGATGGATCTGAAGTTAATCAGAATGTCGCCACTTACGTCGCCTACTGCTTCGCCCCAGTGGAGGGCTATTCCGCCTTCGGCAGCTATGTAGGGAATGGCAGCTCAACTGACGGCCCGTTTGTGTTCACCGGAATGAGACCGAGGTGGATCCTGCTGAAAAGTTCTAGCATAAGTGGCGCTTGGATACTTTACGACACCGCAAGGGATACATACAACTACGCAAGAAATCGCTTGTTTCCGTCAAGCTCTAGTGCGGAATCATTAGGTGCAAACTACATAGACATTCTGTGCAATGGCTTTAAGCACAGAGATTCCGATCCTTGGACTAACCAAAACGGAGACACCTACATCTACGCCGCCTTCGCTGAAAACCCCTTCAAGTACGCCCGCGCACGCTGATCGGGCTAACCTAAAACCACGCACCTAGGACCATGTTTTTACTCGACGGCAAGCGGCTCCCCCTCGACAAAGCGTTCACCCACGCTGGGATTCAGTATCCCAAAAACTGGTTGCGTCTAACCACGCTGGCCGAGAAAGAAGCCATCGGCATTACAGAGGTTCCCGACCCGCCGAACCCGTCCTATGACCAGCGCTTCTACTGGGGCTATGACGCTGACGGTCACCTGATCCCCAAAGATCACGGCGAACTGGTCAAACTCTGGATTGCCAATACCCGTCAAACCGCCAACAGCCTGCTGACCCCTACCGATTGGATGGTGGTGCGTGAAGCGGACAATGGCACCACGGTCAACCCTGACTGGAAGATGTGGCGCGAAGCCGTCCGTCACGCTGCCAACGAAAAGGTGCTGTATATCGGCACCACCA
>Ga0208162_1000611_pt1 | contig 19957 bp, 50 predicted proteins | sample CB_VirMetaG_4_FD_184539 | JGI IMG/M metagenome (GOLD analysis project Ga0208162, IMG submission 184539) | Freshwater to marine saline gradient viral communities from Chesapeake Bay - CB_1508_1M Viral MetaG (SPAdes) (version 4) | ecosystem: Environmental > Aquatic > Marine > Coastal | place: USA... | reverse complement strand
TCATCACCACTGTTAGCTTGACGAAGCAGACTGATTGCAAGTTGTTGAGTCATAATAATTCAAAAACAAATAATAAAGAGAAGAGTGAAAGAAGTATATTTAATGACCCCTTCTTTCAATGGGTCAAGTATATCAGGGAACCAGATGAGCGGGAGAACCACAAGAACGATAGAAGGAAATCATACGCTCTGCTTCATCATAAGTAGAGAACCATTGAGTGCGCCACTGACAATCACCGTAGGGAACTTGATAGCGAACTTGATAACGAATCAGTGTCATTTGAGGATTGCTGTTGATAGTATTGTAGAAGGTCGGGGGTCGCTTGTGGACTCCCCTTGTGTCAGTTTAAATACCAAAAACGTTTTGATTGATTTCAAACTTATTGATTTTAAAATCACTCCACTTTACACCGTCTGGAGTTTCTTTAGATCCACAATCCCAAAGAATTTCTACAAGATCGTGATAGGATGAAACACTTGAATCTTGAATTAAGTCATAGAGACCCTCATCATTCTCAATCCAGAGAGCAACATTCCAGGTTTCATAGTTTGTCCAACCATTATATTGAACATTGAACACATCTTGCTGGTAGGTGACAGTCATGAGGTGAGGTGACTTGTGAACTGAAAGAATTATAAGGGGTCAGGAGGGGTCTTGTGGAGTGTCTTGTGCCACTTGCTTCACTGGCACACGAAAATTATAAGGAGAATTAAAAAACCTACGAAAGGCAGTATAAACAATGATAAACGTTGAAATAATACCAACCAGACCAATGAAGGTGGTAACATTGCCGGAAAAATCGTAAGTGTTCATAATAGTTTGTAAGAGTGACGAAAAATAATAATCAAAAAGTGTATTCAGTAATCATAATCAGCAGCAACATAATCATTGAAATTGAAATCATCTTCACGAAGTTCAGGAATATCAAGGTCAAAGATTTCACCTTGCATATCTTGAATCTCAGACCAGAGTTCATCAAACATAGTGTGTCTCTCAGGGACGAATGTAATATGGCACAGATTCCAAAGAAACACAATACCCCTTGTGACACTTACTTGACTGGCACAATGAGTAGATACAACAAATTGACTCCTAAGTGAGTTAGATTCTTAGACAAAAGAATCCAATCAGGAATCATCCTTCTTTTTTATTTAATTCTTCTCTATTCAATTTATCACTTAGATTGGATTTTTAGGATTATATCCTAACGATTTTATTTCGACGGAGACCGTGTTCTAACTCCCCAGGGTATCTTATAAGTTTATAGTAGACAGTTAGAGTTCTTTATAATCTTTGTCAGTTTGTTACCCTTTGTGCTGAACGAATCTATGCAGGTTCAAGAGCTGCTCTATAAGATTAATAAGAAATCTTGTTTTTATTTATAAATTATAAAATTTTAAATATAAAAAAAGGGAAGGGCACCACCCCTTCCCTCGTATTCACCCACTCATTTGTAACTATATTGCCCTCTCCTACGTGTGTAACTTTCTTACGAGACGTGGCAAACACATTCCACGAGATATGTATAACTCGACGAGATTTATATGATGATGTATGTCTCGTCGAGATTGTTTATGAGTATGCACAATCTCGACGAGATTTTAATTAGAAATCCCTCCGGAAAACATAACCATTCACAAAATCATAATCATAAGAAAGACTTGATTTCCACGTTGCTTCCCAGTCAACTACAAGATAAACTGGAACTTCACCATAAACATCATTTACAAATTCTTCAGTAAATTCTTCCGGAGAACCATAAGTTCCAGCATAAGCATCTTCTACGTGTTCCACATACGAAACATCACCGTGATAATTAATGAATTCATCCACTACATCATAGCCAACTTTCTCACCCATATCAACATATTCATCATAAAACTGAACGAAATCATTCTCATTGTGCTCATCAATGAACTGAAGAATATCATCAAGAGCATAATTGTCTTCCAGAAGTTCATCAATCTTCTCTACAGTCTTCTCCTGAAGAACTTCTTTGTAGTTAGCGGTGAGTGTGATGGACATAGTGTTTTCTTGAGAACAATGTAAGAATAACAGGGTTTTGAGTGGAAGTCAAGTGGTCTGTGACACTTTCTCAACTGTCCTTGAATGTCTATAAGAATTGTTATGAAATACTCACATAATTCTTATAGGGTACTTGACATTATATTCAAAGATGATTAGAATAGGTTTGTTACTTTGGAAGATAAGGAATAGCTAAGTATATAAAGTAACTTAAAGACCCTTAGGACGCCTTATAAGAGGTTTAACGATAGAAACCACTTTAAAGATGTTTAAGACACCTTACAGAGGCATACAGAAGGATATCATAGAGTTCCTGATTGATTCACGAACTCTTTAGCATCACATACAGATTCAAAGTGTGCTATATTTTCAAGAATAGTGGTTACATAATTATCAGCAAGTTGAATTTCTTTTACTTTACGAAGAAAGTAACCACTACCAGATATATTGGTAAAGATTTCACCAATATATTGACCTTTCTTAAAAATCCATTCCTGATACCATACAAGTTCTTTGAAGTTTCTTTCGTATGTGATAGCGTTGTTTTCAGTCATTTGCGATTGTGTTAAGAACATTACGAGCAAACTTCATAAACTGATAAGGACTTACATTGTCAACAGAATGAGAATCAAGAATATCTGTTTGATTATAAGTATTGACAATCAGTAGACAAGCATCGTATAATGCAGCACGGTGTTCTTCTTTAGATTGAAATGAGATCGCATTGTAGGATGGTAGAACCATTGGGGTTTCAGGTGAACGAATGTAATGTATCAGGGCACCAGAAGAATCTCAAGTGCCCTTGTGCCAGTTCTTAGAGTGTCACGTGGATTTCTACTTCTTTTGCATTCCAGATGTTAAACAAAGCATCATCAAGTTGTTTAATCTTTTGATCAAAAGTATCATCCTTTGTGATAGAAGCACAACGAATCAGTTCTGTTCTACGATCCATCAGTGCCATTCTAACACAAGCACCAGAGAGTTTAGTGGTCATTTCGGTGGGTTTTCTTGACTACCCTTATAAGATAGGGCACAATTCCAGATATTACAAGAGTTCCTGTGCCAGTTCTTAAAGTGGCATAAGAACCACAGAATTGACACAGGAACTTGTTATAATATTATTTAATATTTAATAATTAATAATTATGCGTAATGACGATATGCAAGATCTTGATAATCATTCGAGTCTCGTGCATAATCTTCATCTACATCATGATCATCAGTATCATGTGTATAGTCATATGAGAATATGTAATCTAGATCGTAATCATCGTACATAAGCTAGTGTAACCTCCATATGGTTATGTAACTAGAATAGCATAATCTCGTAGTGATGTCAACTAGATGTGTTGTTTTGAGTATATATGAGACTATGTGTGATCTCGTCGAGATATGTTATGATATGATGACACAATCTCGTCTAGATGTTATAAGATGTGATGTGTCTCGTCTAGATATGAGACTCGTCTAGATGTTATAAGATGTGATGTGTCTCGTCTAGATATGAGACTCGTCTAGATGTTATAAGATGTGATGTGTCTCGTCTAGATGTTATAAGTATAGACGAGATCTTATGGTATGTCAAGTCTCGACGAGATTTTGTGTGGGTTTGGGGATTTTTCGGGTCGTGTGTTGACATATTTGAGTTCTTATGGTATGTTCGCTAAGGTTGCTATAAGAATTGACATTTATAAGAACTCAAAGAACTTATAAGTTTTCCACACAAATACATTAGTTTTCCACAGGTTTTCCACAGTTAAATAAAAAACATTAATATATTTTACAAAATACAACTGAAATATGTTGAAAATATAACATTTTAACCAATATAACATTATATACAATACTTAAAGTATTATATACAATATATAAAGATAGAATATACTGTATTACTTAATGGCACGAGGAATCATTTATCTCATCATTAACAAACAAAACGGTTATAAGTATGTTGGTCAGACTACTCAAGGAATGAATAAAGAGTGGAAGCAACATATACAAGATTCATTGAGAATGTCATTAGAACCATTACATTATGCTATGCGTAGATATGGTAATCACAATTTCACAATTAAAGAGATAGATGAATGTGATGAAAGTTTATTAGATGATAAAGAAAAATATTGGATAAAACATTATAATACCCTTGAGAATCAAAAAGGATATAATACTAAAACAAAAAAGAAAACAATTACAACTGAAAAAGTTATAAAAACGAAAGTAGAACCTTGGAATGAATTAACAAATCAAACCAGAGGTAATGGAAAACATTCTGGTCTTCTTATTCGTGGTAAAAATTTAGAAACTGGTATATGTACCGATTATGAGAACGCACGTATGGCAGCATTATCCATTACTGGTAATGCAAATAGAAACAGTAATATTTTACTTGCAGCAAAAAAAGGTGGAACTGCATATGGACACAAATGGGAAATATTAGAAGAAAAATCTAAAAAGAAGTCTGTATTTTCTGTATATAAAAAAACAGGAGAATTTGGTTCCCAATATGAATCTATTGCAGAAGCAATCCGTTTAGTAGGAGATTCTGGTAGAGGTGCAGGATTGATTAAAAGTTTACGTAATCCTGGAAGATACTCATGGAAAGGATATTATTGGTTTTTTGTTTCAGGCAACTCTTTACGTACTTTTAAATAATTTGGATTATAACCTTGTGAGAGATAATAAGAAATAAGATAATCACAGTGCTCTTTTGTAAGAGAATGTGCGGATTCTTCAATTAAATCCCATCCAGTGGAAAACTCATATTCAATACGATATAATTGTATCATGTGGTAAATGCCTCTATAATTCCGGATTCATAATCATCTTGTAGTTTAAACTTTTGTGCTTTGACTACTGATTGCATAATTCTGTCATTGTATTCATCATCAAACTGACTTTCATTAGATAGAAGTTCAAATGCTTCATTGTCTGTTTCTGCAATTAGATTAATGAGTCCACCATATTCACTTGAAGGAAAAGGAGCCCAGTAATCAATAATATAAAGATATTTCATAGGATTAAAAAAATAAATTAACAAGCAAAAGTAAGTCCGCCTATGGAAGCACCAAGTGCGGTTGGCCATCCTCTATTTGAAGGATTGGCAAGAGCATTTCCAATAGCACCACCAAGTATTGTACCAAATAATGTTCTTGTTGGATTACAGTTTGGATTTGTATATCTTCCATAATATCTTCTTGGTCTGTATCCGTATTGATTATAATTATATCCACAAGGAACATTATAGGATTGTGTATAGACACTTCCAGGAGTATAATTTCCGTAAGAATCATAGACACCAGGAACATAGACTTCCCGGTATTGAGTACATACTCTGTAAGTATTAATCTGTTGAGATAATACTGGAGTTGGTAAAAATAAAAGAGAAGCAAGAAGAAAATACTGTTTCATTCTTCATAAATTCTACACTCTAATGCATCAGGGTGACTGTCACAATAGAGTTCAAGTGCTGTTGGGTCATGTGAATCATCTGGATGCCTCTTTTGATATTCTTCAAGTGCTGTGAGTTCTTCCGCAGTATGTCTACGCATCTGGGGAGAAATGGATGCATCATCCAGAATTTCTTTATCTCTTTGAATATGTGAATGAATGTCTGGCATAAAATTGTTATTTTCTGGGTTAGTGTTAGTATTATTTATTTTTTGATCTCCTTTTCCTTCCAGTGTTCTTACAAATAATTCGGAGAACAATTCCATTTTTTCTGGTGTTACAGTGAAAGGAGAATCTTGAATTGCACCGTTTAATGCATTGAGTTCATTCCATTCTTCTTTTGTAATGTCTTTCATTCTTTGAGTGAAAAGAGTCATTAGAATAAATCCCCAAAAAAGTTGTTATCTTTTTTCATCATGTCCTCAATTTTATCTGTCATTTCTTCTGTTTTCATAAGATAATCAATCGCAGTCATGACCTCTGCTATTTGTTTGTTAATGATTGGTTTTTCACTTCGTGCTGCGTGTGATAATGCAGACCTTAGATTTCCTTGTGCTTCTTCTAAGAAGTCTTTAACATTTGGTGAGAGCATGATTTGTAAGTATTTGAATAAGTTCTTGTGTTTTTTCTGGTCCTAAGATAATTTCTTCAAAATCTCCGTAAATTGATCGTTTTCCAAAGATATAAGAAATTGCATTTACAATTCTTTGAAAGATTGGTAATGGTGTAAGATGAATGGAAACATACACATAACCTTCTTCATCATTGGATACAATCATCATATGACTATGAGACTCACATTCGCAGAGAAATAAATCATTCATTTTGATTTCCTACAGTTTCTTTCCATGCAATTTTGAATTTTTCATTAAATTCAGTGAGGTAGTATTCAAGATATTCATGTGCAGCACTGATTAGATTTTCTACCTTATCATATTGTTTTTCATCTAATCTATTCATTGCACAATCAAGAATTTCACGAGCAGACACAATTTTTACACTCACCATCTCCAGATCGTTCATTGCGTTCCACATTTTGTTTTCCATAATTTTGAATTTCCTCTTTGATTATGTTAGAGATTTCTTCTGATGTAAGATTGTTTAAAAAGTTCCAATTTGGGTCATCACGATTCCAATTCATCGTGAAACTTCCATCTTTATTCTGTGTGATCTGAAGATCTTGGTTTTGGTTGATTGCAGACATTGCAGTAATAAGAAAATCCGGACTTAAAGAAGTTTACTGTTTGATAGTGGGTTTTGTCAAGTGGTTTTTCTTCACCACATTTACTACACTTCCTTTTTGTATTTTTTTCTAACTTTTTTGAGTTCTTTGAGTTCCATTTTAATATTTTGGTAAGCAGTTTCTTCACTTATTTTTCCTCCCATTTCCATTGCACATATAACATCCACTCTGGAACCAAAATGTGCAAGTGCTGACTCAAGTTCATTTAGATCTTCATACATCGTAGTTAATTTTACAGTGCTCTGTAATAATATCTATGCGACGATCAACTGCATCAATGGAATTTGAAAGTTCATACAAAGAGTTGGATGTTTCAATATTTTCTTCTTCCAGTCTTTTAATATCCAGAAGCATACAATCCAGTTTTTCTTCTATGATTTTCACTCTTTCTAAGATTTCTGCTCTTACACTATTATCCTTGTCTTCCATTTCATAATTTTTTAGAAAATTAAACATGATTAAACTCCGATTGATTTAAGGTAATTTTGATATCTCATAAATCTGGTTAATGATACTGGTTGATTTAAACTTCTACAACATTCTTGATATGATAGAAATTCATACCATGGTGTTGTAGAATCAAGTGTCGCAAATCCATATGGGTTTTCTTTCTGGAGATCTAACATAATTGTCTTTTACCCAAGGTTTTGTATTTAGATATTTTTGATAGGCAGTCACATCATCAATGGTCTTATCGTGTTTAATATTCTCAGGCATTGCTCTGGCAAACTTATCTACCATAGAGTGAATGGTAATTGCTTTTTTTGTTTTTGAATGAAAGATTTTCTTTGCCTGAAAAAGTGGTTTTGCACATGCATGAACTTTACCGTATCGGTGCTTATATTCTGTTGTTAAGGCACAACCATGTGCAATTAACCACGCAAGATTGTATTCATTTTTTGCTGCCCATTGAGTACAAGGATGATTGCGAAATGCACCTTTTTTTGTGGAATAAGGTTCACCATCTAACCGATAAATCTCTCCCCAATTATGATACCATTTGGAATAAACAATAGAAATCATTTGACATGTTTCTAATGGCATCTTCACAATATGTTTATCTGGAAGTTGTTGTGCCGAAAACATCGGGTCCATATTTACTGCAAAGATGTTCATTAAATGTCTACCTCAAAGTTGGGGTTAAAGTTAAGATTTAGACCTGAGTTATTATAACCATTATAATATCCACGAGGATTACAAATCATTCTACACCCCTCAATCATATAATCAAAACTTTCATGTGTATGACCGTGAGACCAGTATTTAATTTGTGGATGAGACAAAATCAAATCATCCAAATCACTCACATAAGCACCATTCGCAATACCGGAACTTCTGTATTTTGGATGAATAGATTGATAAGAAGGTGCGTGATGAGTCAAAACCCAAACTTTTTGATTTTCAAACATCGGTAGAGTATCCAGAAGAAACTGTTTAGATTTCTTATGAAACCCTAATGTATCATCAGGATTCATTTTACGATACTTTGGAGTGATGCGAATGGTCTTGTAATCATTCATACACTGTGCTGCTTCCATCATTTCCAGAGCATTTTCATTACGAAAATCAGTCCATAAAGTCGAACCAATAAAGTTCCAATCTTGGATTTTCACCACACTATCTTCCATCAGGTGAATACCTTCTGGCAGATGTTCCTTTAGAACATCCCAAGACCCCTCATAGTTGTATCCATATGCTTCATGATTTCCTTGAATGTAAAGAACCCAATCAAAGTTGTCTGCACATTTTTGTAGAAAGTCCTTATAGACTTTCTTAAGAGGTCCATTTTTCTTAAAGTGACGAGCACACAGAATATCTCCGCCAAGAATTAGAACTTCTCCTTCTCCAAGGTCAGGAATACCATGACCATTTTCACAACACTCAAGATGAAGATCAGATACAACTTTGACTTTCATTGGATTTAATAAGCGATGTTTTTCATTGTAGACATACAGGTTTCAAGAACATTTTGTCTTTGAAGTAGATAAAAATAAAATCTAAGAGTATTCACGGCATCTACATCTGCCCTGTGAGATTTTCCATTAAAAGGAATTTTATACCTTCCCATTGATTTTGAAAGACCACCAGCAGGAGACCTACCATTCACCATTTCAAGAAAAACATAAATTGTTTTCACATCAATGATTCTTCTACCAAAAAATGGAAAATCAATGTTTCTTGCCCTAAATTCGTTTTTTAATTCTTCAGCATCACCCTGTCCCCATGTTATGGGATTAGGAAACACATTATTAATTTTTAAAAGTTCTCCAAATTCTTGTGCGACTACTTCATGAGATACTGATTTCTCTTGTATGATTTCATCAGTAATTCCTGTGAGTTCAGTAATAAAAGGTGTGATAGGTTCTTCAGGGTCAAGAAACCAACTATAAGATTGAATATTCTCTGGTCTAAGTGGAGAACCTATAGCAATTCCAACTTGTATAATTTTAGGAATTGTCTTATCTTTTTTGTTATTGAGTTCCAAATCCAAACTAAAATAATTTTGGTCTCTCATTTCAAGTCATTTAATTAAAAGTATTATAACACCAACTACCACAAAATCCCAGTTCAAAAGGACAGTTTCAAAATTGTCCCATTCCCTGTGATACATCAAACACAAAGATACCACGATTTATCCACATATCTACGACTTTTTTTCTATCATCAAAAACTGCAAAAATTTTATAACTTTTTTCAATTTGGTCTGCAAGTTCTCCTTTTACAATTACATCATCACGATGGTCTTGATACTTACGCATCAAAAGTCCATTATAATCAAGTTCAGTAATTCCATATTTTTCTAACCATTGAATTGTAACATCACGATAATCATCACTTCTACCACTCACAAAAAAGATTGGAAATCTATCTTTGAGTGCATTAAAAACTTCAAGAACTTGTGGAATTGGTGTATCATTTACGATTCCTGCATTCCAGGCATTCCAGTTACGAGGTTTTGTTGCAACATATTGGCGGCGATGATGAACATCACATAAAGTCCCATCTAAATCAAAAACTATTGCATTATGTTTCATGCTTCTTCCAGATATTTAAAACAATCCTGAAAAATTTCTTCATCGTCTTCGTGTAAACTCAACCATCCTGCTGCCCAGTCTCTGGATACGTTTTCCCACGCATAAACTGCGTCAGGTTCAAAAATCTCATAACCTCTATCGGCAAAGATTTTTATAATACGATTGATGTCTTTCGTATATTCAAAATGATGATTATATTCTTTTTTAAATTGCAATCTTTTCCACATACTCAAATCCTTCTGTCATTGTTGGAATTTCAAATTGATGATACATTCTTTTAATAATACTTTCCGGAATAAATTTACCTTCTCGGGTTTCATTTCGTTTAAGTGCTTCTTCTAATGTTATTTCAAAATAAACAGCACCTCTATGATACCAGGAAGGAAGTTTAGAAAGTTTTTTCCTTCGGGTCTTTACAGTGAGATTTGTTTGATCCCATATAATGTCTCTACCGTCATTTTTTGCTTCATTGAACTCAAGTTCAAGTTCCCGAGTCGCATCATCAATCACATCATCAAAGATTTCATTGTAAGTCCTACCCAGTCTTTGTGCTTGTTTTTCAATATAAGAATCTGTAGACAAGACAACAGCATTTTCCCAATAAGGGATTTTCTTCAGTTTTTCAACATATGTAGATTTTCCGGAAGTAGGAATTCCACAAAGCATTATACATTCAGACATAATATCAAATAGAATGAGGATAACTTATTTTAGTCCAAGGAAGAGTTTCCAATTCTTTATAGGTGAATAGAATACCATCATCAAGTCGTGCTTCATTTTTATAGAGATAAAAACACTTAAAATTAACAACAGTTCCTCTCAAATCTCCATCTTTATCTACTTGATAGACAAGCACATCACAATACTTATTTCTGTCATAGGTCAAGATTGTTGCTCTACGAATAGGTGCTTCTTTTCCCCGAACATCACCATAAGATTCAATAGGATAATCAGTAAAAGCGTCAAGCATTTGAAGTTCCTTTGTATATGAGAGTATTATAGCATAAAAAAGAGGGTCTTGCGACCCCCTGCGGACAGTTTGGAAAGTGGTCTCAACACATCATCTAATTTTTCTTAAATCCTGTCCGTGCATTGTATTTCTTGGGTCATCACCTACTTCCACAGTAGATGCAATTGCGTTCATTTTTCTTGCTCTACGCATAGATTCAGGATTTCTTTTTTTAATATAATCTCCTTGATGTTTAGCGGTCTTTTCTCTTACTTTAGTTTTTGGAAATTCTTTCTTGCCCTCTTCAAGAACTTCTTCAACAATACTTTCTCTCCAATCTTCACTCATATTCACCATAATTGCTTCTGCTGCTTCTGGTGTTTCAGCATATCCTTCATCTAGAAGGTGCGAGAGAATGATATCGTAAATATCTACTTCTTCTTTAATTCTTTTTGTATCATATTCTGCTCTTTGTTTTTTAGCAATATCATCTAATCTTTTAGAGCTTCTCTTTCTTTCTACTTCAATCTTATTTTTTCCTTTACGAATTCTTGACGCATTTTCTTTATCTTTCTCTGTTGAAATTTGTGCCATCTTTGATGATTGAGAAGCAAGCTTATTTGCCTTCTCTTGATTTTCAGAAGATTTATTTTTGTCTCCCCAAACCGAAGAAAATTGATGACCTGCGGCACGAACTGCTTTACTTGCCATTTTTTTATCAACTTTTCCTTTCGGAAAAGGTTTATACGCTTCATTTGCAACAACTTCCATATATGCTTCTTGAAGATTGCGAAGTTCTTGTGCGTCCATTTTACAAATACTTTTTAGTTATTTATAATATAGACTCTTGATGATTCCAATTAATACCACCAAACATCCACCTTGCACTGTCAATCTTTGTCTGTGAACTCAAAGATTTTTTAATCATATCAATTAGAATTTGTTTGGAACCTTTACCTGATTTCATTCCATACATCACTGGTGCGTGAATTGGAAGAATCATTTTTTGAACAAACTCAACCGCAAAATCTTTCTTATCAGGATATGCTTTGTTTCCACCATTGAATAATTCTGCCATCTCATAAGCAACATCATCTAAACTTTTCCAAAATGCATCTTGAAAGTGTTTTAATCGGTCTGCATCTTCTGGAGTCAATAGAGGTAAAATATCATCTACAGCATCTTGTAGAATACAATCAATCACATTCTTCTCCTGACTGATGCTTTCTTTGGACTTATGACGCAAAACATAATCATCTGCTTTTACCTTAATCATATGTCCCGAATCAAATCGTAGCACAACACCTTCACCATCGTCCCATTCACGAACTTGTTGTACAAATAGATTGATATCCTGAACAGCAAGACCATTCACTGCTTGAACCACAGGAATGTTCCAGGCAGTTGCGTAAGTTTTCATTGTCTCATAATCCACATACTTACCAGTATCATTATAACGGATACCAGTCAAAATCAATTGGTCTTCAGGATAATCAATAACAATACGATTCTTACGAGAACACCACTCAAAGATAGGTGTAGTTCCTTTTTGAATACACTTGTGAATAAAGGTTGCATAGTGTGATTTATCAGCAATAAACACCTCTGCATTCATTGCAACTTCAGTAATACCTGCTTTAGTTGCAAGACGAAAACCTTCTGGAGTTGGAATTGGTCGTATCATACTACCATCTAATTTCTCCAAAACAACATGAGGTTCATAAAGATTGATTTTATGAATCTGGGTTTCTTCTTTTTCTCCTGCGTTGAAGAACTTATGATAGGGTCTGGAAATCAGTTTTCCTTCTTTATTAAAGATTAAACCACGACATTCCCGACGAATTGAAGATGCATGGGAGTCCTCAAAATCCCAGGTGAAAGTATCTTCAAATGTAACTGCATAATTGATAACAGTGTAATAATCTTTATCTATCACACGAATCTCATCATATCCATTGATGTCACTTATGACATCTTCAATCGTTTCAATTACAGGGAAATCGTAGTTCATCATTTTTCTTGAATAATTAGTTTATAATCTTTTTTCTTAAATTTGCATCTTTCAATATATTTTTTTGCGTGTTCTTCACACTGAAAATAGCAGGTTTTGGTATCCTTTAAATCTTTTCCATCTTTATGAATTACCTTGACGGGAAATCCAGTATGTGGAAACTCATTTTCATTTGTTTTCTTTTTTTGCATTTTTTTAATCTTGAATGTTTTGTTCTTGTTGAATGAGGTCAAGATAATGATACATTGTAGAATTTGTATAATGAAATTCTTTAAATCTTTCTGGTTTATTTTTTTTCATTGTATCAAGCATATTAACCCAATCATAATGAGTATTTACAACCCATCCGTAATGTTCTTCATTCATTTTAATTCACTTCTTGTAAAGCCAGATTCCTGCCCAATCTGCATTGGAAAGCGCCCACTCTCTTTCTGTAATAATAAGAAGATTGCACCTCTCACCCTTAGCGGGTCCACGCCACGATGCTGGTTTATATACGGAACCAGTCTTCTTATCAACGAAGCAATGAACGGAGCGAGAACCACAACCAGTCTCCATAATCACTTTGTGATACTTACGACCTTCCTCAATATAGAACTTATAATCACTGCTACTGTTATTGTTGCGGGACTTGAAATTGTCCAGCAGAGCATCACACAACATTAAAGTCCACTTACGGACATTAAGTTGAATAGTGTTTCTGGCATCAGCAGAAGCGCAGTAGTCAGCGAAGGTAGTAGTCATTGATTGATTGCGTATGAAAGTATTATAGGGCACTCCAGAGTACTCTGGAGTGCCCTTTGTGACAGTTTGAAAATTGGTTTTTGGTCTGGGATGGGTCCATAAGGTTACCAGTCTTTGAATGGCACCTGAAACCCCTTGCAATCACTGGGGTCAAAACCCGATTTTTTTGGATTTTCACTCATCAGGCAGTATGGGAGGACTCCCGCAAGCAGAAGTTAATGTTTTTTGAAATTATACAGATTTCACAACAATTCGCTCTGAAATATACACTGACAGTTCAGCAGCAATAGTAGCATCTAAATCACCAAGTTTGGATTGAATTGCATCAGGAATCAAATTCACCATCAGGTCAAAAAAACGCTCATCTTCCATAATATAATCGGCAACATCATTAGAAAGTGCCTCAGCAAGTTTAATGATTGTGTTGTTAGAGAGTGCCATAATTAAACAGGAGTAACTTCAACAGAGCGAATAAGATTAGTGCGGTCTTGAGACAAATAATCGTCTGCAATTTTACCACAAGATGAACGTGAACGAATCAATTTTTCTTCATACAAATTCTCATTTTCATCAGGAACCCAATACTCAATTATCATACGATAGTTTTTCATTTGAGTTGTGGCAGTCATTTGTTATAGAAAATTTAACAGAGAATTTGAAGAAGGTTGTGTTACTTTTTTAACTGATACACTTTTAGTTTTTGTTATTTTTATACACTTTGCACCTTTTGGTGGAGGCATTGCAGAATATGATGTTACATACTCTGCAGGTTTTCCTGGTTTTTTGGAATTAATTGGAGAATAAATCTTTTGGTCTTTTTTACGAATAAATCCCCAAATTGTTTTAACAGTTTCTTTTTTGTAGTTAAAAGAACCTTCACATTTCAACCATACAGCATGATATTGGGAATCCCAATCACGCTGTATGAAATATGAATAACCTTTAGGTGCTTTTGGAAGAAAAATGGAACTCATTTGATTTGTTGTGAATTAACCTCTTCAATTTGGTCTTCATCAGGAAGATTATATACCATTTGATAATAATCCTCATAATCTACACCCAAATAGGATGCAAAATCTTCCAAATCGTCATGAAGTCTACAAGTGTCAATCATTTTTCTTCTTGTTACTGATAGAATTATATCATAAAAAAAGGAAGGTCAAGAAGTCATTGTGCCACTTCTTCAAGTGTCTTTTTAATGTCTTCTACTGCTTTTTGAAGCTTATTATATAATCTATTTAATGTAACTCTGCCAGAATTCTCCATAATTTTTTGTTCTTTTTTAGATAGAAGTTGCAGAGAAGTTTTAAGTGCTTCTAATTCGTCCAAACTGAGTCTCACAAAATCTTCTGTCATTTTACAATTCTCCAGTGAGGGTCATTTACTTTATTCATCCAGAAAAAGTATTTTTTGTTGATTGACGCAAGAAACAATTGTGTATCGTTTTCTTGCTCTACATAACATCCGTGCAGTTTGTCCATCATATTGGCAAATCTATTTTTTGCCTTACTTGAGATGGGTTCAACATTTACCACTTTGAGTTTTTGTTTAGTCATCATACTGCGAGTGCTCCAGATGGGATTTCAACTTCTTTCATAAGATTGGGGATGCGATAATCTTTAGTATAGCACATCCATTTCCCATCAGTGAAAAGATACCAATACTCTTCACCATTCGACAGATACTCATTCAGGTTAGCATCAAGGCGAGGAGGACAATCTTCACCACGCTCAGAATATGTAAGTGCTTTGTATTTACAATTATCCCATTCTTTACCATTCCAATCCTTATCAGTCCAGAGGCAACTTACATCACCCCCATCAATCAAGGACGAAACCTTTTCGAGGGTATTATAGTGAGTGCGAAGGATTCTACCATTATATTCTGGATAATTGTCCCAGTGTGAGTAGATAGAAAGAATAGAACCATCTTTCATTTCCAAACCAATTCTTCCACGAGTAGCGATGAGAAGTTCCTCAAATCAACAAATGTATTATAGGGTCTCTAGTGCTTTCTGTGTGAGTCCTTGTGCCAGTTCCTTAATCGTCCTCTTTTCTCCACTGTTCAAATTCTTTCATTACATCCTCCATAGGGGTTAGTTTTTCTTTACCAGTTTTAACATCATCTACTATTTGTAATAAACTTTCTAAGAATTCTTTAGGATAAATGTCATCTTCTAAACTGTCCCAGAAACAAAGAATACATTGTTCAAGTGGGTCTTCATCCTTAAGAGCATATTCTTGATAGGAGTTTCCCATCAAGTCTGACCAATTCTTAAATGAATACCAACAGTTATACCATCCTTGAATAATACAAGAATGCCAAATGTATTCTATCCAAGACAGTTTAGTTTTTTCTACACCGGTTCCTAAAAGTGGTTTACTGTACATTTTCGTTTTCCAATTCTTTTATATGATTTGATATTACAGTTTTAAAATCTTGTTCTGTGTAATTATTAAATATTGATTCTTTTGGGTCGTTTGGGTCCCAAGAAATTGTAAATGAACCGTCGTTCTCTTCTTTTACTTCAATCATTTTTAGTGTCCTTACAATAAAGAAAATATTTGTATTCTGCAAGTTGGTGATTATTCCAACGGAGCAACTCACATCCTTTATATGTGTCTATAACTTCAAAATTACTTTTTGGTTCCAGTACTTTTGCTGATTGATTTGGTATCATCATATAAAATAACAAGAAAATAATCCCTATTACAATAACTGCAATCTTTAAAATTACTGATTTATTCATTCTCCTTCATCCCAAGGACTTTTCATAGATAAAAACTTTTTTAATTTTTCAGATTGTTCTGGGTCTGGTGGTTTGTTTATTATTTCTACAAGTTTGTCATATGCTTCTTGAGAAACATACATTTTTTGTGGTCTCATTCCAAAATATTTGAGGCACTTTTGCTCATATCTCCAAGACTTATAATTATACCACAGTCTTAATGGAAGATACCAAATTGTCAACAGAAAGTTTTTCATTTTTTATTAAATCATAAGAGAATAATAGCATACTTTTGAGTATTGTGGTGTTCTTATTGTGACAGTTTGGGAAATGGTTCAAAGACCAAATCTTGATTTAGTTGCATTGAAATTTTGTGAGATTTCTGATGCCGTTAGTGCTCTGTTGTATACTCTACAAACCGCAAGATTTCCATCGTAATAATATCCTCTAGCACCAGAATACCCACCAAAAACACCAATAGACATACCACCAGAATTGGTAGCAATAGTTCCACTTTGAGTGTCTGAATTGACTTGAACTCCATTAATATAAAGTCTTCTACTTCCAGAAGTATAAGTTCCAACAACTTGATACCAATTTGAAGTATTCATATATGTTGCAGTTGTTGTGGTTAAACTGGTATAAGTTCCCCCTATATTTTGTCTCCACTGAATTCCATCCTGTTCTTGAAATAATGAGTATTGAGTATTTACGTTTCCTTTTTCAAACCAAAATCCAAGCTGGTATGTTGTATTTGTTTTTACCCACACTTCTACTGTTGGAGTTTGAGTATCCAATGCAGTGTTATTTTGAATTCTAGCATAATCATCAGTCACAAATTGAAAATATCCAAAATTTGAGGAATTATAAATTGGCGAATTGACTAACTCACCAGTATTTCCAAGACCACTCAAATCAGTCCACGTATCTCCAGAACCAGGATAAGAACTTGAAACACCAGCATCCAGGTTCAGTACAAGACCTGATTGAACTACACCTTTGGTTGCTATATGAGTTCTTCCTGCATTTGTTTGTGCTGCCCAAGTTGGTTCAACACCAGCATAAACACCCATTACACCATTTCCTCCATAGGTGCAGTCCATTCAGGAGTACTCAAAATATTTAACATTTCTTCATAAGAATAATATCCTTGAATGGTTGTAAGTGCTTGTACTGATGGTGGTGGAGTTTCTCCATCCCATTTTACAAATGTAAGTGAACCATCAACTGAAAGTCTTACAGTCTCTGCAGAAGTTTCAAGAACTTCTGCAAAATTGATTTGGTCTAATTCAGTTGTAGAAAAAATTGCGAACTGGCGATTTTCGTACATTTTTAGTTTTTTAGATATTTATTAAAAGTATCTGGATTTTGTTGCGAGGTAGTTCTGTTGGATTTCTGTTGCGGTGAGTGCTCTGTTGTAGATGGAGACTTGTGCTATGTTTCCTTTGAGTAATCTACCGGCACTTGTTAATTCTCCCCTGCCAATTATCCATTTAGCACTAGTTCCATCAGCAGGTACTTTAATGCCCCCCGTATAAGAAGTTTGATTACTCAAAGTTCCATTAACATAAATTGCTTGAGTTGAACCGTTATAAGTGCCTACTATATTATAGTAAGTATTTTGTGAAGTAAGTGTAAGGGCGCTAAGACTCGAGCTAGCAGTATTATCATAATTTCTTAATGTAAATGCAGGGTAATTATCAGAATTAGAGGTTATCGTTAATCTAATTGGTTCAATACCATTGCCATCAGCAAGGTCTTCCCACATTACAAGATTTTGGAAGGCTAATCCAGTATCAGTTGTTCTCGCCCAACAGGAGACTGTAAGACTTGTTGATGTTCCTGAAAGATCTAATCCGTTGGTTGATGAAACTGATGAGTAATCATCATTCCCATCAAAACTCAAAGACCCACCATTACCATTATCATACCCAGCACCATTCAAAGTTCCATTATTTCCATTACCACTCAAATCAAACCACGTATCTCCAGAACCAGGATAAGACTTTGAGTTCGCAGCGTCTAAACATAAAACTAATCCATCAGTAATTATGCGTGGATTGTAATTAGTTGCCATTCTTTCTCAGTTTCTCTTCGTTTTTGTATTTAGGTTATATCGAATAGCGAGAGCGAAGTGCATTGAAGTTTTGTGAGATTTCTGATGCTGTGAGTGCTCTGTTGTAAAGTTTATGTGAATAAAGATTTCCTTTCCCATAATCTACATTTCCAGAATTACTTCGCATTAGATAATAAGTATTAGTTGCTAATATATTTCCAGATATATTTGCTCCAGTAGTCTTTAATTCCCCATTTACATAAATTCTATTATTTGACCCATTATAAGTTCCAACTACTTGATATGTTTGTGTATATGGTGATAAAGAACCAGCAGAAATAGCAGTTCCTGTTGTATACCATCCATTATTTGTTGTAGCACAAATCCAAGAAAAAGATCCAGTAGAATATATCATTCTATAAGAATTTTCTCTTCCTAGTATCCAACCAGTACCATTTGGTGTTGTAGAACTTAATTGTACCCACACTTCAACTGTGATTTGATTTGTTAAAGATGGATTAGAAACAAAAGAAATATAATCATCAGACCCATCAAAAGTCAAAGAACCTCCATTAGTATTATCATATCCAATACTAGTAGCGGAAAGAGTTCCATTATTCCCATTACCACTTAAATCAGTCCAAGTGGTTCCAGAACCAGGATAAGACTTTGGGTTCGCAGCGTCTAAACATAAAACTAATCCATTCATCACTGTGGATGGACTATGAGCGAGTGCCATTTATAACAATTTTAACTGTAAAAATATTTAGTAACGATGTCCCGGAACAATCGTAGGTTCTTTTGCATTATAGTGTTTCCTCACTCCAATAATACTGAAGTTTATTACCTTTCGCAAAAATATTCAAGTGAAAGATGCGACCATCATCACAATACGCCGCCACCCATAAATGTTCTGGCGTCATATTTTCCAGATGAAACATTTTGATATTTTTAATCACAATCTCATCAGGATTTTTAAGTCTTTTATCCATCATAAAAACTCCCCATCAAAATCATTTAAATATTTCCAAAACCAAAGATTACTATCTTCTTCCTCTATAAACATAAGATTTACCCAACACTGAAAAGACCATTTCCACATCAATCTTCTCAACCAAAATTGTTGAATTTTATACGGAAGTTTCATTTGCAATTTGTCTAGTAATGTGTTGAGAAAATTTTATAAAACTATATGTTGTTACTCGTTCCAAATGACTTAAATTAATATAATCAGGCACTTTCAAATCATCAAGTAAATCTGTTTGAATATATGTGGTAACAATAAATGAACAAGCATAACATAATTCAGCAAGATGCTCTTCTTTTGATTTGAATTGTGACATATTATACTTCATGTGCTTTAGCGGCAGCGTCTTGAATAATTTCTGAAAGTTCTTGAAGTTCTTCTTTCATTTTAGTATTTGAAGTCTTTGCGACTTCATCATAAAAAACAGTTAACGCACAAGTGAGGAGGATTAATTGTCTGTATGTGAGATTCATTGGTATGGATTTTTCAAAGAAGTCATTAATGTTGAAAAGAAATTAACTCTATCTTTTGTGTATTCTGCATCAATTGAATGAGAATTGCAAAAATCTCGAACTGTCTTTTCAATTTGTGTGGGGTAATTACCATCAAACCGAGAGTAGGTAATATATTGTATAAATTCATTCCTCATCATTTCAAAAAGTTGAAACAATTCTTGTTGAGAGATTTCT
>Ga0208162_1000607_pt1 | contig 20132 bp, 30 predicted proteins | sample CB_VirMetaG_4_FD_184539 | JGI IMG/M metagenome (GOLD analysis project Ga0208162, IMG submission 184539) | Freshwater to marine saline gradient viral communities from Chesapeake Bay - CB_1508_1M Viral MetaG (SPAdes) (version 4) | ecosystem: Environmental > Aquatic > Marine > Coastal | place: USA... | reverse complement strand
CACTGAGTGGACCATGCTGGTCGATCGAGTCAAGGAACTCGAGGATCGTCTCAACAAGCCGAGCCTTTCCGGGCGTATCGTGAGATGGCTCCGTGAAGGACCATCCATCAAGGAGACTGCTACCAGCTGGTACGCAGGCATTCGTCGTGGATCCTAATTGGGCCTACGTTTTCATTTTCTTCGGATCAATGTCGCTCTTGTCGTCACTGATCTACTTCTGGCCATACGAGTGTGTACTCTTCTGGCGGAAGATCAAATCAACCTTTACTAAGTGACCTAGTCTATTACTCTATACACTAAAATCTAGGCCACTGCCGCAATCCAAGGAGATGTAAGTCGGTCGCCGCGTTCTATGGTAACATAGATGTAAGCCGGTTTTATTCTTACACAGGAACCCATGTATGACTACACCCCAATGCTCAGTCCATGGGCTAGCCTGTAGCACTGCTTACAACAGCCGCAAGTGCAAATGCGATGATTGCCTCAACTGGAGAGAAGGACGAAATCCTTACGTTCGCTGGAAGGTTTGGTGCAAAGCAGGCGGCATTGCTACTCAAGAAGAGTATGCCGCAGCATTATCCAAAACGCATTGTGACTGTTGTGGCGTTAAGCTGACCTCGCAAAAGGGCCAGCTCAATAGTCTTGTTGTCGATCATGATCATGCCATCACAGACGGCAACAACATTAGAGGAACTTTATGCCTTGCTTGCAATACTGCAGAAGGCTACTTAACTTCTGCTGAAAGATGCAGACTACTAGCCGATTACTTAGATCGGTAACTATCAGGAGGACCGCTATGGTTGATCTGCTTATTCGTGTAAGCCCGGCAATTGTAGCCGTGCTCTATTTTCTTACTTCTTTGGGCTATGCAGCCAAACGAGACTGGCCTTGGTGCTTGGTCTGGTTCTGTTACGCCCTGTCAAACGTTGGCCTCATCTTGGCCGCTAGGAGCAACTCATGATTCCTAAACACACTATGAACCCTAAGACCGATCACATGGATTGGGAATGGTTGATTGACACTGGCATCGCTTCGGACCAGTCCAATGAGGTCACACTTATCGGCTCTGACGACGAAGGCTACAACATCTACGACCTTGACTACGGCGTGCAGATCAACAGCATCGTCCAAGGTGAGGGTGTGGAGTGGTACTTCTGTCCACTTGGCGACCCAGCCTGTGACTACGATGAGTCTGATCGCTTCGCACTGAAGCTTAATCAGTCCTACTGTCTGGATGAGAAGTCGTTCCGTTTTGCGTACCGTATGGCTAGCCAAGCCATGGAAGTCCATGACATCTGCTGGTACTACACCTCGGAGCCTCAGAACTTCATCGACGTGCCACAGTCTGCTGACCAGTTGATTAACACTCGAAACTGGTTCTGCGAAGACTACCATCGTCGAGTCAAAGAGGAGGCCATGGAGTCAGAGACTATGCAGCGTGAGGCTGCTAATCTTGACGCTGGGCCAGAAGTGGGTAGTCCCTGCATCGTGCGTGGCAAGAAGACTGTCTGGTTTATCGGTGTCGACAAGGACGGTGCGCCTATGCGTATCGAGCACAAAGTCGACGCTTGGTGGTACGGGTTTGAGACCTGTATCGCTAGCACAGACGAGCTGTACGAGATGATGGAGTTCTGGGAAGACACAGACGAGCTCTATGATCGGGCGTGGTTTATCGCTGACGAATGTGCTATGGCTGTCTATCGGTTCCTTGACGATAACATTAACCTGCCAGAGGACTACGGCGATGACTGGAAGAACACAGGAATCTTGTTCCCCGGTCAGGAATGCTCTGTCACCTACGAAGACGTCAAGCAAGACTGCTTCGAGATCGCAGTGCAGCATGCAGCGGAGGAGTGCCGCGATCAGGACTACATTGATGACCTTGAGAACGAACTCACGGCTATTGCCGAGATGGTTCTCGATAACTATCTTGAGGGATACAGGGATGATGCCTTCAAGCGTGTGCAGCATGAATTTGATGCGGACGAAATGATCCCTGCACTCAGGACTCACAGCCCAGAGCTGGAGGACCTGAGAGAGCGTCTACTTACCGTTGGCGCAGGAGACGATCTCCACCAAGGTAACCTTGGCTACTTTAACGGTAACCTCGTGTGCATTGACTTCGGTCGTTGCTCATCAACATAAGGAGACTTTATGTCTGCCGTCGTATTCATCATCGGCATCTACCTTATCATGTGCATCCTGCTCAGTAAGGACAAGTGCCGATGAAGCTCGCAACAATATTATCACTATCACTCGGTCCAGCCGTATGTGCAGCCGATGTATCATTCGTGCCAGACACGACACCCGGCGTTCAGGCAGGCGGTACCATCGTCTTCCAAGGCGAGGTGGTCCCAGAAGACCTGACCAAGGTCAAGGTCCTCATGGCCGACAATCCCAAGTGTAAATGGATCTCCATCAATTCCGGTGGTGGCACATTTATCACGGGCATCAGGCTCGCAGACCTCATCAAGAAGAACGAGTACAACACTGAAGCATGGGGCGTAGGCGCTTGGAGTGCCGCAGCCTTTATGTTCTGGAATGGGAAGAAGACCGACATCTGGCCTGAGGCTAAGATCGGATTCCACTTCCCCTTCGAGGACTCGACCAAGGAGCCTGCACCTCAGGCTTACCATGGTATTGCTGGTGCCTCGATTTATCAAGGCGCTCCCGACCTAACTGGAGCTACCAATCTGCTACTCAAGATGCAGAACGCATACGACGCCTTTGACCGTCATGGATACTTTGTTGTCTTTCCTGACGAGAACGGCAAGCTTACCTCAGGCTATATGAATCCGAACGTTTCGGATCGCCTGTACACGGAAGAAGAAGTAAAGGAAATCGCAAATGGGCGACAAAGTTTACAAAAAGGGTGACATCTGTTCATTTGCCCCGAACAGCACGATCACAGGACAGGGACCACAAGCGTCCTTCGATTACGAGCTGGGGCTCGGTGAAATGGTCCGTATGGCACGGCTCTCAGACATTGCTGTGGCATTCGCTACGGCCAAACAAGCCGCCAGACTTAGTGGTGCACCTGAGCCTCTGATCACGGACAAGAAGTGGTCCGACCTTCGGTTCCACCCACGCTACAAGCGACAGTTTAAAGGAGGCCGCAATGGCTGATAAGAACCCATGGATTGAAGTGCCAGTCACTAGCCAAGTCACCGAGGTGTACTACTTTGAGTGCACTCCGGAGCTCTTGGCAGAGCATGGCGTAACCAAGGCAGAGGAACTCAATGTCCTTATCCAGAACGGAGCCGTCGATCCTTTCGAGATTAACGGTGAGTGGGACGGATATGACAGCGAGATCCAAGAAGTTCATTATGAGTGGAGCGTAGTATGCTGATTACCTACCGTGCTAAAGATATCGACGGCCCTGAGTTCGCCTCGTACTACTACATGTCCGAAGCCTATGGCTCATGGACCAAGCGTCCCTTGGTTCAGGTCATGGAAGACGGCAACTCTACCGGAAAGCTGCAGGGTGCTAACCCCGACGCTATCTTGTCGGCTGCCCTTCGGTTCGGAGAAGAAGTTTACTTGGCTGGCGAAAATCCAGTCAACCCCGGCAACGTCTACGTGCCTTACACCTTGAGCGTAATCAACGCCAAGTTCACTGAGTTCCTCGACTTCTGTCGGGACACCGAGAACAACAACCACTGCGTTGATTCAGACGTCTACAAGGCTGGCGAGATGATCCTCAAAGAGCGTGACGCTGTCGGCGCTGAGTACGCTGACATCTTCATTCAGTGGCTCATCTACGGCGAGGTGCCCTTTGGCTAAACAATGGGCTATCGAAGTCCATGACAAGGCCAATGTCCGTTACGTGACGGACGAGGACTATACGAAACCAGCTCTCTTCAGTCTCCGCCGTGAGGCGCAGGCTGAGGCAGAGTCTATGAACAAACTAGTCAAACAAGATATATGGAAGGTTGTAGAATGGAAACCCGAGAAGAAGAAGCCCGCATCCTGACCTGTATTAACCGAGACGTATTGTGTCTTGTTAATAGTTGGGGTGAGGATATCCTCAGTGAGTTCTACGTAGGCCAAGGTAAGTACCTCGAAGAGATGCACATGCCTCTCATGTACACTGAGCCTGACGAATTCGGAGATCTGACTGAACCTGAACCTATGCAGTACTTTATCATTGACGAGTGGCTCGCTAAGCAAATGCTTAAGCACGAAGCTCGCAGAGATCCGATCATGGAGACCACTGATGGCCTCTGGATCTGGGTGCGGTGTGGGTGTGGTTACGGTGTGTACGACGATTTGGCTCGATACTACATGGATTGAGCCCTTAAGCGTACACTAAAAGAGAGATACATAAGTTGTCCTAAGTAAGGAGAATACTTTGGATCAGAAGACCCTAATTGGCGTAGAAATGGTACGCGAAGAGGATATGCTCTTCGCTGGCCTCAAGCGTTACTGGGGATTGTCTCAGGCATCTGATGAATCGGATACTGAGACTTCTGCCAGCCAGTCCTCCTTGTTAAAGACTCCGGAGGAGCAAGTTATCCGGACGTATGGACAGTACTTCCTGCCTGCCTTTGAGGCGCTGCACCTAGACATCGAGCTAGGAATGCACCGACTCGCACAATGGCATGCACCAGCACTGTTCCTTACGCCCGAGCACTTGTGCCTGATCACCTTCCAAGCCCTGTTACCTGTAGGTCACTACTCGTTCGGGAATAAGAAGGTGGAGGTACGTGCTCAAGAGTTGAGGCTACAGTCAGTCGCTAGCACAATTGCTGACAAGACGTGGCAGCTCCTCCACTACCTTAAGGCTAAGGATGAGTTCGATGAGATATGGAACTATCGTAGCCGCCTCATCAAGAACTGGACCCCCAAGAAGCAACGTCGCTTCGTCAAGGAGGTCCATGGAATGATGAAGCTCCCACGCGAGGCCAAGATGGCCTTCGGCGTGGCCATGGTACAGTGCATCACCAGCGCTGTATCAGATGAGCAGATCGAGGCAGGTGAATACTTTGCCAAGATTGAAAAGAAGAGAGTGTCCCCTAGTAGAACGCTGTCTGTCGTCACCACTAACCCAGCTATCCTCAGAGACATGGAAGAGAACCATGAGCTGAGGCAATGGCTGCGGCCCAAGTGGGGGCCTATGGTGTGCCCACCCAATAGCTGGACCAAAAGTGAGTCTGGTAAATGGGAGGGTGGATACCTGTTACCGGGTATGCAAATGCGCTTCGTGCGTTCTGCAACACCGGGTTACTCCAAGTTTGGTCTGACCGAACCGGGAGATATGGCTGTACAAGCGATCAATCGCCTACAGTCCACACCCTATACCGTTAACACTCAGGTATTGGAGGTCATGAGATTGGCCTTCGAGCACTCCGTTGCGTTAGGAGACTGCCCAGTAAGCGTTCAAAACGACTTCGACTTCCAGCTCTATGAAGGGCCGCAGAAGGATGAGAACGACAAGTATACTGAGGAGTTTAAGGCGCATCTCGCCCAGCGCGAGGCTGCCCACAGCGAGTGGGCTAAGGCTTGGGCTGATCGCATGCGCATGATTATGCGTCTCGATCTGGCTCGGGACCTACTCAAGTACCCAGCCTACTGGTTGCCCATCACCATGGACTTCAGAGGCAGGTGCTATACCTCAACAGAAATGCTGAGCCCCCAAGGCTCAGACTTCGATAAGGCTCTCTGCCAGTTCGCAGAGGCCAAACCCTACACTGAACGTGGTCGGTACTGGATGAAAGTACAAATTGCCAACCTGTTCGGTGAGGATAAGATCAGCTTCGACGATCGGGTCAAATGGTTCGACGACAACGAGGCTGACATTCGTGCCATTGCTGAGGACCCCATTGCTAACAAGTGGTGGTCTGACGAAGGCGATGACAAGAAGAAGTGGCAGCTCTTGGCTTCCATCCTCGACTTCTACCGAGAGGATGGGATGAACCAAGTGGCTGTCCAGATGGACGGGTCGTGCAATGGTATTCAACATTGGAGTGCCATTGGACGAGACGAGATTGGAGCTAAGGCTACCAACTTGCTTCCGTTCGACGAACCTTGCGATCTCTATACGGAGGTCGCACAGTCCGCAAATAAGTTCCTCCAAGAGGAACGGACGGACGAATGGCATCAGGTCTGGAGACAGCAAGGTGTCAGTCGTAAGTGTGCCAAGCGGCCTTGCATGACCTACCCATACGGCGTTACGCTGCGTGGGTGTGTCGATGCACTCAAGGCTGATGGGCATTGTGACTGGGCCGGAGACGGCAAGGCCGTGGCAGCGCAGTACATTGGGCGCCTTCTCATGGAGGAGGCTATCCCAGATGTGGTGTCTGCCTCGTACAAATTCATGGCTTGGGCTAAGGAGATAGCACGCCAAGCTAATAAGGCACAGACTCACTTGGAGTGGGTCACTCCGATTGGAACTCGTGTCCTTCACAACTACTTCGAGGAAGAGATTGTTCGCCTCGATGTGTTGAACAAGAGGGTCAACATCCAAGCGGTGAACTTTGACAACCCGAAGCTCTCAGCTGGAGAGCAAGTGTCGGGTGTAGCACCTAACTTCGTGCACAGCCTAGATGCCAGCCATATGCTGCTGACCATCTGCGCTATGTGGGAGGACGGGATACAGAACTTCAGTATGATCCATGATTCCTATGGCTGTCATGCTAGCGACGTAGACGATATGCACACCCACATTCGGGAACAGTTTGTCTGGATGTACTCGGAGTACGATCCTGCGCAAGAACTGGCTGATGAAACCGCACGAAGGTGTGGTACTGACGTCATTAATCCGCCGCCAAATGGTGGCCTAGATATTGACAAGGTGTTGGAGGCACCATATTTCTTCGCATGAGTAAAAAGAAACCAACCAAATGGGACGAGCACACTAAGCGCGAACGTTTAGGTGACAAGCAAAACTTTGCATCCCAAGAAATTAGCAAGAAAAACAGAGGCAGAAACGGTGCCGGTAAAGGTGACCGCACAAGTGCCTCATGGATTACAACAGACAAGTACCGACGATCCGTTGAGGCTAATGATGCCTACGCCAGAGAAGAGATCACTCTGGAAGAATGGAGATTCATCGTGCACGGTATTGAGCCGAAGGGCCAAGGAGAAGACTAATGGCACGAGTACTAGTTGTAGGGGATACACACGCCCCATGTATGATGGACGGTTACGTTGACTTCCTCGCTGACATTCGGGATCAGTGGGACTGCGACCGCATCGTCCACATTGGAGACCTTGTCGACTGGGCAAGTATCTCCTACCACCCAAAGGCTCCAAGCCTCAAGAACTCCGAGCAGGAGTTTGAGAATGCTTACGAGCAAGTTCAAGAGCTCTATCAAGCTTTAGGCAATGACGTAGATTGGCTCGTGGGTAACCACGACGCTCTGACTGAGCGACAAGCTACGGACCTTGGCCTGCCTCTGCAGGTACTCAAGGAATATGATGAGCTCTGGGGAGTGAACGGATGGAATGTCATCCCTCGCTTCGGTTCCGTCACCATTGACGGCGTCATGTATCAGCATGGCGACAGAGGAAAAGGTGGCCGTATGGCTGCCCTCAATAACGCTAAGGCGGAGTTCTGCTCCGTCGTGCAAGGCCACCTTCATGGTCAAGCAGGCGTTGAGTACCACGCTAACAATAATCTCCGTGTCTTCGGCATGCAGGTTGGATGTGGTGTGGACTATCGCAAAGCAGCTATGGCTTACGGTGTCAAGTACAACCAGAAGCCTATCCTCGGCTGCGGTGTGGTCATCGATGGTATGACCGCAGTCTTCGAGCCCATGGAACTGGGCAACAAGTACGGCGTGCTGAAATGAAGAAGCCAAGTCAGCACATCGCATTCTGGTCGCTCACTCTGGGCGTACCACTTATCATAATCATTACGCTTCTAATCCAAATCAAGGAATTTATTTATGGCTAATCAATACGGCAAGAAATTCACCACTGACTCTGTTAACGTTGTGTGGAGCCACCTCCATAAGCCCGACACCAAGTTCGGCAACCCTAACTACAACATCACCGTCGAGCTGACCCCAGAACTCGAGTCCGCCATCAAGGACGCTGCGTCCAAAGCTGGCTTCGGCAAGGTCTCTAAGGTCAACGGTGTTGGTAACCGAGAGGACGGTAAAGTCCTTAAGGTGAAGAACTCGCAGGCCTGTAAGGACGGCAGCACTGGCGCATTCGGTTGTGTCGACGCTAACGCCAAGTCCACCAAGGCTGTGCCATTCGGCGGCGACGTGGTCCGTCTGAAGCTCGTGCCTTGCTTGCTCGAGCGGGACAACTCGCTGTCGATCTACCTCGACGGATGTCAGATCATCGAGAAGCACGAGCGCGAAGACACTGGCGACGGTGGCTTCGGTGTCGTCGAAGGCGGCTTCGATGGCGCTGATGCTGAAGCACCAGTGGTCAAGGAAACTGTTGAGTCTGAAGCTGTCGTGGCTGAGGACGACGCAGACTTGCCCTTCTGAGTTGAAGCCTCGTGCATCGCGTCAACATGAAACCGTTGTCGATGAACGAGGCGTTTTTAGGCAGGAAAAGAAAGACTGCCAAGTATCGAGACTATGAGCAGAAGGTTCCCAAGGAGCTGCCTTCTATCGAGCTACCCGAGCGGGGCCCACTAGGGCTCCGCATTCGGGCTGGCTTGAGTAACAGAGCAGCTGATCTCGACAACGTGGTCAAGCCTTTCCTTGACATACTGCAGAGCCATTATGGCTTCAACGACAACCGAATATACAGAATTGAAATGACTAAAGTCAAGACAGAAAAGGGGCAGGAATATCTTGCCTTTGAGCTGTACCCTCTTGACGAAGAGCCCAGTGACCTAGGCGATGACCTATTTGGTCACATCGACCCGGAGGTTTAACAACCTGCCGAGGAATTAACCTTAAGCCCGCCTTGCCTGAGTTAGCGCTCAGGTAAGGCCTTAACAAACCGATGTAAAAAATTACCCCGAAAAAATTTGGAGGTTTATGAGAGCATTAATAGCCTGTGAATACAGCGGAGTAGTCCGTGACGCTATTAACGAACGTCCAGAATGGCACGCTGTCTCGTGTGATCTCTTGCCTACTGAGGCACCGGGTGACCACTACCTTGGTGACGTTCTTGACATCATTGACCAAGACTGGGATCTTATGATCGCACACCCGCCGTGCACTTACCTGTGCAGCTCCGGCCTGCACTGGAACAAGCGCAGGCCTGAGAGAGCCGAGCAAACAGAGCTCGCTCTTGAGTTTGTGCAAAAGCTGATGGACGCTCCGATCCCGCATATCGCAATCGAAAATCCCGTAGGCTGTATCTCTACTCGCATCCGTAAATACGACCAAGCTATTCAACCTTGGGAGTTCGGACACAATGCGTCAAAGAAGACTTGTCTCTGGCTAAAAGATCTGCCAGAGCTGACGCCTACTAAACTAATAGAACCAAGGATTGTAAACGGTAAGAAACGCTGGGCTAACCAGACTGACTCGGGCCAGAACAATCTACCCCCCACAAAAGATCGATGGAAGATTCGATCGGCAACCTACACCGGCATCGCTTCTGCTATGGCAGAGCAATGGTGCCCCTACATAGAAAGGAAGTAACTATGCCAATGTACTACCCTGAGTGGAGCAAGCATACCATTGAGGACAGCGTCTGCGCTACCTTGAGGATGGAGTGCGAAGACTACTATGCAACAGTCCATATCGGATTCTATGCTGAAGTGGAAGCTGAGTGGAGCGTCTACGACTTCAATCATGAAGACCCAGATGATTACCCAGAGCCACCGTGCTTGCGGGACTGCACAATCGAAGACATAACAATCTACATCAACGGGAACGAGGCTCTGCCCGGCGACACTCTCTACGAGTTCGCTTACAGCTGGGCCATGGATCAGATCAAATACTATCCATACGAAGAAGACGATGTCGACTTCGTGGAAAGAGACAACCCGTACGACGAATACGAGGAGGAGTACGATGATTGACCGTCGTCTTGTCTTCGCACAAACCCACCGTGGGTACCAAGAGACCGAGTTCGGTCAGCACCCCGGTGTGGAAGAACAAGGTCCGCTCTATGAGCTGGACCGTATCTTTAAACCAGTCCGAGACTTGGGCATCGAACGGATCATCTACTGGCTGCCAGCTGGTAAGATCCATGGGCACGAGCACGTTATGCCATCTGCTAACTGGATGCCACTGAGTGAGGACCACCGAGAACAATGGTCCCAGATCCTTGACTGGTGTGTCCTGAACAACCTTGACTTCGAGCTGTACACTGGCTACAACCCGTACCATCCCCTGACTAGGGAGATGCCACGTGGTGAGCTGGAGCCACCAGACTGGAGCACAGGCTGGGACTATTGGCACGCACACCTTAACATTAAGCCATGGGCTATCCGTGGTTGTAAGAAGGTCTGGTTTGACTGGGCAGCCAAGCTGGTTGACCCTGCGAACCGATACACCTTCCACGATACTGCTGAGTGGATGAAGACCAACCTGAACATCGAATCAGGTATGGAAGCAATCCCAACCATCGACGGCCAACCAGATCCAGAGTTCTGTGATCGGTACCCAGTGTTGGCTATGTACGACTACCTGATGAACCCATACACGGGACGAGACCGTGGCGAATGGGATGTCTGGGACATTGAGGCCGTGGCTGTGTTCAACCGCATGCCGCTGCCACGTCAGCAGTTTGAGCTTCGTCACTACGAGGACATGATTAACAGAGGCTACGTGCCTGCCGCAACTACACTTGACCAAGCCTATGTGCTGAGGGATATTTATTATGACTGAAGATCTTGAGCTGACCTATGTGGTCGACCGAGAACCATGTCCTACCTGCCAAGACGCAGGCAAGGACAGCAGTGGTGACAACTTGGCACGTTATAACGACGGCCATGGTCACTGCTTCGCGTGCGGACACCATGAGAAAGGTGACGGCGCTGTAGTAACAACCAAGAAGCTGCAGATCGAAGGCGAGTGGAAGCCCTACAACGGGGCCTACGCTGAGCTGAGCGACCGGCAGATCAACGCTAAGACAGCTCGCCTCTATGGGTACAAGTGTGCCCAAGTGGGCGACCAAGAGTTCCAATTCTGGAACGCATTCAACAGCGACGGTACTCTCGTCGCACAGAAGCTTCGCCGAGTCGGGGCTAAGGAGTTTAAATGGGTAGGGAATTCCCGCAATCCTCAACTGTTTGGACAGGCTCTCTTCAAGAGGGGTGGCCGACGGTTGATAATTACCGAGGGCGAGATCGACTGTATGACAGTCAGCCAGCTGATGGAGAACAAGTGGCCGGTAGTAAGCCTGCCAAATGGTGCTGCATCCGCAGTGAGAGATATCAAGAACAACCTGGACTTCGTGGCATCATACGACGAGGTCGTGATCCTCTTCGATAACGACGAGCCGGGTCGTGAGGCAGCCAAGGCTGTCGCTGACATCCTGCCTCCGGGCAAGGCTAAGATTGGTCGGACCATGCTGAAGGATGCGAACGAGCATCTGTGTGCAGGCGAGTCGCAATCTCTCATCACTGCTATCTGGGAAGCACAACTGTACTCCCCTGATGAGATCCTTCACGTGTCTAACGTGATGTCCCAGCTTAAGCCTGACGATCAGGAAGTCTGGGCATTCCCATGGATGCAACTGACTGACTACCTTATTGGTCAGAGATCAGGAGAGATCACACTCTGGACCTCAGGCACTGGCTCTGGTAAGTCTACCATTGTCCGTGAGCTGATGTACCACCACTTGCAGGAAGGCCGATCCGTTGGGGCGATCATGCTGGAAGAGACGCCGATGGAAACCATCGACGACCTCATCTCTATCCACATTAACAAGCCAGTGCGGGCTATCCGTGCTGGGGAGATGATGAACGATCTCCGTGAGAAAATGGGCCAGAAGCCTGTTGAAATTAACATTGAAGAAAAGATTGAAGACGGTGAGTACGAAGCTGCTATGAAGTGGCTTGGTGACACCGGATTTTATGTCTATAACCACGAGGGACATAACGCTATGGCCAACCTCATTGCGAGGATGGAGTTCATGGCTACCTCTCTCGGTGTCAAGGTGATTGTCCTTGACCATATCACTGCTGCTGCTACTGCTATGATGGCAGAAGAGGATGCGAACAACGAGCGTATCCTTATCGACGGACTGATGAAGTCCATTCGATCCCTATGTGTTCGCACAGGTGTCCATGTCGATGTCATCTCGCAGCTTCGTAAGTCTGATAAGGCCTACGAAGAAGGCAGCCGCATCACCCTTCAAGACCTGCGTGGCTCAGGCTCGCTGTCCTCAGTGCCCAACACTGTGATCGGACTCGAGCGTGACCGACAGTCAGGAGATGACCGTGAGGCTAACACCACCACGGTTCGTGTCTTGAAGAATCGTTTGACCGGACGTGCCGGTATCGCAAGTGCTTTATACTATGACCGCGACACGGCCCGGCTCGACGAGATCGATCCATCGTTCGCGGACAACCTACCGGAGTTCGCATGAACAGCAAAGAAATACAGGGTCTCCTTGAGATCCTTCAACTCATCATGACACACCCAGACATTAGGGACTACGCAGACGAAGACCTTAAGGCTGGTCTGTCATGGATTAATAAACAACTTATTGAACATAGAAAGTGAGGCAGGTATGCACCTAGTATGGGACATTGAAGGCGATGGTCTACACGAGATCGTCCTCGACCAGAAGGGGCAGCCTAAGCCGGAGTGTACAAAGGTGCACTGCTTGGTGGCTGTGGACATCCAGACCAATGAGATGTACAGCTTCCGACCTCACCAGATTAAAGAGGGCTGGGATCTGCTCTGCAATGCAGACACGATCATCGGCCACAACATCCTCGGCTATGACATCCCAGTCATGGAGAGGATCATGGGCACCAAGCTGCCAGAGTCTGTAAAGATTGTGGACACGCTGCTCATGGCAATGCTGCTCTGGCCTGACCGTGGTGCCTGCCCAGCTGGAGGCTACGGCCTCAAGAACCTCGGCCTCTACTATGGAGAGAACGAGAAGGCAGACTACGACGGCGGTTGGGAAGAGTTTAGCGAGGAGATGTTCCGGTACTGTCAGCAAGACGTACGTACCAACGTGGATGTCTTTAAGCACTTGACTAAGGACTGCAAGGACAAGGTACCTGCTGAGGTACTGAAGTTCGAGCACGACTTCGCCAAGGTCATCATGGAGCAGACAGCACGTGGCTGGAACTACGACATCAAGCGTGGTGAGCGGTACCTGTTTGAGATCCTCACTCGCAAGAGAGGGATCGAAGACGAGCTGCGCCGTATCTTTCCAGACCGCATTGAGATTATGAAAAAGCCCGCTTACTGGTTGGATCCAGTGACCGGTGTCAAGTACCCAACCAAGGGTGCAGTCACAGGCAAGGGCCAAGGAGAAATCAAGGAACGACTCGAGAAGGGTCCTCCTTGGGAGAAGAAGCATCCCTTCAACCCGAGCAGCTCTATGCAAATCGCTGATCGATTCAAGGAGAAGTACGGCTGGCAGGCCAAGGTCAACCCTGACACTGGCAAGCCTATCTGTGGTTCAGACGAGCTGGCTGAGCTCGACTTCCCAGAAGCCAAGCTACTGCTCGAGTATCGGGAGACTGATAAGCTTCGAGGTCAGGTGGAAGATTGGAATGCCCGCTCAGGATACAGCAGAGACGGGCGCATCCATGGCAACCTCAAGACCTTAGGTACGGTCACTGGTCGTACCGCAGCTACCCAACCTAACATCCAACAGGTGTCGTCTGATAAAGCAGCACGGTCCTTGTGGATCCCTTCCGAGGGTATGGTTCAGGTGGGTGCTGACCTCAGTGGTCTGGAGCTGCGTGCTCTGGCTCACTACATGGCGCCAATGGATGGTGGTGCGTACGCCGATGAGATTCTCAACGGTGATATCCACACCGCCAACCAGAACGCTGCGGGTCTGGAGACTCGTAACCAAGCCAAGACATTCATCTATGCCCTGATCTATGGCGCAGGCAATGCAAAGATCGGGAGTGTTGTGGGTGGCTCTGCTAAGAAAGGTGCGGAACTGAAGAGTAACTTCTTCAAGAACCTGCCTGCCTTGGCCAAGCTTATCGATGACAGTCAGATGGTGGCAGAAGCTAAGGGCTACATCAAGCTCTTGGACGGACGCCGCTGTCCTGTGCGCTCAGCTCACAAGAGCCTGAACGTGCTGCTGCAGGGATGCGGTGCTATCATCTCTAAGCAATGGTGTATCATTGCCAACGAGCGTGTCAAGGAAGCTGGCCTTCGGGCTAACCAACTTGGCTTTATCCACGATGAGATGCAGTGGGAGTGTCATCCTGACGACGCAGAACAACTCTGCGAACTCCTTACCTCAAGCTCCGTACTGGCTGGAGAAAAGCTGGGCATTCGTATGCCTGTCGATTCCGAAGCTCAGATCGGTGCCAACTGGAGCGAATGCCACTAATGAAAAAGATATACATTGCCGGACCTATGTCTGGCCTAAAAAATTTTAACTTTCCTGCCTTCAATGTCAAGGCAGCACAGCTTCGAGCCATCGGCTGGGACGTACTGAACCCAGCAGAGATGGATCTCGAAGCAGGTATTGACCCTAATCTAGACTATACCCCGCTGGATTACATGCGTGCTGCACGCCGTGATCTGTATGCACTCGACCAAGCAGATGCCATCTACTTCTTAGAAGGCTGGGAAGAGAGCAAGGGAGCCAATTGGGAATGGGCTCATGCCAAGAACAAGGGTCTGGAGATCTACTACGAACTCCCTCTCCCAGAGGAGAAGGAATAATGGAGATCATCGGACTTACTGGACAGGCACGCTGCGGCAAATCACACGCTGCTGAGTACCTGTGCAAGCTAGCCTTCGAGGCTGGCGCTACACCACACCGTGTCTCGTTCGCTGGTGCCCTGAAGCGGGCTTCAGCAGAGGCAGGGTTCCCCAAGGAGACACACCCCAAGGAGTACAGAGAGTTCTGTCAGACTGAAGGTGCTGCTCGACGAGCTGAAGATCCAGACCACTGGGTCAAGCTAACCTTGCAAGAGATCAAAGAGATCCGAGACAAGGAAGACAAGAAGCTGGAAGAAGGCCACAAGTTCTGGGAACAAGTCGTCATTATCGACGACGTTCGCTACCAGAATGAGATCGATGCCATCCTCAGAATGGGCGGCACCATGGCACACATCTGTGCTGGGGATCGCCTGCCTACGCCACACGCAAGGTGGCGACGACACGAGTCAGAAAAGATGGCCAAGGCTATTGACCGTACCAAAGGTAAGGGCAAGAGGTTCGAGGCTTTCTTCCAGACTGTCATGCCTTGGGGCAAAAGAAACGAAGAGCTGGATGTATTCTGGCTCGACAACTCAGGCACGCCTGAGGACTTAGAGGTCCTGCTTGGAGTAAGCTTTGGACTGATGACCAATAGAGAACAACTAACGTCAGCCGCAAGAGAAATCGCGGACATCAACAATATCTCAGAAGAAGAAAAGGAACAACTCATGGACTTTATTAATCAACTTATCGAAGATCTCGACATTGAAGAAGGCGGAGACTTGGACGGATACATCATGGAAGATTCCACTGCTGCAGATGATGTAGAGCCCGGACCCGGTAGCATCCTTGAAGAGTTCCTCGACGAGGACGAAGACGAGGAGGATGTGAATGAAACCGACTAAAGCTGTCATTGACGGTGACTGGTTGGCCTATACCGCAGCATGCTATGCCGATAATGAAGGTTTTGATTGGCTTGAGGATCGCATTCAGTATGATTATAGCAATATTGCAAGTCGTTTTAGCACTTGTGCTGTTGCCTTTTCTTGCAGTCGTAGCGATAATTTCCGTCGCGATTTCTGGCCCCTCTATAAAGCGAACCGAGACGGTAAGCCGAAGCCAGAGTTCCTTAAGGACGCGATGGATATGCTTCGGGAAAGGTCCGAGATGGTCCTCGACAGGCCACGACTCGAGGCCGACGACCTGATCAGCATGCTCATCTGTGAAGGCTGGTGTGGCGTGGCCATCGATAAGGACATGCGCACCGTGCCCGGCTGGCACTGGAACCCCCGTAAAGAGGATAACCCAGTCAAGGTATCCGAGGAGGAGGCAGCTGCCTTCGAGCGGGTACAGATCATCGCTGGGGATAGCACCGATAACATCTTCGGTATCCTCGGTCGAGGTGAGGCATGGGCCAAGAAGAACGCCAGCATCCCATGGCTGGGCGTTCTTCAGGAGAACCGAGACGCCTTCAACAACCCCGGAAAACGGTATGTTGAGAAGCGGGATCGGGTCATAAATGAGGTAAAAATTACCGACCCAGACGACTATCTGATGCGTCAATACAGGTGTATCCACCTGCTCAGACCTGATGAATACGATAAAGAAACTGGCGAGATTAGTTACAAAACGCCTTGGGATGTATCGTAATACGACGTGCCCTTGAGCGTACACCATAAGAGGAAATTACATAGACAACCTAGGTTGTCAAGAGTTTTCTCACCCTAATTATCATCTCCTTGGCCCCGGCTATAGGCATCCTAAGTGGTGCCTTAGCCGGGAGTTTCGAAGGAGAACTAGTGCTTAACCAAGGAGAAACCATGAGCACACCAGACATTAACATCTCACAAGAACCTATTGAAGGCGAAGTCACCAGCACTACTGAAGTCGGAGAGTCCAACTCTTTCGAGGCCCAGTCCGAAACCTTCACCCCTAACCCGCTCTCTGAGTTGGTCCGGTATCTGAATGCCGCCACTGAGAACTGCCAGACTGCAATCCAGTTTGCCCTTCCCGGCGACCGAGCAGTCTTGGTCTCTATGGCTGTCCAGATTCAAGCTGTCGCTAAACTCTTCGTCGATTCGGCGGAGGCCATGGCTGCTGCTGATGCGGAACCAACGGAGACACTGCCCATTGAGGAGGACTGATGTTCACTGCTGAACTACTTACCACCCTAGGCGGATCTGTAGCTGGATTCGTCATGAAGCTGATTGCCATTCGCAGTCAGCAAAACTCTGACATGATGATGGCAGCTCTCGAACGCGATAAACAACAGGTCGCAACCTACGATGCCGCTGCCGCACGAGTCAGTGTTAATGCTGGTAGGTTTGTTCGCAGAGTCATCGTCTTAGCAATCCTCTTTGCTGTCGTCTTCATCCCACTGCTGGCCCCATTGTGGGGACTCCCAGTTGTGGTTGAAGGCGAGACAGGAGGAAAGGATGTGCTCTGGGGTCTGATCTCAGAAGCGCCGAAGAAGATCTTTACCGAGATCAACGGTGTGCTTCTGATCCCAGAGCTTAGACAGGTGCTCTTGGCCATCGTCGGATTCTACTTCGGCACGGCAAGTGCAAAAGCCCGATGAAGTGGCTACCCCTGTTGCTCCTGACTGGATGTCAGGCTATGAAAATTACAAGTGTGGGCGAGGCTCCCGAACCTCAGCCCGAAAATAAATACGAAACTAAAACTGTAGGGGAACCTATTGAGCCTATGCTTCCAGAGATCTCACCTGCATGGTGGATCCTTGGAGCAGGAGTGCTCTTCTGGTTCCTTATGAAAGAGGACTAACTAATGCTTATTAAATTCTTGCGTCGTGTCGAACTGTTCCTTCTCGGAGTGGTCGAACTTCCTATCGCTGCTATCGACTGGAGCTCTTCCAAAGCTCGTGGTGGTCTGCGTTCATTGCAAGACCGCATTCGTCGTGCCATCTGATCCCTGACCAAGGAGACTAAGATGGAGACCCTGAGTTACTTTTGTCAAGCCCCTGACCTGCGACCCATCTGTGCTACGGATGGAGCAGGTGGTCTTGACCTACGCTGCGACCGCTTCACTCGTATCGAGCGAGGCGAATCAATCTGTGTAGGAACAGGTATCCATGTTGAAATCCCAGACGACCACGTAGGCCTACTGTGCCTACGCTCGTCCATGGGAGTCAAAGGCCTGAAGCTCGCCAACCAAATCGGAGTCATCGACTCTGACTACCGTGGCGAGGTGATGGTCACTCTCGAAAGCACATCCGACGAACCCATCGACATCGATCGTGGTGAGCGGATCGTGCAGCTCGTCGTGCTGCCACAACCTAGAATGTTTATTCAGGAGGTGGAGCTAGGTGAGATGTGGGAGACCGAACGCGGAACTGGTGGCTACGGATCTACAGGTAGAGTCTAATGCTGCCCACGCAATATCAACAATTCATTCACTTGTCGCGGTACTCCCGATGGCTCGAAGACGAACAACGTCGAGAGTCTTGGGAGGAGACCGTGGCTCGTTACTTTAACTTCTTTGAGGAACACCTCAAGGAGAACTGTGACTACACTGTGCCTGCAGACCTTCGAGCCGAGCTCGAGACTGCGGTACTCAATCAAGAGATCATGCCATCGATGCGTGCTCTCATGACTGCTGGCCCTGCCCTTCATAGGGACAACGTGGCTGGCTACAACTGTGCCTTCGTAAGCGTGAACCGACTGCGTGCCTTCGATGAGATCCTCTATGTTCTCATGTGTGGCACCGGTGTAGGCTTCAGCTGCGAGGCTGACGAAGTTAAGCAGATGCCAGTCATCGCTGAAGAGTTCTACGAAACTGACACCACCATCATGGTGGCCGACAGTAAGATCGGGTGGGCGAAAGCCTACAAGGAACTCGTAGCTCTGCTGCTTCAGGGACAGACCCCCAAGTGGGATACTTCCCGTGTGCGTCCAGAAGGCGCACGACTAAAGACCTTCGGAGGGCGAGCCTCAGGACCGAAGCCACTGGAAGACTTGTTCAAGTTTACCGTGACCACGTTCCAAGAGGCAGCTGGTCGTAAGCTCTCGTCTATCGAGTGCCACGACCTTGTATGTAAGATCGCTGAGATCGTGGTGGTGGGTGGCGTTCGCCGCTCGGCACTGATCTCCCTGTCTACCTTGGACGATGACCGTATGCGTCATGCTAAGGATGGACAATGGTGGATCACCGCTCCGCATCGAGCACTGGCTAACAACAGTGCTGTGTATGAGGGCGATGTTCCTGTCGGTCAGTTCATGGAGGAATGGTTGTCGCTGTACAACTCGAAGTCAGGTGAGCGTGGTATCTTCAACCGAGATGCCGCCAAGACTCTCGCAGCCCGAGAGATCCGTGACCCTAACGTCGATCGTATTCGCGATGTAGACTATGCCTTCGGAACAAACCCGTGCTCGGAGATCATTCTTCGAGACTCAGAATTTTGTAATCTCACTGAAATGGTTGTACGCGCAGACGATACTAAGAAATCGTTGATGCGTAAGGCCCGCCTTGCTTCCATCCTCGGAACATGGCAATCGACCTTGACCAACTTCAGATACCTCAGCTCCGCATGGAGGCGGAACTGCGAGGATGAGAGACTGCTTGGTGTATCCATGACTGGTATCATGGACTGCGAAGTTACCAACGGCAAACAGGACGGTCTCCCAGACCTACTTAGCTGCCTGCGTGACGAAGTAATCGTAGCCAATAGAAAGCACGCTAGCGAACTGGGCGTTGAGCAATCCGTTGCTACCACCTGCGTCAAGCCTAGCGGTACTGTCTCTCAATTAGTGGATGCCGCATCAGGTATCCACGCTCGTCACAACCCGAACTACATTCGGACTGTGAGAGCTGATAACAAGGACCCGCTGTGCGAGTTCATGAAGGATCAGGGATTCCCTCACGAACCCTGTGTGATGAAGCCAGACAATGTGACTGTCTTCTCATTCCCTATGACTGCACCAGAAGGTTCTGTATTCCGTAACGACATGACTGCTCTCGAGCAGCTGGAGCTCTGGCTCACCTACCAAGAGTATTGGTGTGAGCACAAGCCATCCGTAACCATCTCCGTCAAGGAGCATGAGTGGGTGGAGGTTGGAGCTTGGGTATGGAATCACCTTGGAAAGATTAGCGGCATCTCTTTCTTGCCCTTCTCTGACCATACGTATCAGCAGGCGCCATATCAGGATTGTTCTGCTGAGGAGTGTGCAGAATTAGCTGCCCGCCTGCCTAGTGAAATTGATTGGTCGCTCTTGTCTAACTATGAGAGCAGCGACCAGACTAAGGGTACTCAGACTATGGCATGCACCGGTGGTGTGTGCGAGGTCGTGGACCTAACACAAGGTTAAAACTATGTTACTTACTACTATCGCCAGCACCATGCTGGCAGGACCTGTAGGGGGAGAGTTCGAATACGGCATCATCAAGATGGTGGACCGT
>Ga0208162_1000606_pt1 | contig 20162 bp, 26 predicted proteins | sample CB_VirMetaG_4_FD_184539 | JGI IMG/M metagenome (GOLD analysis project Ga0208162, IMG submission 184539) | Freshwater to marine saline gradient viral communities from Chesapeake Bay - CB_1508_1M Viral MetaG (SPAdes) (version 4) | ecosystem: Environmental > Aquatic > Marine > Coastal | place: USA... | reverse complement strand
CACTACCCCGTTTTTTATATTCTGTGCTATAAATATATCGGATGCCTTCGGGGTCCACACAATCAAATCTCGCTTTTTAAGGAGAAGTACAAATGGGAAACCTTACACGTTACAGTGCTGCGGATCTGCCTGCTTTGCTAGATCGCATAAATAAGAATAGTATTGGTATGGATGAATACTTTGGTAGGTTGTTTGACCTTCACGAAACAACTTCCAATTATCCGCCATATAACCTAGTGACAGTCAGCAACGTTGAATCTAGACTGGAACTAGCACTAGCAGGATTTAAGAAAAAGCAAGTCAATGTCTACACGCAAGACGGAAAACTTTTTGTCGAAGGACAAAGAGAAGATGGAGAAACCGGGACAGAATATGTCCATAGAGGAGTGGCTCAAAGATCTTTCACTAGATCATGGACCCTCAGTGACGAGACGGAAGTTAGATCAGTTAGCTTTGAGGATGGGTTGCTAAGTATTACACTTGGTAGAATTGTTCCACAACATCATCAAAGAAAGGATTGGTTCTGATATCCTGACTAATTTTTGCCGCAACTGATACAGAAATGTATCATTATGATACACTATAATCTAAATAGTTTCGTACTTATGGAGGACGACTTATGAATCTCACAGCCGCCACTCTTACCATTGGCACTGCAATGACCCTTTTTTTCAGTAGCACCATTGGGAGCACATTCCCCTAATAGTCCCCCCAGTATAGAGTCCTTTTATTTTACAACACCATAATGGCACTATTCGCACTCTTCTCAGTTCTTACGGCATCAGCAATCGGGGCATACAAATTAACACCAAAATCAAAAGAAGAAGAATTATTTCTTCCTTACTAACTAAATAAAACTGAATATCGTCGTCGCAGACGGAGGGGTAACTGGCACAATCCAGTTGACGCCCCTCTTTTTTATTGTTAAAATAGAAACGAAGAAAAACTAACTTATGACTATCAAACTATTGCTTTTGAAATCAGGTGAAGATATGATTGCCGATGTCACTGAGATGGCATATGGTGAAGATGAAGATCGTAGGGTTGTGGGTTACTATCTAAACCGCCCTTGTGTGGTGAAGATGCGCGATCCTAATATGCTTGAAGATCGAAGTGAAGGTAGGGGACGTAAAGCCGGATACGAGGTCTCACTGTTTCCTTGGATGCCCCTATCTGCAGAGGAAATTATTCCTGTTCCATCTGACTGGGTGGTAACAATGGTTGAACCGACGATTAAACTAAAAGAAATGTACATCGAAGACATTGTAAATTATGGAAAAGATAGTAAAGGCACTACTACTGACGAACGGACAGATTCTGATAACTCAGATTGATGAAGTAGGAGCAGATATAGGTGAACCTGATTGTAAAATGACTAACCCATTTTTGTTAAAAGATGATGGAACATTGGAACCCTGGTTGATTTCTATATCGCGTCAAGACATTTTTATGATCAGTTCTGATAAAATTCTAACAATCACAGAACCAATGCCCACCTTAGTTGAAAAGTATGAGGACCTAACAAAGTAATGGCACTATCAAAAAATACTCTAGATCATTTACTTGAAGCAGAGTCTCATATCCGAGCAGCAATTAAATCTGCTGCAGTTAATGAAAAACCCATGGTTGTAAAAAATCTGTCTGATATTCTTATGAGTATGGAACAGACAAAGAAGTTTGATGAGATTATGGACTTGATCGACAACCGCGATCCTGGAAGTAGTGGTATGTTTGGTTCCTTTTTTAATGATGATGACGAATGAAGTTTTACACTAATGTTCAGTTGATTGGTAATCAGTTCCTCGTTCGGGGAGTGGAGAATGGTAGAAGATATGAAAATAGAGATGAATTTTTTCCAACTCTATTTGTAAAATCCAAAAGAAATTCAAAGTATAGAACATTAAGTGGAGAAAATGTAGAAGAAGTCCATCCAGGTACAGTTCGTGATTGTCGTGAGTTTTATAAAAAGTATGATGAAGTAGATGGATTCCCCATCTATGGAAATGATCGTTACATCTATCAGTATATTTCAGAGAAGTATCCTGAAGATGAAATTAAGTTTGATATTAGTCAGATTAAATTAGTAACTCTTGATATTGAGACAACTGCAGAGAAAGGATTTCCTGATGTGGAGTCTGCATCGGAAGAAATTATTGCAATCACTATTCAAGATTATACTACCAAGCAAATTATTACTTGGGGTGTCAAACCTTTTTTGAATAAGCAGAAGAACGTTACTTATCATCACTGTCCTTCAGAACATGAACTGCTTAGCCACTTTATTAATTATTGGATGCAAGATGTCCCTGATGTAATCACTGGATGGAATATTCAACTTTTCGATATTCCATATATCTGCAAAAGATTAAATCGTGTTTTGGGAGAAAAACTCATGAAGCGTTTTTCTCCATGGGGTCTTGTTACTGAAAACGAGATCTTCATTAAAGGTAGAAAGCAGATTATGTTTGACGTTGGTGGTGTAACTCAACTAGATTATCTTGATCTGTATAAGAAGTTTACTTATAAAGCACAAGAATCTTATCGCCTTGACTACATAGCTGAGGTGGAGTTAGGTCAAAAGAAACTAGACCACTCTGAATTTGATACCTTTAAAGATTTCTATACCAAAGGGTGGCAGAAGTTTATTGAATATAACATTGTTGACGTAGAACTTGTTGACCGTTTGGAAGACAAGATGAAACTGATTGAACTTGCCTTGACTATGGCTTATGATGCCAAGGTCAACTATGCAGATGTGTTCTACCAAGTTCGTATGTGGGACAACATTATCTACAATTATCTGAAGAAACGGAATATTGTTATTCCTCCCAAGATTAGGTCTGACAAAAACGAAAAGTACGCGGGTGCTTATGTCAAAGAACCGATACCAGGAAAGTATGATTGGGTTATCAGTTTTGATCTTAACTCTCTCTACCCTCATCTTATTATGCAGTATAATATCTCCCCTGAGACACTCCTTGATGAGAGACATCCCACAGCTACGGTTGATAGAATTCTTGCGGAAGAAATAAACTTTGAGTTGTATAAAGATAATGCGGTGTGTGCTAATGGTGCCATGTATCGCAAAGATGTTCGTGGGTTCCTGCCAGAACTCATGGACAAGATGTATAATGAGCGGGTAATTTTTAAGAAGAGAATGCTTCAGGCAAAGCAGCAATATGAAAAGACTCCAACTAAGGCACTGGAGAAAGAGATCGCCCGCTGTAATAATATCCAGATGGCTAAGAAGATCTCACTCAACTCTGCTTATGGTGCTATCGGTAATCAGTATTTTAGGTACTATAAACTGGCCAATGCGGAGGCGATTACGCTTTCTGGTCAAGTCTCTATCCGTTGGATTGAGGGTAAGATGAATGAGTATCTAAATAAACTGTTGCAAACAACCGAAGAGGATTACGTAATTGCATCTGACACAGATTCAATTTATCTTAATCTTGGACCTCTTGTTAATAAATTTTTTGCTTCTAAGTCTAGCGACAAAGCAGCAATTGTTTCCTTACTTAACAAGATCTGCGAAGAGAAGTTTGAACCATATATCGATCAATGCTATCAGAATCTGGCGAACTATGTCTCGGCATATGACCAGAAAATGCAAATGAAACGTGAGAATATTGCTGACCGTGGTATTTGGACTGCGAAGAAGCGATACATTCTTAACGTGTGGGATAGTGAGGGTGTTCGTTACGAAGATCCTAAACTCAAGATGATGGGTATTGAGGCAGTTAAATCATCAACTCCTGCTCCATGTAGGAAGATGATTAAGGATGCTTTGAAGTTGATGATGACTGGCACTGAAGAGGATGTCATTCATTTCATTGATAAGTCAAGGGAAGAGTTTAAAAAGTTACCACCAGAGCAGATTGCTTTTCCCCGATCAGTTTCAGATGTTCAGAAATATAAATCTTCCTCTGATATCTACATCAAAGGGACTCCTATTCACTGTCGCGGTGCTCTTTTGTTTAATCATTATGTTAAAGAGAAGAAACTTACAAACAAATATTCTCTGATTCAAAATGGTGAAAAGATCAAATTTTGTTATCTAAAAAAACCAAATGTAATCCATGAAAACATCATCTCCTTTATTCAAGATTTTCCACGCGAGCTTAATCTTGACAAGTACATCGACTATGACTTACAATTTGAAAAGTCCTTTGTCGAACCACTGAAAGCCATCCTTGATTCTATTGGATGGAATGTCGAAAAAACTGTAAACTTAGAACTATTTTTCTCCTAATGGACCTTCCTATCAACGATAAAGAACTTGCTACTATTGTCAGTGCATTGCGACTGGGTGGTGATGCTGCTCTTTATCAAAAACTGACTAAAATTAAACAGATTCGTGATGCCAATCCTGGTGGTCCTTATAAGAAAATTGCTCGTGAAGAATTTGGATTTGTAATTTAATGGATTTTTTAAAAGAAATTGTAAAAGAAATCGGAGATGACTATACCAAACTCGCAAGAGACATCGACGACACAGAACAATACGTGGACACGGGTTCGTACATTTTTAACGGACTTGTTTCAGGGTCTATATTTGGTGGTGTATCTGGGAATAAGATTACTGCCATTGCTGGGGAGTCTAGCACTGGAAAAACTTTTTTCTCCCTTGCTGTCGTCAAGAACTTCCTTGATGCTAACCCTGATGGTTATTGTCTATATTTTGACACTGAAGCCGCTGTTAACAAATCTCTTATCGCAAGTCGTGGGATCGACCTAGAGAGATTAGTTGTTGTTAATGTTGTCACAATTGAAGAGTTTAGGACCAAAGCCCTGAAGGCAGTTGATATATATCTTAAGAAACCAGAAGATGAACGCAGACCTTGCATGTTTGTGCTAGACTCTCTGGGTATGCTATCTACAGAGAAGGAGATCACTGACGCACTGAACGATAAACAAGTTCGTGACATGACCAAATCTCAACTGGTCAAAGGTGCATTCAGAATGCTGACTCTGAAACTGGGACAAGCAAATATTCCCATGATAGTTACCAATCATACCTACGATGTCATCGGCGCTTATGTTCCTACAAAAGAAATGGGTGGAGGTAGTGGACTCAAGTATGCTGCATCTTCAATCATCTATCTCAGCAAAAAGAAAGAAAAGGATGGAACGGAAATCGTTGGAAATCTTATCAAAGCTAAGACTGCTAAGTCGCGTTTAAGTAAGGAGAACAAAGATGTTACGGTGCGTCTTTATTACGATGAGCGTGGTCTTGATCGATATTATGGTCTATTGGAGTTGGGCGAACTCGGTGGTCTCTGGAAAAACGTGGCAGGTCGTTATGAAATAGGTGGTAAAAAAGTTTATGCCAAAGCAATCTACAAAGATCCAGAGGCATACTTCACTCCTGAAGTAATGGAAAAGTTAGACCAAATTGCAAAGAAGGAATACAGTTATGGAGAAAGTTGAGGTTCTAATCCTTAGAAACCTAATATATAATGAAAAATATCTTCGTAAAGTAGTTCCATTTATTAAATCAGATTATTTTGAAGACTCAAATCAAAGGATTGTATTTGAGGAAATCGAAAAATTTGTTCATGAATACAATCAACCAGCAACCAAAGAAGTTCTTTGTATTGAGGTAGAGAAACGTCAGGATATTAATGACACGACTTTTACTGAGATTACAAAACTAATTAGCTATTTGGAAGATGTTCCAACTGATTATGATTGGTTATGTGATACCACAGAGAAGTGGTGTAGAGATCGTGCTATCTATTTGGCACTGATGGAATCCATTGCTCTTGCTGATGGAAAGGATAAAGAAAAAGATAGAGGTGCTATCCCTAGCATTTTATCAAATGCTCTAGCAGTTTCATTTGACACACATATCGGTCACGACTATCTGATTGATTATGAAGAAAGATACGAAGCATATCACAAAAAAGAAGATCTCATCCCATTCGACCTTGAGTATTTCAACAAGATTACGAAGGGTGGTCTCCCGAACAAGACACTTAACATTGCTCTGGCTGGCACTGGTGTCGGTAAAAGTTTGTTTATGTGCCATGTGGCATCTTCCGCACTCTTGGGAGGGAAAAACGTATTATACATCACGCTTGAAATGGCTGAAGAAAAAATTGCAGAGCGAATCGATGCTAATCTTCTCAATGTTCCTATCCAGGAGATAACAGAACTTCCTAAAGTGATGTTTGAGGATAAGGTAACAAAACTTGCAAACAGAACTCAAGGATCCCTAATTATTAAAGAGTATCCAACGGCGTCTGCACATGCAGGACACTTTAGGTCACTTCTTAATGAACTTGCACTTAAGAAGTCATTTAGACCTGATATTATTTTCATTGATTACCTTAATATATGTGCTTCCGAACGGTATCGCGCAGGCAGCAATGTCAATTCATATACAGTTGTCAAGGCAATTGCTGAAGAACTTCGAGGACTGGCTTGCGAGGCGAACGTACCTATCGTTTCTGCCACCCAGACCACTCGTTCTGGTTATGGTAGCAGTGACGTTGAACTTACTGATACCTCTGAGTCCTTTGGTCTCCCTGCTACTGCTGATCTTATGTTTGCCCTTATTTCAACTGAAGATCTTGAAGGACTCGGGCAAATTATGGTGAAGCAATTGAAGAATAGATACAATGATCCAACCATCTTCAAACGATTCGTAGTTGGTATTGATCGTGCCAAGATGCGTCTTTATGATTGCGAACAGTCAGCACAGGAGGATATTCTTGACAGCGGTCAGGATGAAGAGTATAATTATGAAGAACCAAAACCAAAGAAGTCTTTTGACGGATTCAAATTCTGACCTAGTAAGAACAGACATTCCTCATTACTATGAGATGACTTTACCTAATGGGTCAAAACGTCATTGTGGAACTTTAAAGGATGTTGAATGTGTTCTAAGCATATATCCAGATGCGGTGTATGCTAAGATACTTCTGCCATCTCCACCACAGACTGTAGATGTTCCATACGTAAGGCTTGATCCTGACTTGGAACTACCTATGCAACAAATCTTACCTGAAAGCGAACTACAACCTATTGACTTGACATGACCGTAGACACCGAAAAGTATATTGAATTTGTAAAAGGAGTAACCAGTGATCCCTCTTTGGATTATGCTGCATTTCTTACTCGTACCAACTCTCTTGAACTTCAAGAAGATTGTAATGTGACACAACTTTTGACTGCATCTCTTGGTCTCACTGCAGAGTCTGGTGAGTTTACTGAGGTTGTGAAGAAGATCATTTTCCAGGGTAAACCTTATACTGAAGAGAATGTCTTTCACATGAAACGTGAACTGGGTGATATTTGTTGGTATCTTGCTCAGGCATGTATGGCACTTGACACAACCTTTGATGAGGTGCTAGAAATGAATGTAGACAAACTGAAAGCACGCTACCCTGGTGGTGAGTTTGATGTTCATAAATCTGAAAACCGTAAGGATGGAGATTTGTGATTAATCTTGAGATGAGTATGAATGATGCAGTTCTTCTGCGTCATACTCTTTTTATGTACACAAAAGATCACCCTGGTTTCTTCTCTGATGATGCTATTTTAAAAATCAGAGAAATATCAAATCAGTTGGATAAAGGAATTGAAAGAGAGTTCGACATTAAACAAAAGGAGAAAGACCTATGAGTTGCGACATTAGTATTGATCTGAAACTTAATATCCATGAAGCAGCACTTATTCGTACATATTTGTTTCAACATACCAAACAAGATAGTTATGAATTTCCCTCACAGAGAGCTGTAATTATTCGTAAATTTATTCAACAATTAGATGAACAGATCGAAGCAAATCTTCCTGAAGATCACGATCACTGACCCTTCGGGGTTCTCGGGGTTATAGCTCAGTTGGTAGAGCGCCTGCTTTGCAAGCAGGATGTCAGCGGTTCGAGTCCGCTTAACTCCATAAATACCTAAAAAAGGTAATGGAAGATCTTCCATATTTGTCTGGTGGTGAACAGACCACAATTAATTCTACCATAACCGAATTATTTCCGGCACTTGCTTTTAACTCTGGTGTTCATCCTAGAACTGCAGATGAACTAGAAGAGTTTATCAAAGGAGTTGACTTATCTTCTAATGGAGCAAGTAAATCTTTTGTGAATTCTAGTAATATTGAATCTGCAAAAGAATATATTACGAAAATGGCACGGATTAGACCTGCCATGAAAAAAACTAAATTAGAAAATGCTGTAGGTATATTGAATTGGATTTATGATTATAATCATCAAAGAGAAATAGAAAAAGTTGTTTGGGGATATAGAGAAAAACCAAATGGTGTTCCCAATAATCATGCGGGTGATATTTTTATAATGTTTAAAGATAAAAAAGTTCATCCCAAAATTATGGGGATTAGCTTGAAGGCAGGAACTTCCAAATCTAAAGAACCAAAATTAAACTCATACGTGGCAACCACTATGAGAAAACCTGCTTGGAAGAAAAAATATCCTAGAGCAGTTGAAGAATTGAAAGAGGAGTTGTGGAATAATGTTTATTCTTTAATTCCGGGTCTTCCTAAGTCTGTTAATAAAACTAATTATCTAGTTTTATCTACTTCAAGACAAACTCCTAATAAAATTTTGCAAGCAAAAATTCTTGACTTATTTAAGTATGATAATTTAGCGTTTGAAGCACTCTATGTTAGGATGAATACTATATGTAGAAATAAGTTGATTGGTATGATAAACGGCGACGTAAATGCAACCAAAGCATGGATTGAAGATGAATTTAGATTGGAAAAAAAGGATGTAGAAGTTCCGATGATGCTCGTAAAAGCTATTGGTGCTAAGGCGGAGTCTAGTGCAACTGATCCTTTGAGAGAATTTTTGCCAGCAGTAACTTCTGTTAATGCATATTTAAAACCCAATTCGGTTCAAGAATGGTTTATTGATATCATGGGTAGTAATAATAAAAAAATGACTTTAACCATGACCATTAGGAGCGACTCTGAATATAGGGAGGCGAAGCAGAAAGGAAAACTTGGAGCATTTACCATGCTTAAACTATTATATCGGGGATAATAAACGCTAAATAATGTATAAGGATTATCAATATAAATGAAAAGTTTCTTTCAGTTTTTGAATGAGGCTCAGTCGCAAGCAAGTATGCAAGCGAGAAAACTGAACCTTGTAAGTGATGGTCACGGAGGTTGGTTGAACTCCCGTGGAAAATTTGTTGCGACTACTGAAGATGGTAAGTTAAAGTTTGTTGGTAAGAAAAAAGCAAAAGCAGAAGATGACAAATCTGCAAAATCAAAATCAACGCAGGCAAAACCTGAAGAAGAACCTAAGGAGACTGCACCAAAAGAGACTGATGCTACAACACCAAAAGCAGATGAGAAAGAAGACACTGGTGCAGAGACTTCAGAAGTTTTGACTGTTGCATTTGGTCGTTTCAATCCACCAACTGTAGGTCATGGTAAGTTACTTGCTGCTGCCAAGAAAGCATCGCAAGGTGGTGATCTTAAAATATATCCTTCACGTTCACAGGATCCTAAGAAAAATCCATTGGATCCTGATATGAAGATTTCTTTCATGAAGAAAATGTTCCCTGATTATGCAGAGAACATTGTCAATGATGATGAGATGAAATCAATATTCAATGTTCTTATCGCTGCATCTGAAGGCGGTTATAAAGATGTTAATATTATTGTAGGTTCAGATCGTCAGTCTGAGTTTGAGAATCTGGCAACCAAATATAATGGAGAACTTTATGACTTTGAGAATATTCGTGTTATCTCTGCAGGTGTAAGAGATGCAGATGCTGCGGGTGTGGAGGGAATGTCTGCATCTAAAATGAGAAAAGCAGTTGTTGATGGGGACTTCAAAGCATTCCGTAGTGGAACACCAAAAGATCTGAATGATGGCGATACTCAAGCATTGTTTGATGCTGTTCGTTCTGGTATGAAAATCAAATCTAAGAAGAAAGAAGTTGTTGAGATGTGGGAGATTGCACCTAAGTGTGATCCAAAAGGTCTTCGCAATGAATATGTAAGAGGCAATATCTTTAATTTGGGAGATATTGTTGAAAACTTAAATACTGGATTGATTGGTAAAATTATCAGACGTGGAACCAATCATCTTATTTGTGTAACAGAAGAGGACTATATGTTTAAGTCCTGGATACGTGATGTTATGGAAGCTGTAGTAAATTATCCAGGTCCATCTGGTGTTCCCTCCGATCAAAGACTTGTAGGAACTGATGCTCATCGTGAGTATGTGATGAGACTAACTGGAACTGTTGGTGTGAAAAATTTAATAAATAAGTATAAGAAAAAGAAGTAGTCGTATCACCATGTCTGGAATTCATTTGAAAGATCTCTCCAAGGTCTATAAAGAACAGATTGCAGAGAAAAAAGATGATTCATATCTTGAGACTGATATGAAGAAACGTCAGAAAAATAATGAGAAGGCACGTAAAGATATGAAGAAGATGGGTTCTATGAGCAACCCACACTTTGGAGATGGTCCAACAGGTAGTATGTCCTCTGAGGAAGTTGAGGTTGATGAAGCGATGAGTTCTTATGATAGAAATCGTAAGAGAGCAGCACAAAGAGCAGCAGAAAGAAATGCTGCCCGTGCTGCTGGAAAGACTGGTGTAGTACCTGGCGTTGGTTATGTATCTCCTAGAAAGGAGAGAGAAACTTATGTTGATTCCGCAGGCACAACTAGACACAAGTCAGGTGCAAAAATGGAAGAACTTGAAGCATCAGGTCTTTTTACTGCAGAAGAGATTGAAGAAATTCTTGAAAAAATGGAATATGAAAGGGATATGGATCATCCCAAAACTACTAGGGAAACCAAGGCTGGAGATCCAAACCAAATCACAACTCGCGAACCTGTAAAGAGACCTTCTACTATTAAAGATAAGAAGTCTCCTAAGAAAATGTATCCTGGAAAGTTCCAGGATTCTGGCGGTGTTGTTCTTGGAAGAAAAGTTCGAGTAAAAGAAGGACTTGATCCTGTCGGCAAGGAAGACGGTGATGTCAATAATGACGGTAAGAAGGATGGTACTGATAAGTATCTGATGAACCGTCGTAAGGCAATCGGTAAGGCAATCAAAAAGAAAATGTCCGAAGGTGTTCGTGACATGGATCCTGAGAAAGGAACTGCTGAGCGTAAGGCACGTCTTGAGAAAAAGCGTGGTATGAAGATGAGTGATCATCCTCAGTACAAAAAAAATCCTGATGAAGAAAGAATGCAGGTTTTTCAGAAACTGCAAAAGAATGTTGATCAAAAGAAAAAAATGAATGAAGAGAATATCTCCAACTGGAGACAAGATCTCTCTGAAATTATGTCCGATGATATTGATTCAAATCCAGTTAAAGAAAAAAAGATCTCTAATAAAATAAAAATAAACCCTAAACTGGGTGAAGCTGTTGAGGAGATTGGTGGAAAAATTATTGAGATGGTTGAATTGGTTGATGAAGAGGCATCAATGTCTCCTCAAGAATTGCAACTTCAAAAGAAGAAAGCAATGCTTGATAAAATGATCGCACAGAAAAGACAGCAGGGGTTGAACAAAGTAAAAAAGTCTGAACCACCCACGAAAGCGATGGGTGAAGAAATGGATTGTGCTCATAATCCACAGGGTAAGGACTGTCCTGTTCATGGAAAGAAAGAGTGTCCAAGCATCGTAAAATCTGAGATGGGTGAAGGTGTGCTTGATGCTGCACTTGAAACTGATAAGAAGATGGGTGAGTTACATAAAAAAGTTGATAATGATGTCAAGCGAATGAAAGATGGTAAGAAGTTTAAAGAAGAATTGTCTGTTGATCAGCAGATGAAAATCTCTAGGGATTACAATAGAAAGTCTCCTGAGGAGAAGAGAGCAGCAAACTCGAAATTACTTGGTGCTATCAAAAAAGTAAAACGTGAAAAGGATACCAGAACAGATGCTCAGAAGATGACCGATGCTACTGGTCCTCGTCCTGGTTCTCGTTATAGAGGTGACTGATGCCTGCCGTATCTAAAAAGCAGCAACGATTCTTTGGAATAGTTCGTGCTATTCAAAAAGGTGAGATGGCACCAACCACTCCTGAGACTGCTAAAGCAGCTGCTGATATGAAGAAGAGTGATGTAAAAGACTTTGCATCAACCAAGCACAAGAAACTTCCTGAGAAGAAAGTTGCAAAAGAAGCAGCAGACTACTCTCAGAGAGATAAGATTATGAAGAAGGCAAAACCTTTTCATAAGCATCTCTATAAAAGCCTCCATAAGAAAGATACTTCTGGTGATGTGAATGAAACAACTAAGTATGATAGGTATGACAAGGAGAAGAAACAGTTTGCCAAGGCAGACCGTAAGATGAAATTCGGTAAGTTTGTTGGTAAGGCAAGGGAAGCAAGAGATCGTCTTCGTCCTGGTGAAGTCAAACGTTACGATAAAAAGTTAGGGAGATACGTTTCTAACAAAGAATAACGATATATAGAATATACTACGAGGTTCATCATGCTTTCATTCTTACTTCCATTAGCAGCAAAGGTAATTAAAGATGCCGTCGCCAAGATTCCGGAAAATGAGGAACTCGGTGAGAAGTTGGTTGAGATCTGTCTTGTTATCTTGGGTAAAGCGGTTAAGCTAACCAAGACTGACATGGACGATCAACTTTTAGAGGTTGTCAAGAAGGCAATGGTTACCCGTGAAGAGGGTTGATCTATAACCTATCCTTTTTATAAATATCTTATAGCAAATAAACTTTTCGGAAGAGAGACATGGCACTTTGGGGCAATAATGACAATCTGAATAACGCAGGGACTGTTAGTCTCAATTATTCTACAGGATTGGTTACTGGTAGTGGTACTACTTTTGGTGCTGCTGGTGCGGGGCACACAGAGGCAAGAGTTGGTGACATTATTCGATTTGGTCATAGGGATGCCACAATTGGTGGTATTTCAACATATTTTGGTGATGCAGTTATTGTTTCTATCGCTAGCGCAAATAGATTGACAATTGGATCTACTGCAGGACTGAAAACAGGAATGGGATCTACTGTGTATACCATTTCTCAGTGTCCTAAGAGCACTATTACAGACTCAAATTACAGTCAACGCAATAGTAATAAGGACACCTTTGTTTATGGTATTTCGACAACAGGATCTCAGAGTGCATCTGGAACAGCATATGAAACTGGTGTAGGTTGGGTTGGTATTACAACTTACACTGATCAGCACGGAACCCTGAGAGTCAAGAAAGAAACTCTCGTTGCCATGTCCGGTATTACTACAGGTAACCGTCCTGCATTCCCTGGTCAAAAATAATTAGTATGTAATATATGATTTTTAATGAGTTGAATGAGGATAACTTCCTTTTGTTTGCTATTAAACATTATGAAAATCCTCAAGCTGTAACAAGAGAAGATTTTGACAGAGATTTAAATCATTTTAAATATATCAAAAGACTCTTAAAACGATATAAAAATTCTGGTCAACTAAAGACTCATCTTCTCTTAAACCATTTTATTATTTTATATAATATTTTTGGTGAAGCAACAACACCAATGTTGTTTTTTAAAATTGAAAGTGATCTCTGGTCTGCAATGAAAAGTTTTATTATTTTTTTAGGTAGATTTCCAGAGTATCCTCATACTTACATTCATGATATTCAAGTTGACATGACTTGTTTGACCGAACTTTACAAAATCTACGATGAAAAGCAAGGCATACAATAAAGTTATAGATATAATTCGTTCTCATCTTTATGAGCAGCCAACTAATAATGTTGGTGGTGGTAAAATTGCTGGCACCGTAGAGGCTGGAGACGATCCTCCTGTTAAAAAGAAGAAGAAGTATATTTACATGAAAGGTGTTAGAAAAACATGGACGCCCAATGGATGATCAGCAAGTAAAACTCGCGGTTTTAGATCAAAGATTAGAGACTTTCGAGGGTATAGTTTCTAAACTTGATGCTGCTATTGAAAAAATTGCTGAGGTAAATAATAATGTGTCGCGAATGTTAGCGGTCCATGAGGAAAGAATATCAAAACAAGAGGACATCGACGCGGTGTTGTTTGATAAAATCGACAAACTCCGTGATAAAATGGACAGCGATCATGACAGCGTTACTAAACGACTATCATTATTGGAACGCAAACTTTGGATTGGTATCGGAGCACTGGGAGCAGTACTGATAATTACTAATCCACAAGCAATTAAAACCCTGAGACCCTTGTTATCTCATGCAGAAAGTGTTATAGTAGCACCAGTGGTGGCATCTGTGAATGAATCACGTTGATTCAAAGTTTATCAATCTTCTTTCATCAAAACTACAAAAGTTTAAAAGAGTAAAGTCAAATTTATACAATTTTCGGTGTCCAATCTGTGGAGACTCACAGAAGAATAAGTCAAAGACAAGAGGATACCTTTACTCTGTAAAATCAGATGTTAACTATAAGTGTCACAACTGTGGTGCTTCGATGACATTTAGTAGCTTTTTGAAACAGCAAGATCCTGTTCTTCATAAACAGTATGTCTTTGAAAGATTTAAGGATGGAAAAACTGGTCGATCTACAGTCGTAGAGGAACCTATCTTTAAATTTGAAGCACCTAGATTTAAAAAGAAACTAAAACTTCCTAAGGCATCAGAATATCCTACACCAGCAGGGTATCTTACAGCAAGGAAACTAAACCCTGATAATTTCTACTACGCTGAAAAGTTTAAGAAGTTTGCTAACAGTCTTAAACCAACATTTGAGAGTGAAACACATGATGAAGAACGTATTATCATCCCTCTTTATTATGAAAAGAACTTAATTGGATTCCAGGGAAGATCCCTAGGTCCGAGCAAGGTTAAATACATTACCGTGATGCTTGACGATGATGCACCAAAAATCTACGGATTGGATAACATCAGAAGAGATGCTCCAGTCTACATTACAGAAGGACCTTTCGACAGCACGTTCATTCGCAATGCGATTGCTATGTGCGGAGCTGATGCTGATATCAGTCGTTGGGGGATTGACAATCCTGTGTGGATTTATGATAACGAACCACGCAACAGAGAGATTACAAACCGAATCTCTAAGACCATCGATTCTGGTCAGTCGGTAGTCATCTGGCCTGAAAGCATCGATGATAAAGACATAAATGATATGGTGATGTCTGGACTGGATGTGCAGTCTGTGATAGAATTAAACACCTATAGTGGTTTACAAGCAAAACTTAAATTCAACACCTGGAAGAAGATATGAGTAACGGCACCAAGGTTAAAAAGAGAGACGGAAGAATTGAACCTCTTGACCTAGACAAGATGCATTTGATGGTTGAGGAGGCAACTGCGGGTCTTGCAGGAGTGTCTGCAAGTCAAGTAGAAATGAAATCCGGTATTCAGTTTTATGATGGAATTACCACCGCAGAAATCCAAGAAATTTTGATACGTTCTGCTTCCGATCTAATTGATCTTGATCATCCCAATTATCAGTTTGTCGCAGCACGTTTGCTTTTGTTTAGTCTCCGGAAAAGTCTTTATGGGAAGATGAGAGAACTTCCTAGTTTAGAGAAACACATCATGGATTGCACAAACATTGATGTGTATGATAAAGACATTTTTCTTAAGTATTCTAAGGAAGAGATTGCCAAGGCAGATACTTTTATTGACCATGATCGTGATTTCCTGTTCACTTATGCTGGTTTAAGACAAGTTGCAGATAAATATCTAGTACAGGACAGAAGTTCTGGTGGTGTCTACGAGACTCCACAGTTCATGTATATCATGATTGCACTGACAATTTTTGCTGAGTATCCAAAAGATACTCGCATGTCATACGTAAAGAGGTACTATGACGCAATCTCCAAACACAGACTCAACATTCCCACACCTATCATGGCGGGAGTGCGAACTCCACTTCGACAATTTGCTAGCTGTGTTCTTGTTGATGTTGATGACACCCTCGATAGTATCTTTAGCTCTGATATGGCAATTGGCAAATATGTTGCACAAAGAGCGGGAATCGGTATCAACGCGGGTAGAATCCGTGGCATCAACAGTAAGATCCGAGGCGGAGAGGTTCAACACACAGGTGTGGTCCCCTTCCTCAAAAAGTTTGAATCAACTGTGCGATGCTGCACACAAAACGGTATCCGAGGTGGGTCAGCGACTGTTCACTTTCCAATCTGGCATCAAGAAATCGAAGACATCATCGTCCTAAAGAACAACAAAGGCACCGAAGATAATAGAGTCCGTAAACTTGACTATTCAATCCAAACTTCAAAACTTTTCTACGAACGTTTCATCCAGGATGGAGAGATTAGCCTCTTCTCACCGCATGACGTACCAGGTTTATATGACGCTTTTGGTACTGATAGGTTCGATGATCTATATGTGGGTTTTGAACGAGACGAGTCTGTTCCAAGAAAGACTATTGGGGCACAGAAACTGATTCTTGATCTTCTCAAGGAGCGTGCTGAGACTGGTCGTGTCTATATTATGAACATCGATCATTGTAATACTCATTCATCGTTCAAAGATAAAGTGAACATGAGTAATCTGTGTCAAGAGATCACCCTGCCTACAGATCCTATCAATCATATTGATGATGATTTTGGTGAGATTGCCCTTTGTATTCTGTCTGCAATCAACGTTGGTAAGGTCAAGTCTGATGAGGAACTTGAAGATCTTTGTGATCTTTCTGTGCGTGGACTGGAAGAACTAATTGATTATCAGGAGTATCCTGTGAAGGCAGCAGAACGCGCTACAAAGGCACGGAGATCTCTTGGAATCGGTTTTATTGGTCTGGCACACTATCTTGCCAAACTTGGATTTAATTATGATTCACAAGAGGCATGGGATGCAGTTCATGGACTGACTGAAGCATTTCAATATTATCTCTTGAAGTCATCTAATCAAATTGCTAAAGAGAAAGGTTGGTGTGCTGACTTCGGCCGCACTAAGTATGCTGATGGTATTTTACCTATCGATACATATAAGAAGGATGTTGATGAAATTACTAATCAGGAGTTGACGCATGATTGGGAGGCTCTTAGGGCATCTATCTCTGAACACGGTTTACGGCACTCAACATTGTCCGCACAAATGCCTTCAGAGAGCAGTTCCGTTGTGTCAAACGCAACAAATGGAATCGAGCCACCTAGAGACTACCTGTCCATTAAGAAGAGTAAAAAAGGACCACTCAAACAGATTGTTCCTCAATACAACTATCTTAAAAACAATTATACTCTCCTTTGGGATATGGAGTCCAATCGTGGTTATATTAATGTTGTTGCTGTGATGCAAAAATTCTTTGATCAAGCAATTTCTGGTAACTGGAGTTACAATCCTGAAAACTATCCAGACAACGAAGTTCCAGTGTCCACCATGGCACAAGACTTTTTAACTACATATAAGTACGGGTGGAAAACTTCCTACTATCAAAATACCCATGATATGAAAAATGATGAAGTAGAGGAAGAAAAATCCACATTAGAGAATCTGTTAACCGAATTAGAACAAGCCGAGGAGGGAGAGTGTGAATCCTGTGCAGTTTAAAGTTTCATCCGTAGAGGACATTAATATGACTAAAGTTAAGGGCATGACGGTCTTTAACACTGAACAAGTAAATACTAAAAAGCAGCCAATGTTTTTTGGTCAACCTCTGGGAGTACAGAGGTATGACTCTTACAAATACCCGGTCTTCGATAAACTTACTACACAACAGTTGGGTTACTTCTGGAGACCAGAAGAAGTTTCACTGCAGAAAGATCGTGGGGACTATCAAACACTTCGTCCAGAACAAAAGCATATCTATACCTCTAACCTCAAGTACCAGATTATGCTTGACTCCATTCAAGGGCGTGGTCCTGGGATGGCTTTTATTCCTTACTGCAGCCTACCTGAACTAGAGGCATGTATGGAGGTCTGGGGATTCATGGAAATGATCCATAGTCGTTCCTATACCTACATTATCAAGAATGTCTACAGTGACCCCTCAGAGGTCTTTGACAAGATCGTAACTGATGATCGCATTTTGGAACGTGCAAGCAGTGTTACAGCAGCATACGATGACTTTATTGGTAGTGCTCATCAGTATGACAATAGCACCATGTGGCAACTTGCTAATGAGGGTCATATTGCAGGTAAATTCGACCGTTATGAACTGAAACGTAAACTTTATAGAGCAGTTGCAAATGTTAACATCCTTGAAGGAATTCGGTTTTATGTTTCTTTTGCTTGCAGTTTTGCTTTTGGTGAACTTAAACTCATGGAAGGTTCAGCAAAAATTATCTCCCTTATTGCTAGAGATGAGAATCAACACCTCGCAATAACACAAAACATCCTCAATAAGTGGAAACAGGGCGATGATCCTGAAATGAAGCAGATCATGAAGGAAGAGGAAGAGTGGACTTACAAGGCATTTGATAATGCTGTCAATGAAGAGAAAAGATGGGCAGACTATCTGTTCAAAGATGGATCTATGATTGGCTTGAACGACAAACTTCTTCAGCAATATGTTGAGTGGATTGCTAATCGCCGTCTTGTAGCGATTGGATTGAAGAGACAATATGATGTTCCTGCCAAGAATAATCCACTGCCATGGACGCAGCACTGGATCTCCTCTAAGGGTCTCCAGGTGGCACCACAGGAGACAGAAGTAGAGTCCTATGTTGTTGGTGGTATTAAGCAAGATGTTAAAAAAGACACATTCAGTGGTTTTCAACTCTGATTTTTGCTTAAATAGGGGGAGATGCATCCCCCTTAATGCCAAGAAATGAAATTTCTGCAATCGAATTCAAGACAAGAGTTCTGAAGATAAAGAATGAACTCTTTTGGGAAGAACATCAATATAGTGAAGAAGCACGAAATCTAGCACATAAATATCTCAATATGGTGCTGGATGCAATTGATGAATATCGATTATGAAAATCCATGGAGATATGGTGAGAGACCTTTTACTAGTGATGATATTCACGACTTTTATGGTTTTGTGTATAACATTACCAATCTCACAAACCAACGACAATACATTGGGAGAAAGTATTTTTGGTCTCATCGAAAACCTCCAGGAAAAAAACGCCGAGTAAAAAAAGAATCTGACTGGAAAAAGTATTATGGGTCTTGTCCTGAACTTAAAGAAGACATTGAACGATTGGGTAGACAGAATTTTAGTAGAACTATCCTCAGCTTACATAAAACAGCTGGCAAAACAAACTTTGAAGAAACAAGACAACTCTTCGTCCACGGAGTTCTCACCGAATCCCTTGACACAGGAGAACCTGCCTACTACAATAGTAACATCCTCAGTAGATACTTCCGAAAAGATTACTATGATGGAAACTGAAGAAATTGTTGCTGATGTTCGACAGTGGGCAATCGATAAAGTTCAAGAGTACAACGGCAAAGGAATTGACAGAATTTATGATCAGATGGCAATCATGGCAGAATTCGATGAGTGGTTTGATCCTCAAGAAGATCTAGAAGTTATCTCCCTTGACGAAATTAGCAAAGACCAGTATGATGACTTTGTTGATTACTCAGACGGTATCGAAAGAGCATAATCAACTGCGGTAATCCCCTTGGTGGTTCAGGGTTAGCGGCGATAGGAACCACCACAAGGGCAAGTAGCTCAGATGGATAGAGCCACGCACTTCTAATGCGTTGGTCGGGGGTTCGAGTCCCTCCTTGCCTGCCTTGCGAATGTGGTGTAGCGGTAACATCCCATCCTTCCAAGTTGGTGTCACGGGTTCGATCCCCGTCATTCGCTTTCCTTCTTTAGGAACATGAAACCAGTAGAAATTCTTCTTCTCATATCAGAGTTAGAAGGTTCTTATCAACACACCAAGAAACTTGGTTTTGATGAAGATAGAGATGTCCTCAGAAAAATGTGTGATAAGTATTATAAACTGTATTTCAAACTTAAGAAGGAACAACATAATCCTCTATAGCACAATCGGTAGTGCGCGAAGCTGTTAACTTTGAGGTTCTTGGTTCGAGTCCAAGTGGAGGAGTACGGGAGTTTGGCGCAGCGGTAGCGCATCTGCTTTACACGCAGCTGGTCACTGGTTCGATTCCAGTAACTCCCATTCCACCAAGGAGGAACATGACCAATGATTACCGTAAGATGCAAAGAATGTGGAACAGAATTAACATCCACAAGTAAGGTACAATTCTGTGGTTGCCCCAACCAGATGAGAGTTGTGGACAACAAAGTTGGTGCTAATGATCTTGATAAG
>Ga0208162_1000603_pt1 | contig 20200 bp, 22 predicted proteins | sample CB_VirMetaG_4_FD_184539 | JGI IMG/M metagenome (GOLD analysis project Ga0208162, IMG submission 184539) | Freshwater to marine saline gradient viral communities from Chesapeake Bay - CB_1508_1M Viral MetaG (SPAdes) (version 4) | ecosystem: Environmental > Aquatic > Marine > Coastal | place: USA... | reverse complement strand
AAGCTGAATATGATGCTAATGAATAACAAAGACAAAGAGCAAGTGAGTATCCAAGTTGGGAAAAGCAATTAGAAAAAATTTATGATGATGGGGTTGAAGCTTGGAAAACAGAAATGATTGACCCTATTAAAGCAAAATATCCAAAGGAATAATAAAATATGTCACAAATAAAATTGAGTCCAAACGCTAGTGGTACAGGGGTGTTCACGATAGATGCTCCAAATAGTAACACTAATCGAACATTTAGTTTACCAGATGAAACTGGAACTGTTTTAACAACAGAATCAACCACTATGCCTAAAGTTCCAGTAGTGCAATTACAAGGTGCTTCAACAACTTCTGTTAATGGTTCTTGGGTAAGATTAAAATGGAATGAGAATAGTGGTAATCATGTAGATACTGCATCAATTTTTAATTCATCAAACGAGAGAATTGTACCAACTCTTGCAGGATATTATTTTTTTCACTTACAATTTCGTCTTAACAATATGGATTGGATTAAAGCTGGAATAGTAAAAAACCAAACAATACCTACTGCATCAAATTATGTTTCATTCGCAGAAAATTGGACTTCTGATGTAGGTGAAGATGACGAGAATGTTCTTAATATAACGACAAGTGGTGTTGCATACATGAATGGTACTACTGACTATGTCGAGTTTTGGGGTATGGATTCTGATGTGGGAGGTTTGACTTTTGCTGATATGTATGCGAGTTGTTTTATGGTGAGTGGAGCGTAATATGAGTACATTAAAAGTAGATACATTACAAAACGCAGTTGGTGAGAATTTAGTTTTTACAAATAAAAATTTACTCATCAATGGTGGTATGAACATATGGCAAAGAGGCACAACAGAGCCAGGCATTACTACCTCTGCTTATCGAACAGCAGATAGGTGGCTTACCTCTTTTACTTCTATGGGAACTTGGACACAATCTAGGTCAACAGATGTGCCATCTGCACAAGGGTTTGGGTATAGTTTAAAAATGGATTGCACAATTGCTGATGCATCTCCAGCTGCTGGGGATGGTATAATTATAAATCAAAGAATTGAAGGTCAAAATCTCCAGCATTTACTTAAAGGAACTTCAAGTGCTAAAAAAATTACTTTGAGCTTTTGGGTAAAATCAAACAAAACTGGAACTTACATTATAGAATTATTTGATCAAGATAACTCAAGAAACATATGTCAATCTTATACTATAGATAGTGCGTCAACATGGGAAAAGAAAACGATTACCTTTGAAGGTGATACAACAGGAACACTAGACAACGATAACGCAGCATCTTTATATGTTCAATGGTGGTTAGGTGCAGGTTCTAACTTTACATCAGGAACATTACAAACATCTTGGGGAACAATTACTAGTGCTAATAGAGCAGTAGGTCAAGTTAATCTAGCAGATTCTACAAGTAATGAGTGGTATATGACAGGGTGTCAATTAGAAGTTGGAAGTGTTGCTACAGATTTTGAGTTCGAGCCATATGAAACTGTATTAAGAAAATGTCAAAGGTATTTTCATCAAAATGACTATAACCTATCAGGAATGTGGATTGGTGGCACAGCTGAACTTGCTTTCGTAAGTGTCACTTACCCTGTTACAATGAGAGATAACCCAGATGTAAATTACATATCTGGTGGTGTAGCTCGTAGTAGACAAACTGACCTAAATATTTCTAGTTTATATTCTGGACTTCCTGTCTATTCTAATGCGACATCAGGTGCTAGTTTAGTTTACAGCTTGTCAAGTGGAAATGGAGTTATAGGTGAAGGAACAGTAGTAAGAAATGTTAACATGAAATTTGACGCAGAACTATAAGGAAAAAAATGGAAATAACAAACGCAAAATATTATAGACATGATGGTGAAAATGAAAATGCTGGAATTATTGCAACAATAAATGGAGAAGTTTGGGCAGTTTCACTACAACCAGGCAACAGACACTATGATGAAATTATGCGACAAGTTGAAGCAGGTACACTTACAATCGCAGAGGCAGAGTAACAAGTGAGCAATGTAAAAATTCAAGGAAACGCTTCAGGGTCAGGTACATTAACTATTCAGGCTCCAAATACCAACACAGATCGAACATTCAATTTACCAGATGTTGCTGGTGATATTATTACTACTGGTGATACAGGTACAGTATCAGCAACTATGTTAGCAACTGGTGCAACTGGAATAGATGTTTTTGTTCCTTTTAATAATGCAGATTTGTCATCAGGTGCATCAGGAACATTTACTTTAAGTACAAGAAGTAAATGTTTGTTTTCATTTGGTGGTTCTTCATTTAAAAATGCTGCAGGTACTATGACTTTAACTCTTGCAGTTACTACTATTGGTACTATCGCACAAATACTTTGGTTTACAAATGAATCGGCATCACATAAAGCAAGTCCGCCTGGGTATGGAATACAAACATTAGATGCTGGTACATGGACTGTAACCTTAACTAGCAATGCAAGTGTTGATCCAAACGATAGAGGTTCTTGTTCAATATTAGCAATACCGTCAGCGTAGGAATAAAATATGAGTTTTGTAAAGACAGGTGGATTTAGAGGATTACAATCAGATAGTGATGATATAAAGATAGATTCATCTGGTAATGTTGCTATTATTAACAGTAATATTGTTAATAGAAATTTACTCATCAATGGTGGAATGAATATATGGCAAAGAAGTACCTCAACTTCAGTTAGCACAGATACTTATTCAACAGTTGATAGATGGAAAACAAGAGTAGGTAATCAAGGTGCTTTTACCGTATCAAGGTCAACAGATGTTCCATCAGGACAAGGTTTTGGTTACTCTACAAAATGGGATTGCACTACAGCAGATGCAAGTCCAGCTGCTGGTGATTTTATTGTTTTTGAACAAAGAATTGAAGGTCAAAACCTCCAGCACTTACTCAAAGGCTCGTCAAGTGCTAAAAAACTTACATTAAGTTTTTGGATAAAGTCTAATAAAACTGGAACTTATATTATTGAGTTAGAAGATATTGATAATTCTAGGTCTATTAGTAAATCATACACTATTAGTAGTGCATCAACATGGCAAAAAGTTGAGTTGATCTTTGATGGAGATACATCTGGAGTATTAGATAATGATAATGACCAAAGTTTAAATGTTTTATTTTGGCTTGGTGCTGGTTCTGATTACACATCAGGAACATTAAATACATCATGGGCGTCAAGTGTCAATGCAAATAGAGCAGTAGGTGTTGTAAACCTAGCAGATTCAACAAGTAACGAATTATATATTACAGGCTGTCAGCTAGAGGTTGGAGAAAACGCTTCAGGATTCGAGTTTGAGCCATATGAAACTGTTTTGAGAAAATGTCATAGATACTTTGTACAAGATGTTTTTGCATATGCAGGTACTATGGGTGGTGGTAGTGCTAATATACCTCTTTCTATCGTACAATTCCCTGTAAGGATGCGTCAAGGGCCTACAATTTTTTGGATATCAGGTGGTACTGTTTCTGATGGACAATATGATTCTACTATTTCTAGTCAGAATACAACGCAAAATATAAACCCTTTTAGTGCTAGAGTTTTATTTTTTAGAGATACAACTGGAACACCAAGTGTGGTTGGAAGAGGTTGTGATGTAAGAGGTGTAACTATGAAATATGATGCAGAATTATAGGAGTTAATATGGAAATAACTAACGCACAACATACACAATGGAACAATGAACCTTGTAGTATTAGAGCAACAATAGATGGTGAGGTTTGTTCAGTTCCTTTAATACCAGGCAACAGGCACTATGATGAAATCATGCGACAAGTAGAAGCAGGTGAATTAACAATACAGGATGCAGACTAAAGATTATAAATAGTTTAAAAACTAGAGAACATAGATGGCAAATGTATTTACAATAGACAGAACAACTATTACTGCAAACAGAAGTAGAACAGTTGCTGATAATAGTGGTGAATCTCCTATTCTTACTGGAATGGTTATTTCTTTTGCAAATGCAGCTGCACCTAGTGGTTTTCTTTCATGTGATGGTTCAGCAGTAAGTCGAACAACATATGCAGATTTATTTACTGCAATAGGAACTACTTGGGGTTCAGGTGATGGTTCTACAACATTTAATGTTCCAGACTTAAGAGGTGGTTTTCTTCGTGGTGCAGGTTCACAAACATACACTAGAACACATGATGGTGGAACAGTAGGACAAAAAACAGTAGATACAATTAAAGACCACGGACACAGATTTAGAACAGAAAACACAGGCCCAACATATGCAACTAGAGCAGTAAGAAATAGAGGGGCCTTTCATGCAACAAATTCATCTAATCCGTCAGTAAGTCCAAATGAGCCAGGACAACAAGGTTCAGGAAACTTAATATTTTTTGGTAGTTTATATAAAGCAGGTTGGATTGGTGGTTGGAACGAGTGGGGTTTAAGAGTAGATAGAATTGACACAGATGGTAATGCGTTGCGTGACAATGCAGCTGGTGGTAATACTGGTAACAATTTAACTAGAGGTGGTACAACATTTCCATTCAATGCAACATTATTACATTGTATAAAATTTTAAGAAAGTAAAAAGATATGAGTATATTAACACAAATCGGAACAAGTGGAATTAAAGCTAATGCGATAACCACAGATAAAATTCTTGATGCAAATGTAACTACACCTAAAATTGCAGATGGTGATATTACATCTGCAAAACTAGATGCAAATGCAGCTTTTGTTCCAGGCATGATTCTCATGTGGTCTGGAACTATTTTAACAATTCCAACAGGTTGGGGTTTATGTGATGGTACTACATATGCAGGTTCACCTGATGTTATTTCACCAGACTTAAGAGATAAATTTGTCATTGGTGCAAATCAAGATGATAGTAGTATTGCAAAAACAAATGTTACAGGAAGTCTTACACAAACAGGTGGTACTAAAGATGGTAACCTTAAAGATCACTATCATGGAATGAGAGTATTATACTCTGTTGGGCCAGGTAGTGGTTATGATTGGTTTCCAAGGGCAATACGAGAAGCTGATAATCCGAGAGTATGGTATGATACTGGTTTTAGTGGTAGTTTTGCTAGCTCACCAGAAGGTAATGCTGCTATTAAGAAAGATGGTTCAGGTACTAACACAAATACGAATTTACCACCATATTATTCAATTGCATATATAATTAAAAAACCAGTATAAAATTATGTTATGATACAAATGAAAGATATATTATGTTTAGTCAATGGAGAAGTTTAAAAAATTATATTCATGTTTTTAAAAATGTTGTACCAAGAGTTTTATGTGATGAAATAGTTAACTATTACAGATATTCAAATGAATGGGAAGAAGCTAGAATACAGGGTGATTTAAAAAGTAATAAATCTAAAGTAAAGGAAACTACGAGAAATTGTAGTGAGTTATTATTGACTAACTCTATGTTTCAAAAACCTTTATATAATATTATGAGTAATTGTTTAGGTAGATATATTGAACAACATTTAGATGTGCAAGATTATGTTAGTAGTAGTGAAGAATATAGGTTGTTAAAATACGATTGTAATAATTTTTACAAAAGACACCTAGATTCTCATGCTAACACACCTAGAACAATATCATTAACTTTATCACTTAATGATAATTATAAAGGTGGAGAGTTTAGTTTTTTTGATGATGATTATAAATTAAATCTTGAAAAAGGAAGCGCTCTTATGTTTCCTTCTAATTTTATGTACCCACATGGTGTATTGCCTGTAAAGATGGGAACTAGATATTCAATAGTCACATGGTTTAATTAATACCAATCTTTTTTTATCATTCAGTTATAAATAATTATAAATAGATGATAAAGGAGATTGTATTTAATGGCAACTGTTTCAAATATATTCATTGACCAAGGTGCAACATTCACAACTACAGTAACTATTAATGATTCAACGGGCTCTGCTCTTGATCTAACTGGTTATACTGCACTTGCTCAAATTCGTAAAACTTATGCATCTACAACATCTACAAGTTTTACATCTACTTTTGCATCTGATAGAACCACAGGTCAAATCACAATCTCATTAACAGATACACAAACAGCTAGTCTTGATTCAGGAAGATATGTTTATGATGTTCTCATAACAGATGCTTCTGCTACAAAAACAAGAGTAGTTGAAGGTATTGCAACTGTCAATCCAAGCGTTTCTAGGAGTTAAACTACTATGGCAATAACAGCAACAGTTAACACAACAAGAACAGTCGTAGGTTCTGTATCACAAGGGAATCAACCACAAGTAACAAGAGTTACTGTACCAGGCCCTAAAGGTGATACTGGTGATCAAGCTACATCTGCAAGTCTTAACATAAATGATATCGGTAATGTTGATGCTTCAGGTCTAGCAGATGGTGCTTTGTTACAATACAGTACCGCTTCAAGTAAATGGGTTGCAAGAAACGAATTAGATACAAGTGAGAATAATTCACTTCGTCTAAATGCAGGAAGTTTTTAAAGGGAAAATAAAACATGGCTACAATAATTCAAATAAAACGCTCTACTGGTACTACTGCACCAAATACATTAAGTGATGGTGAATTAGCATACACCCACGGTGCAGGTACTCAAGCAGACAATGGTGACAGACTTTTTATTGGTGATGGTTCTAGTGTAAATGTAATTGGTGGTGAATATTTTGTAAACTTAATGGATCATGTTCATGGTACATTAACTGCAAGTTCAGCACTTCTTGTCGATTCAAATAGTGCAATAGATGATTTCTATGTAGGAAATCATTCTACAACTGGTGGTAGTTTAAAACTTAATGAAGGAACTACTAACGGTACAAACTATATTGCGCTTAAGTCACCAAATGCTCTATCTGCAAATACAACATACACATTGCCTGCAACACCAACTGCTGGAAATTACTTAACTACAAATAGTAGTGGTGATTTGAGTTGGGGTTCAATTACTTCTTCATTTGATATAGACGCTGATTCAGGAACAACAGATTCATTTAATACTGGTGAAACTTTAACTTTCGCAGGTGGAACTGGTGTTGATACAACTGTTACTAATAATCAAATTTCTATTGCAATTGATAGTACAGTTGCAACATTAACTGGTAGTCAAACATTTACAAATAAAACTTTCACATCACCAAATATTAATACTGCAACAATCGAAGGTGGTACTATTGGTGATGCAACTCCTGTAACAGTTCTTAAAGTTGATAATATAAGTTTAGATGCAAATACAATTTCTACTACAAATGCAAATGGTGATTTAGTTTTATCACCAAACGGAACAGCAACAGTTATTGTTCCATCTGGTTATGAAAACAGAGCAGGTTTTACTGACCAATCACTTGTACCAAAATCTTATGTTGATGCAATCGCTGAAGGACTTCATGTTCATGCTTCTGTAAAAGCTGCAACAACACAAAACTTAGCAACTGAAAGTGGTGACACAGTAACATACAATAATGGTACTTCAGGTGTTGGTGCAACATTGACACTTTCTACTGGCATTTCAACACTTGATGGATATACACTTGTAGATGGTGATAGAATCTTAATTAAGAACGAAACCAATCAAGCTCATAACGGTATATATACTAGAACATCATCAACTGTATTTACAAGAGCAACAGACTTTGATACAGTTAATGAAGTTGCTTCTGGTGACTTCTTATTTGTAGAAGAAGGAACTGTAAACGAAGCAAATGGTTTTGTTCAAACAGAAACAACAACTGCAATTGGAACAAGTAATATTATCTTTGAACAATTTTCTGGTGCAGGACAAATTTCTGCTGGAAATGGTTTAACAAAAAATGGAAACACAATTGATGCAGTTGGTACAGCAGATAAAATTACTGTTAGTGCAAATGCAATTACAATTGCATCAACTTATGTTGGACAAACAAGTATAACAACATTAGGAACAATTGCTACTGGTACATGGAACGGTGATACTATTGCATATAATTATGGTGGTACTGGTCAAACATCTTATGCAAGAGGTGATATAGTTTATGCAAGTGCAGCTAATACACTTGCAAAATTAACACTTGGTGCAAATGGTAAGATATTACAATCTGATGGTACAGACATAACATATGGTGATATAGACGGCGGCACATTTTAATCAGTAGTCAGAGGTATAAAAAATTATGGCTACAGTAATTAAATTAAAAAAATCTGAAACTGCAAATTCAGTTCCAACAACGAGTGATTTAGCTGTTGGTGAAGTTGCAGTCAATACTGCTGATAAGAAAATATATGTTCGTGCATCAACAGGTGTTGTCGAAGTTGGTAATAATGTTTCAGGTGTAACAGAATTTGTTTACACAGCAACTGCATCACAAACAACTTTTAGTGGTAATGATGATAACGGAAATAGTTTATCATATACTACTGGAAATATTCTAGTCTTTCAAAATGGTATTCTACTCGAAGATACTGACGATTATACTGCATCAAATGGAACATCTGTTGTTCTACAAACAGGTGCATTAGTAACTGATACTGTTCAAATCATTTCTCTATCTACTGGTTCTGGTGGTGGAGGAGGTGGTTCTGTTGATTTAAGTGCAGTTGCACAAGACATTATACCAGATGCAGATGCAACTAGAGATTTAGGTTCTGCATCAAAACAATGGGCAGAATTACATTTATCTGGTGGAACATTCTTTCTTGGTGGTGCTCGTATGCAAACAGACCCAACAACTGGTGCGATTGCATTTATTCCTAGAGCAACTGCAAGTGTTCCAAATCCAAAAGGAATTGTTTTATCACAAGATGGTAAATTAAAACCAGTAGACACTACTGGTGGTTCAATTTCTACTTCAACATTTCAAGCAGCTGCTAATAGTGATAATTCAACACCATCAACAGCAGCTTACACAAATGTAAGTGATTTACCTTTGTCTGGTGTTAGTGCTGGAACAACTGCATTTGTTTCTGCAACAAATAGATTATATCTTTGGACTGGAACTGGTTGGTATAACATTGCACTTATAAACAATAGTCCATCAATTACATCAGGAGCGCCTGGTTCAGTTACATTAAATACAGATGGTACTGCAACAGTATTAACTTTAGTTGCAACAGACCCTGAAGAACTTCCAATTACTTGGAGTTTTGCAGTTACAACTGGTAGTTTAACAAATGGGGGTGGTACAACTGCAACAGTTTCTCAATCAAGTAATGTATTTACAATAACACCAACAACTAATCAAAATTATGCAGGACAATTTACTATAACATTTACTGCAAGTGATGGAGTTAATACAGCAACATCAGCAAGTCAATTTAGTTTATCATTTGCATTTACTGATACAAATTTTGCAAGTGTTGTTGCACTTTATGATGGTACTGGTGTTACTGGTGATAATGATTCATTTGTAGATACTGGCCCTAACAGTTATACATCAAATATAACTAAAACAGGTGATACTGTACAAGTATCATTTAGTCCATACTATTTTCCAAATGGTTATAAATCTGTATATTTTGATGGTGCTGATGACGATATAAGATATACATCTTCAGGTGTTATACCTCAACCTATGGAATGGTTAGATGGTGGAAGTGATTATGGTACTTATGAATTATTTGTTAAATTAGATGGTGACCAACCAACACCATCACAAGTATATACTGCGGCCTCTTTTGGTTGTGTTGGTGGTACATACATAAACTTTGGTATTACAAATGCTCATAAATTAAGATACTATTACTATACTGGTTCTGCACAATATTCAGATTCTACAACTACATTAACTCCAAACACATGGAATCATATTGCACTAGTAAGAGATGGAACTACCATATATTTTTATATTAATGGGTCAAGAGATGCCACATCAATAACTAGTTATGGTGGTGTTGCATGGGGTACGGCTTCTGGTGGTGAAACTATGTATATAGGTAGAGGTTATGGTGTAGCAGATACTGATGCTTTATTCAAAGGTCATATTTCAAATTTAAGAAGTAGTGATATTGCGAGATATAGTGGTTCTTCATATACAGTTCCAACATCACCATTTACTTCAGATGCAAATACATTACTACTAACTTGTCAATCAAATGAGAAAAAAGATAACAGTAGTAACGCATACTCACTTACATTTAATAGTGTTCCTCAAGTAAGAAATTATTATCCTGATGATTTTACTGCAATGCAAACAGAATACATTCCTGCAACTCAAGGTGGTTCTGTATATTTTGATAATTCAGGTGATTATTTACAAATTACTTCAGCCGCACCAATACAAATCACAAATAGTGATGATTTTACAATTGAATTTTGGTGTTACTTATTGTCAAGTGGCCCTAATTTTATAACAGGTAATTATACTAATGGTAATCCATACAATGGTTTTGCAATTGCAGTTGGAAGAAGTGGTCAACCTGCTGGTAGACTTGAAATGTGGACTGGAACATCATGGATTAATGTTCATAACACTATCTATACTCATGAGTGGAATCACATTGCAGTTTCTAACGATTCAGGTACATTAAAATTTTGGGTAAATGGTGTAGCTGCAAATACAACTGCAACTGCAACTTGTCCAGCAACAATTTCAAATACAGCAACTGCATTAGGCATCGGAGAAAACGGTGCTCCAGTAGGACAACCTACATTTGGTTATGTTTCAGATTATAGATTTGTAAAAGGAACTGCTGTATACACATCTGCATTTACACCACCAACTTCAAAATTATCTGCAATTACAAATACATCACTACTAATGAATTTTGCAAATTATGCTTTGCAGGACAGAACAGGTAAAGAATATCATCCTACTTTTAATGGTAATGCAACACTTACTGATGCAAATTATGTACATTTAAGATATGCTTCTTTTTATGATGGTAGTGGTGATTATCATACAGTAGCAACAAATACTTATCGTGCGATAGGAACAAACACAGACTTTACCCTTGAAGCATGGGTAAAAGTAAATGCGTTTACCAACTATGGTCACTTTGTAACAACTTATGCTAATGTAGGTTCTGATACAGATTATTTCTTTAGATTAAATGCAAGTACACAAAAGTGGCAATTTCAAGCAGGTTCTCAAAATATTACAACAACAGTTTCTTCAACAGATTTAACTCAACATACATGGCATCATCTTGCAGTTACAAGAAGTAGTGGTAATATTTATTTGTGGCAAGATGGAGTTCAGGTTGGAGGTGCTACTGCTGACACACAGAATTTTAACGATAACCCATTAACTATTGGTAGAGCTGTTAATGGTTATGATTTCAATGGATACATAACAGATGTAAGACTTGTTGTAGGAACTGCTGTATATACATCTGCGTTCACACCACCAACTTCAGCATTAACTGCTATAAGTGGTACTCAATTATTAATAACAAGTTCTGCATCTACTGTTGCAGATGCAGGTGCATATCCAGTTAATGTAACTGCTACTGGTAATGTAAGTTTAACAAAAGAAGTTGACCATAATACAAATATGTCATTCCCTGACGACATTAGTGGAACTTTAAAATTTAGAGGTGATACAGATTTTATAAAAATTGAAAATAATGAAGTGATGAATTTAAGAGATCAAGATTTTACTGTTGACTTCTGGTTCAAACGAGATGCAGTTAATAGTGGAACATATGGTGATACATTTATTTGTAATGTTACTGGAGTACAAGCGCTTGCACTTGCAATTAATCCATCAGGTTATACTGGTGTATCTTATAGAAATACAGTTAGTGGAAGTTGGACAAAAGTAGGAACAGACCCAGGCAACACATATGGTAGTGTTCAAGTTGGTTTAAATAAATGGACACATTATGCAGTTGTAAGAACAGGAACAACTGGTTATCAATTTGTGAATGGTGTTCTTGCAGAAACATTTACATTTACTGGAACTATAACTGATTGGAATGGTGGTATGCACTTTAGTCATTGGCATGATGGTTATACTAGAGGTCTTATTGGAGAAATTTTTGGATTTAGAATGACAACAGGTGTTGCAAGATATACTTCAGCGTTTAGTGTTCCAACAGAACCGCCTGGAAGAAGGAATTAATAGATGGCAGAATCTAGAAATAAAAATTTAATTAAAGCAATAAGTAATGCATTGGTTAATGGAAAGATAACTACTGCTGGTGTTTTAGTTCCTGATATTGTTGAAGATACATCTCCACAACTTGGTGGTAATTTAGATGTAAACGGAAGTGATATTGTCAGTACAAGTGATGGAAACATTGACATATTACCAAACGGTGCAGGTAAAGTAAATTTAGATGGTAATGGTAGTACAGGTGGTATTACAGTATCAGATGGTCTTATTGAAATGCGAACAGGAACTGGTAGTGTTGCATCTATTGATATGTATTGTGAAGTTAATAATGCACACAAAGTTACAATTAAACCACCAGCTCATGCAAATTATAGTGGTAATGTAACTTTTCAACTTCCATCAAGTAATGGAACAAACGGTTATGTTTTACAAACAAATGGTAGTGGTGTAACAAGTTGGGTTGCACAAACAGGTGGTGATGTTGTTGACGATACTTCACCTCAACTTGGTGGTAATTTAGATTTAAACGGTAATGATATTCAACTTGATGGTACAGATGCATTTATTGATTTTTTAACAGGATTTGAAAATATAAGAATACGAAATACAAACACTTCAGGTTCTGGTAATTTTATAAACATTGAATCAGTTGGTGCTATTCAATTAAGACATTGGACAGGTTCTGGTACTGAAAATATGCTTATTGCAAATGGTGATGGTTCAGTAGATATCTATTATGATAATTCTAAAAAGTTTGAAACTACAAACACAGGTGTCCAAACAACAGGTACTTTAAGTATAAATGGTGCATATACTTTTCCAACAACTGATGGAAACTCTGCACAAGTTTTAACAACTGATGGAAGTGGTTCTCTTTCTTTTGCATCTGTTGGTTCTCTTGCTGGTGCAGGTATTCAAAATGTATCAGATGACACATCTCCACAACTTGGTGGTAATTTAGATTTAAATTCAAACAACATTACTGGTACTGGTAATATATCAACTACTGGTACAATGAGTTTAACTAATACAACTACAAATGATACTTTATTACTTACTACAACTGAAGATAGTAGTACAGCCGCACCTGTACTAACATTTAAAAGAAATTCAGGTTCACCAGCAGATGCTGATTATATAGGTCAATTAAAATTCAAAGGTGAAAATGATGCAGATCAAGAAGTAGTTTATGCAAAAATTACTGGAAAGATTTCTGATGCTTCAGATACTACTGAAGATGGTTTAATAGAATTTGCATTAAGAAAAGCAGGTGCAAATAATATTGGTGCAAGATTAACAAGTACAGAATTAAAATTAATTAACGGTACAGGATTAGAAGTTGCAGGTTTAACATATCCAACAGCAGACGGTAGTGCAGATCAAGTTTTAACAACAAACGGTTCAGGTACATTAAGTTTTGCTGATGCGGCTAGTTCAGGTGCAACCCCATATCAATATACTGCAACTGCTGGTCAAACAAGTTTTACTGGTAGTGATGATAATGGTAACACACTATCATATACTGCTGGAAAAACTTTAGTTTATCAGAATGGTGTCTTATTAACTCCAGTTGATGATTATACTGCATCAAGTGGAAATAGTGTTGTTCTTGTAACAGCCGCAGAGTTAAATGATGTTATAATAATTGCAGCTCTTGGAACTGCAACAGCAACAGTAAATTCTAGTTCAACATCAAATGTTTTGTATGAACACGCAAATTCAATTAATTCAGCGTATTCAATAACAAGTGGTAATAATGCAATGAGTGCTGGGCCTATCACAGTAGAATCTGGTGGTAGCGTAACAGTACCAACAGGCTCATCATGGGTTGTAGTATAAGGAATTAATAATGGCAGAAACTAAAAGTAAAGAAATAGTAAAAAAAATATTTGATGTTATTGCTGGTGCAGTTGGTGATGACAGAGATGTAGAGGGTGCAGTTGTATTAACAGGACATGGAAATGAAAATATTACTGCTGGTAATGCACAACAAAGATATTACACATTATTCTGTCAAACAACTGATGCGACTGCAACTACACCAACAACAAAAAACACAACTACTGCGGCCGCAGATAATATTCCTGTATTAGATAATAACGGTGCATATTTTTTTAGAATTGAATTAGTTGCAGGAGTAACTGCTGCTGGAGATTCAAAAGCATTTACATTTGAGGGTTTAATAAAAAGAGGTGCAAATGCAGCTGCAACATCACTAGTAGGAACTGTTACTAAAACAATTGTAGCACAAGATTCTGGTGCATCAACATGGGATGCAGATGTAAGTGCAGACACAACATTAGGTGCATTAAAATTAACTTGTACAGGTCAAGCATCTACAACAATTCGTTGGGTTGCAAAAGTAGTAACTACAGAGATGCAGTTCTAATTAACATAAATAGAATTAAAAGGAAAAATTAAATGGCTACTCCAAACACAAGAGATACATTTAAAGAATATTGTTTAAGAGCATTAGGGAAACCTGTAATTGAAATAAATGTAGACCCAGATCAGATAGACGATAGAATAGACGAAGCGTTACAATACTTTGCACAATATCACTATGATGGTATTGAGAGAATGTATCTTAAATATCAAATAACATCTGCTGACATTACACGAGCTCGTTCTAATAACAACTTAACTCAAGTTACTGATGTTGATAGTTCAACAACTGCAACATGGAAAGAAGCAAAGAATTATATACCTATTCCAACATCAGTTATGTCTGTTGTAAAAGTTTTTCCTTTTACAGATAAAGGTATGCAAAACTTATTTGATGTTAGATATCAATTAAGATTGAATGATTTATATGACTTTAGTTCGACATCTGTTTTACACTATCAGATGACAATGCAACATTTAGATTTTTTAGACCATATTCTAGTAGGTGAAATACCAATAAGACATAATCAACATCAAAATAGATTATATCTTGACATGGACTGGCAGACAGTATCTGCTGATGAATTTATTGTAATAGAATGTTATAGAAATTTAGACCCTGCTACATATGTAGATATCTGGAATGATATTTTCTTAAAGAAGTATGCAACTCAATTAATTAAAAAACAATGGGGTGCAAACTTATCTAAATTCCAAGGTGTGCAAATGTTAGGTGGTGTTGTTCTGAACGGTGAACAGATTTATACTCAAGCTCAAGAAGAATTAAATAAACTAGAAGAACAAATGCAACTCGCTTATGAGTTACCACCAATGCACATGATTGGATAATTAAATGCCTACTAATGTATATTTCGACACAGGTACAAAACCAGAACAAGCACTCTATGAAGATTTAATCATAGAACAGCTTCGTATCTATGGGCAAGATGTCTATTATATTCCTAGAAACTTAAATGGTGAAGATAAAGTATTTGGTGAAGATGAATCATCTTCATTTGATGATGCATACTTGATTGAAATGTATATGGAAAATGTAGACGGTTATGAGGGAGAGAAAGAATTAATGTCTAAATTTGGTTTAGACATAAAAGATGATGCAACATTTGTTGTTGCAAGAAGAAGATGGGAACAATTCGTTTCAGTTGATAATAATTTAATTGTATCTTCAAGACCAAACGAAGGCGATTTAATTTATTTTCCAAAAGCCTCAAAGATGTTTGAGATTACTTTTGTAGATCATGATGACCCATTTTACCAAGTACATAACTTACCAACATATAAATTAAAGTGTAAGACATTCGAGTATGGTTCTGAACAGATTGATACTGGTATTACAGAAATAGATACAATAGAAACTGATAATAGTTTAGATCAACTTGCACATCAAGTAACATTAGAACAAACAACATTTACTGAAGGATTTAGATTAGAAAGTGGAGAAGGTTTACTTGTATTAGATGGAACAAATCCAGCAGATGCAGATGAAGGTGATAATTTAATTACAGAAACACAAACACATAATGGTTCTTTATTATTAGAAAATCCAGTAGAAGGTGCAGACGCATCATATATAATATTAGAATCTTATGTTCTTGATTCGATAGATGAAAGAGCACAAAATGATTTATATTCAACATTAGATGATAATGTTTTAGATTTTTCTGAAACAAACCCATTTGGAGATGCAGGGATAGATTGATATGATAGGACAATATTTTTATAACGAAGCGACAAGAAATGTAGTAGTTGCATTTGGAACGCTTTTTAACAGAGTACAGATTGCAAAGAAAGATAGTTCTGGTAATGTAACACAAACTATGAAAGTTCCATTAGCATATGGGCCAAAACAAAAATGGTTATCAAGACTACAGGAAGATCCAAATTTAAATAAAAAAGTTGCAGTAACATTACCAAGATTAGGTTTTGAAATATCTGGTATTGAATATGATACTGCAAGAAAATTAAATAAAATAATCAAAGTAAAGAAAAAAGTTGATGGTGTTGATTATGACCAATTAAAGTCAGGATTTATGCCTGTTCCTTATAATATCAATTTTGAATTATATGTAATGGCAAAACAATCTGATGATGCACTACAAATCGTAGAACAAATACTACCATATTTTCAACCAGAATATACTGTAACAATGAGAGAAGTTCCAGAGTTAGATATTATCAGAGATGTTCCTATTGTATTAAACAGTATCAACTATGAAGATAATTACGAGGGTGAATTTACAAGTAGAAGAGCTATAATTTATACAATGAGTTTTACTGCAAAGTATTTTCTATACGGCCCAATCACTTCTACAAATGTTATTCGTAGTGTTCAAGTTGACCAGTATACAGATATGCCTGTTAATTCTCCAAAGAGAGAACAGAGATACACAGTTGCACCAGACCCAGCAAATGTTTCACCTGCTGTGTTTGATCCTAATGATGATGATAACTTTGGATTTAATGAAACTGCATCATTCTTTGAAGATGCAAAAACATACAATCCAGTAACAGATCAAGATGAGTAAGTCAACTGAAGTTCTAGATGGAGTATTAGGTATAACTGATGTTGTAGATAATGCAATGTCTACTACTACAAAAGAAGTAGTAAAGAAACCAGTTGTTGTTAAAACAAATGATGATGACATTGACAATGATTATAAATATCAAAGAGAAAACTTTTATAATCTAGTCGAAAGAGGTCAAGACGCAATAGATGGTATTTTAGAGCTTGCAAGAGAATCTGAACACCCAAGAACATATGAGGTTGCAGGTAACTTAATAAAACAAGTTGCAGAAGTAACAGAGAAACTTGGTGATTTACAAGAGAAGATGAAAAAACTGAAAGATGTTCCTAGTAATGCACCAAAGAATGTAACTAATGCACTTTTTGTAGGTTCTACTGCTGAATTACAAAAATTGTTAAAAGGAAAGAAATAAATGCCAACAACCATTACAAGTACAGGAGTAACTACCACAACTGTAACTAGTACAAATGTAGATGCTACTAATCTTAAAAATTTAACAGTTCCAACTGCATCAGGTACAGTTGTTGGTAGTGGTGCAAATTATCCTTTGAATATTGATTCAAGTGCTACTGCCAATAGTATTCAAGTTGATAGTTCAGGAAGAGTTTTAAAACCTAATCAAACAGGTGTTTATATGAGGAGAGCCGCTGCAGGTACTGTAAATTATACCTCTGGTAATATACTAGCCTATTATGATAATGAAATTCGAGATGCTGGAAGTGATTATAGTAGTAATACATTTACCGCTCCAGTTGATGGTTTTTATATTGTTACTGTTCAATTTTTTTCTACAACAGGAACTTCAGGAGCTGCAGATATAATTATTAACGGTTCAACACGCATTGCAAGAGTTGGCAGGGAAGGCAATCAAAATTATTATGAAGGACAAACAGCTGGTGCTTGTGTTTATTTAGATGCTAGTGATTATATAACAATAGAGAGGACTTTTGGTACTGTTCATATGAATGGTGGTTATTCTCATTTTGGTGTTGCTTTAATAGGATAGAAAGGAAAAATTATGCCAGATTATACAATTACACTAACAGATGCTGAAGATAAAGCATTAGCACATGATTGTGTATCACCACAACAATGGATTGAGAATGCTATCAAAACTAAATGTAGAAAAGTCATAAAAAGAGTTGTTGAATCTGAAATAACAAGAATTAGAAATCAAGGCGGTACAGTATCAGGAACTGATGATGAAATAGTTATGGCTGCTAATCTAGAAACAGGAGCAGAAAGACTAGCAAGAGAATCAGAAATGGATAATGGGCCACAGTAGAGAATAAAAATATGTTATGCAAAATATTGATCATTATCTCGGTAATCCCCTACTAAAGAAAGCAAATGTTTCTGTCGAATGGACAGAAGAACAGATTATTGAGTTTCAAAAGTGTATGGAAAATCCTTTACACTTTATTGAAAACTACATAAAAATTGTATCACTAGACCACGGTTTAGTTCCATTTGATATGTTTCAATTTCAAAAAGAAATGGTTGATACAATTCACAACAATCGTTTCACAATCTGCAAACTACCTCGACAGTCAGGTAAATCTACAACACTAGTATCTTACATATTACATTATGTTGTTTTCAATGCAAACATGAATGTAGCGATACTTGCAAACAAAGCCTCTACTGCAAGAGATATTCTTTCTCGATTACAACTTGCATATGAAAATTTACCAAAATGGTTACAACAAGGTGTAATGTCATGGAATAAAGGTTCATTAGAATTAGAAAATGGTTCTAGGGTAGTTGCATCATCTACATCATCAAGTGCAGTTCGTGGTGGTTCATACAATATGATATTTTTAGATGAGTTCGCATTTGTTCCTAATAATGTTGCAGAAGATTTCTTTTCATCAGTATATCCTACAATATCATCTGGTAAATCTACAAAAGTTATTATTGTATCAACACCTAATGGTATGAATCTGTATTACAAACTATGGACTGATGCAGAAAACAAAAGAAACTCTTATAACATTATTGATGTACATTGGAGTGAAGTGCCTGGCAGAGATGAAAAATGGAAACAAGAAACTATTGCAAATACATCTGAAGAACAATTTAAAAGAGAGTTTGAATGTGAGTTTTTAGGTTCTACAAACACATTAGTTGCACCACACAAGATTAAATCAATGTCATATGCAGAACCATTAACAAAAAATGCAGGTCTTTCTATTTACAAACAAAAAGTAAATGGTCATCAATATGTTTTAGTAGCTGATGTTGCAAGAGGTATTCAAAATGATTATTCTGCATTTGTTGTATTTGATGTTACACAAATACCATATACAATTGTTGCAACATATAGAAATAATGAGATAAAACCTTTATTATTTCCTAATATTATCAAACAAGTTGCAACAAACTATAATCTTGCACATATTTTAGTTGAAATCAATGATATAGGTGACCAAGTTGCAAATGCACTACAATTTGATTTAGAATATGAAAATATGATAATGTCATCTATGAGAGGTCGTGCAGGTCAAATAGTAGGTGCAGGTTTCTCTGGTGGTCGTTCACAATTAGGTGTCAGAACAACAAAAGCAGTCAAAAAAATGGGTTGTTCTAATTTAAAACAAATTGTAGAAACTGATAAACTTATCATACAAGATTATAATTTAATCAATGAATTCTCTACATTTTCATTAAGAGGTCAATCTTACGAGGCTGAAGAAGGTCATACAGATGATTTAATTATGTGTTGTGTATTATTCTCATGGTTAGCACAACAAACATACTTTAAAGAGTTAACTGATGATGATATTCGTGCAAGAATGTATGCAGAACAACAAAATCAATTAGAACAAGACATGGCGCCTTTTGGATTTGTTGATGATGGTTTAGATAATTATGGTGAAACAATGACTGATGAATATGGAACAGTATGGTCACCAGTTATAAGAACGCATGATTCAGATTGGTAAATCTTCAATAATCTCATTCTCTAACTTTAAATAACAATTTGCACAAACAATTTTAGATGTTTTCATAAGTTTTAGAATATCTCTCCTAGCTTCTTCGTTCAAACCTTTCTTTCGTGTTGTTCTTCTAATTTCTTTCTCATGTGGGTGAAATTGTAAACACGCATTTTCAGATTCACCACAGTATGTACAAAACTTATCAGACAAATATTCATTTACCCAAATCGTTCTTTTTCTGTAGTTTCTTTTGAAAACTCTTTTGATTGTTTCTTTATATTTTTCGTAATGACTTGACATGAAAATATTTATATGTCAGTT
>Ga0208162_1000600_pt1 | contig 20279 bp, 7 predicted proteins | sample CB_VirMetaG_4_FD_184539 | JGI IMG/M metagenome (GOLD analysis project Ga0208162, IMG submission 184539) | Freshwater to marine saline gradient viral communities from Chesapeake Bay - CB_1508_1M Viral MetaG (SPAdes) (version 4) | ecosystem: Environmental > Aquatic > Marine > Coastal | place: USA... | reverse complement strand
GCAGATCACAACCTACTTGTCGGAGATACATTTGTTGTATCTGACACAGTTGGTGGTACAAACGTGAACGGAACATTTACTGTTGCAACAGCACCTACGGATACTCAAGTAACAGCAACCGCAACCACTTCTGGTGCGGTAACAAACAACACAGGGTCTGCTTCTTACGGTAAGATGCTGCCAGATTACCTGCACCTCCTAGCAATGAAGTGTCGCATGTACACCAATGCTGCTGGAGATGATGTGTATAGGATGTATGTTGGAACTACTGGTGTTATTGAGTTCTTCAGACCTGTTTCCTTGAGAAATGGCGATAGAATCCTTTTCAGCGAGATGGCTTCTTCAATTACCGCACCTCTTGTAAGTAGCGAGGCTTATCTGAAGAGAATATCTGAGTTCAAGTATGAACTATACTCTGATGAGCATTTGATAACTCCTATTGCGATTGCTGGAACTTATACAAGCGGTACTGCTGTTAAAGAGATTGAGTACGAGTACGGAAAGTACTATCCAAGTGACAGAAGAATATCTGATTTAGGACTTCCGACAATTGAGAATCCTAAGTACAATCAGAGTCAGAACTTTTTCAAGATATTCCCATCAGAGCATAAGTGTGACAAGGTTAAGGTTGACTACGTTAAGACTCCTCCAGTGACTATATTGGTGGATGATAATACGCAAGACCTTGAGCTTTATTACAGTGAGACATTGATGAATAGGCTTACTGATGAGGCTGTTAAGATGTTCTACCAGCAAGTACGTGATCCTAATCAGTACACAATTGCTGACAGAGAAATGGTAGATAATCCATAATGACTCATACAACGATAGAGATATTTGAATGGGAATCTGACATTACTGACGATTACATTGACGAAATAATATACGAGTACATTGAAGACTAAGGATTGCATAGAATTGATACAGCTTGCCGATGAGGGTGGTGTATTCACAGACGAGTCTCGCTATGATATAGGAACGATGACAGCAGTACTAAATGCTGCTAGAGGTTTTGCTATTACTGAGCTTCATAAACAGAACAATCGTATTCATCCTAGCTTCCTACAGAGAGTCTATCCACAGTACAAAAAAGAGTTGCAGCAAGACGATTGCTACACCCTGTTTGAGGTTCCTAAGACGGTTGGTATAAACAACCAGATTGACGGTCTTATGTATGTGGGAACCATTGATGGGAAGAACTCTTTCTGGAAGATTCGCACACGAATGCAAGCTAATTCAAGAAGAAATCATCGTATTCATAAGATAGCGATGGCAAAGCACGTACACTTCCTGTATGACAACACAAGGGGATACTTGGAGGTATATGATGACAAAGTGAAGTATATCTTGGTAGAGGGCATATTTGGAGACCCTACGTCAATACCAGGGTTCAACTTGGAGGAGGATGACTACCCTATCACTATGGATGCCATGAAGCGCATTGAGGATATGGTAAGAACGGGAACAATAAGAGATGTACTTAGAGTTCCTATCAATAAAATATCCAACTCTGCTGAAGATTCAAATGTTCAGCGTGATATCAGCGTGAAATGATTGAAGTAGGTAAGTATAGTATTGTAAGCCTACAGGATGCGGTAGAGTCTGCCAAAGAGATGCTCCGCATTCAGGACACCACAGAATTTGACGGCTTCCTTCTGCGAAAGGCTGATGAGGCTATGAGGCACGTAGGAGACGCTACAACATACGTAAAAAGAGCTTGTACCCTTCCTATCGTTGATGGTAGGGTAAAGCTCCCTATGGGCTTTATTCGGCTCCTAGGGGTAAGAATGTCTGATGCCAATGGCAACTGTTTTGACCAGCCGTACTTAGACCTTCCCTTTATAACTGACTGTGGATGTGATACTACTAACACCAACGGAAGTTCATACTACGATGTATTTGAGGTTCAGGATGGGTATATTGTTTTTCATACACCAAATGACCTTTCTGCTGAAGAGATAAAATTGGCATACCTTTCAAGAAGTGTAGATGATGATGGTCTAATGCTTATGTCTGAGAGACATGAAAGAGCAGTAGAGGCTTATTTATGCTACCACTTTACGCTGTCTTTCTTTGATAGATTCCCAGTTAACATCCGTCAGGAGTATCAGAGAATCTGGAAGAACCAGAAACAGCACCTGAAGGGTATGGCTCAAAGAGAAAGGTTTGAGGAGAATAAGAGAGAGATAGCTGCCATATTGAATGCTTGGATAACGTCTGATAGAAATGATAGATAATGGCAGATCAACCAATAAGGATAACGCCTTTAGGAAACCTAGATAAGGATTCCGACTACAACTTAGTAAGAGAAGGTAATTACGTAGATGCCCTTGATGTCATCAAGCAGGATGATGAGGGGCAGGTTTTTGGATCAATCCAGCCTACTCAGAGAAACAGGCATGCATTTTCTTTAGGAGAGGTTGTTGCTCAGAATAAGAAGTATAGAATAACTGTTCCAATTACAGCAGGACGGTATGCGGTAAGATTCCAGTCTGCAAACAGGGGAAATGACATTGTTGATTACAATGGTCCAATAGCATATTCAGATGTTCCATCTACTGCTGTGCAGTTCTACTCATTAGCAAATTGGCAAGCAGAAGGATGGACAGCACAAGATACACCGAACTCAGCGTTATTCAATACCACATACCCCACAGTTAATGGACAGACGGTCATTGAGCTTGAGCTTACTGTATATCAGTATTACGATTATGTATTGACATCTGTTGGACCTGATCCTGTTAAGATAGAGTGTATTCAAGAGATGATCCCAACGGATCTTGCGGGCCCACTAAAAGACATAGGGTCTTACGATATGCTTGGAGATCTATTTGTTTTCTCAACATCTCAGGATGACGACCCTACGGACCTTGACCTTTCCGTTGCTGGAGTTGGACCTGTTGACAGCAACGGAAATTACACAGGACTTACGACCATATCTTTTACGTCTAATCACAATCTACAGGATGGTCAAGCTATTGGAATAACCAATTCAAACCTACCATTCCTCAACGGGACGTTCGTTGTAAACAGCGTATTATCTCCCACAGAAATAAACATCGTTACCAGCACTGCCTGGGGCGAGGTTTTTTCAGCTTCAGTGGGTCTTGTTGGCGATGAGGTTATAACGGTGAATACCATAGGGATAGGTGAGATAGGGGTTGCTGAAAAGAATGATGACACCGATACATGGTCCTACATTAGACTCATTAGGTCCGTGGAATTGAATTTCACAACAAGGAACGCTATAGATTCGTTCGCCTACAATGAGTCCTCAAGGAGGTCTGTGTATTTTACTGATAACTTCAATCGACCTGGAGTCTTCTACTACAGAGGAGTATATCAGGAAGATGGGGCCTTAGAGTTTATTAACCCAGACAACCCTTATAGCTTCGGGAACATAAACACCGAAACCAGCCTACAGACATCAGTAAATCCAGTTGATGTAGATATTCTCAATGTATTTGAGTCTGGGGGGAATATAGTAGCTGGAACCAAGTATTACGTGGTGCGACAAAAAACAGAGGACGGGGATGAATCCCCTATGTCAAGTCCGTTTGGTCCTGTTGTGGTTTATAACCTTGATCCAAAAGAGCAAGGTGTCGTAAGGTCTTACGCTATAGCTGCACAGCAAACAGCAGATCCATCAGAGACCAGAGTGAGGTTGAAGATATCTAATCTTGATTCTGGTGCGTATCCCGTAGGAGAGCTTATTGTTATAGAGTCGATACTTGGGGTAGTAAAAGCTTCAATAATACACGAGTTCACGATCCCTCTTGATGGCGTATACGAATACACTCATACTGGATTTGAGGATACTATACCTATATCCATCAATGAGGTATTGGTAACTGGAATCAAGGAGTTCTCTCAGATCTTAAAGGCCAAAAACATTAGTTCCATTGACTCAAGGAACGTGTTGTCAAATGTGTCAACCCTAGGGCAGTTGGATCTATCAGAGTGGACCAAGACATTCAGGCACACTTTATTCAAAGACACTGTTGATGAATCCACCCTCAATAATATCGGAGAGTACCAGCAGACCACAGTGACATTTGAGGATGTAGGGCTTATGATGAATGAGACCTGCAGAGTTGGTGCTAGAGTGTATTTGAAAGGATTAGGCTGGACCCCTTGGTATTGGGTTGACGACATCAAGGTTGACAACAATCCTGTAAATACAGCAAACCCTGATGGAGAGAATAGGAGAGATGGCACTTTTGACGACTTCCAATTAACTGATAATCAGTCCACTTGGATAAACGGTATTGATGTTCTCCAGGATTCTTACAACAACCCGTCTCTATGGCCAAGTAATCAATTTCCGCTAAGGAACAACAGACCTGTAGGTATTGAGGGTGGAGCTTACTATAATCCAGATGGCAGTTTCTCAACTTCTGCACCACCAGGCGAGGAGATAATAGGGTCTTCATATGCGGGGTGGTTTCACTACTTCTGGTTCTCTGGGCTTGGGCAATACAAGCAACACACTAAATACTACGTGCCTAAGGTAAGCTTCTCTATAAACTGGGATTTCATAATACCAGGTGGGTCTAGGAAGAATCTCATAAATGAGGTTACAGCCATAGAGTTCGGCCTAGGAAACCTTCCGAACAACGTGAAAGCCTCTGGAATGGCGGTATTGAGTACTAAAACTCAAGGTCAACACCAACAAAATGGAGGCTGGGGGAGAGCAGGCTACGCTGAATCCGACTACATACGCGAGTTTGACTATCAGCCTATGGGGTTCTCTAACAATCAGTTCGGAATCAACGCGTTTGTGAACTTTTATTCATCGGGATTTCCGAAATACCCATACTCAGGATACAGTATTGCTGTAACGAGGGAAGAAGAGGTTCGGGATGTGTTCTCATTCTATTCTCCAGACACAACGATTGCTGCAAGCGAGAGTGGAGAAAGGTCTGGTGGTAATGGGGTTGTAGCAGGAGCTACGCATGTATTGGTTCACGGAACATACGGAAGACACAAAGGGCTTACTGGAGATCAAGCGGAAAGGACAGATCCTGACGGAAATCCTGTTATTGTGGGCGGTGTTGCTGGTGGCGTTCCAGGCGGATATAATGCTGGTGTTTTTTCTGTTTTACATCCGTTCGGACCAGAATACGATAGCGTAGACTCTATAAGAATAGAGAATTCAGCGTTCATAGATGATACAGTTGGAATCGGATCAATAGGCCCATACAGCTACAAGGTCTGGGATAGCGTGGTTCTCAATAACGGAACAGGGGGTGGTCTTGAGCCTAATATACCTTACCTTACGAGAGAAGATGTAAAGGTATTTAAGACAGAGTCAGATATAGAATACAATCTTGACCCGTATTACGACAGAACAGACGTGAGGAAGATGGATCAGGGAATACATTATGTTCAAATGTTTGCTGATGAATCTGCGTCCTACCCATCAATAAGCAACACTCAGTATGTAAAAATAGGAGATACACAATTCTTTGATGGCTCTACACTACCTGAAACCATAATAGTAAACGGAGGAGATACTTCTACCTCTTTATTCTACTTTAGGGCCAGAGGAGGTCTCTATATTGGGGCAGGTGGGCTGGCCTTATCTGGCTCTGTATTAGGATATGTGTCTCAATCAAGGAGTAATCTTAAGGCTCTTAAAGTGTTTCCTGGACAAGAGGACCCAGATACGGGAGAGATAATTCCAGACCCAAGGAAGGTGTATCCTTATGATTACTTTGGATCAGACGGGTTGGCTTTAGAATATCTTCCAAGCGACGACCCTGACGTGAGCGTTAATCTTGAGCAGGTGGGGATCAGCATATGGTCGTCATTCCTGAACTCCGACACATTTGAGACCTCAGTGTATGATAGGAATTTTGACTTTGACTTCCTTTCTGTGATACAAGGAAGTCAGTCCCAAGGATTCCAAGCAACCCCACTCACTCCTGGCCTGAACTCAAATCCAACGAGAATAACCTGGTCAAACAGAAAACTTCCTGGAGAGAGTTTGGATTCCTACAGGGTGTTCCTTCCATCAAGCTATAAAGACCTTGATTTTACTTTTGGAGAAATCAATGACCACCAAGATATAAATGGTGAGTTATTTACATTACAACCTAGAAAGTTTCAGCTTCAATTCTTTAACTCTAGGGGAACACTTCAAACTACAGATGGAAGTATAGATATTGTGGTTGGTGAATCAAGCGTTTTAAACAGAGACGGTAAGACATTATCTTCTTATGGAACAGACCACAAGTGGAGCGTTATAAAGGGGTCAAGCCCTGGTGGAAAGGATGTGGTTTATTGGTTCAACCAAGAGAACGGCATGTTTATTAGGTTTGGAGCAGATGGAACTGTTGTGCTTTCTGATAGGGGGCGAATAAGAGCATTCTCTACAAACGAAACAAAATGGACTCAAAATCAATATTCGCCAGCATCAAACTACGGAATCAGAAGTGTTTGGGATGATAGGTTCAAGGAGGCAATTTGGACATTCATTGGTATTAGGGAAACTCATGGAGATTGGTCTGCGGGTAAAAAATACAACGTTGGTAATATTGTGACTTCATCCACAAACACGAATTACCCATTAGACAATATTCCAGATGTTTACGTGTGCCTTGTTGCTCATAACGCTCCAGAGGGAACGCCAACCGAACCTGGTGTAGGCTCTGATTGGCAATCGTATTGGAGGTTAGTAGAAAAGGATGACCCTGAATACTACTCAGTATTTACGCTTGCGTTCAATGAGCTTACAAACGGGTTCAGCACATTCTACTCTCACCTTCCTAAGACTTACTTGAAGTGGTCTAATAAGTTCCTAAGTTCAAACCCACTACATAGAAGCGAGATATACGAGCATAGATATGGTTACGATAAGTGGTACGAGTATGAAGGTGTGTGGAAAGAGTCTGAGCCGTTCATTGAGGGTGTGGTAAACTATATACCAGAGCAGTCAAAGAAGTTTGTGGCTATGCAGTCACTTTCAGACAACGCTCCTGATAAGATAGAGCTTAGAACCAAAGACCACGAATCATTCTTGGTTGCTTCAGACTTCGACCCAGAAGATGACGCTTGGAGAAGTCCTATAAAGAACGATATATTGACAAGTCCTACGTCAGACCCTAACGATGACACTGTGGCTTTATTGGGTTCATACATGAGAGTTAAGTTCAAGTTCTTCAATGGAGTCAAGAACAGGCTCAATAATATGATTATTAAGATAAGGGCTAGACTAAGAAGGACGGCAAGCTGACAGTTTTGAATTAAGTATATTTGTATAAATTCACTAAAAGTAATAGATATGGCAGGTTGGGCAGCAGCAATAGGTCCTATAATTCAGATGGTAACTGGAGCTATAAAATCGGCAAAGACACAAAGTGCGTTAAGGGAACTGCCAGACCCTCAAGAGTTTACTGTTTCTCCTGAAATGAGAAGGGGTCTCAGAATGGCTGAGAGTAGAGCGACAAGGGGGTTAACTCCAGAAGAAGAAACTGCCCTTGAACAACAGCAAGCTGTACAAACAGCATCAGCAGAAAGAAATTTAAGAAACCTTGGATTAGGGGCCTTTGCCCCATCAACCTCCGCTATGTATGGTGTTGATGCAGCGAGTAGGGCAGCTCAACTTAGGGCGTCAGAGATGAGAAGAGGGGAGCAAATGTATATCGGGCAAGCCGCTAGATTGCAAGCTCAAGAGAACATGGAGATATCTGCCGCTAATGAAAGGCTTAGACAAGCACAGGTTGCCTTGGGGCAAGCAGGTGCAGCAGCAGGGCAAGACATGAGTGGGGGTGCTATGGGTATAGCTTCTGCGGCTTCAGGAATGCTGGGCGGAGGCGATGCTCTTGGAGGAATGGCGGCAGGATTTGGAAGGATGGGTATCAATACTCAAGTTGCGCCCCCTGCAAGTCAAGAGCCAATAGGAAGTTTAAAAACTCTACCAGATACAGCGTTGCCTCAGATAGACCCATTTCAGGGTTCTGGTTATGATGAGTATCAGAAGTCTCTGTCTGAAGGGATGTTTCCAGCAGGACCAATGACTACTAAAAGGACGGATTTTAACCCTATGTTTCAGCCATTGGGACCAGAAACACTTTTCCCACCTGAAGGTTCGGTTGCTCCGACAGCTCCTTTTGAAGAGGGTGGTTTTTTTGGAGGTAAATCATTCGTCCCTTACGCTCCTATATCACAAGCTGATGTTGTGAAAAACTATCCTGCTCCCTTCTTCCCTAATATGACTCCTAATACGACTACCCCTGCGGAACGTGTAAATACTCATGGAATTTCTTTTGATCAATATCTAAAGGATATGGGTAAAAGTGGATTTCAAGTGAATCCGCAGTATGATTTACATAGCGGAAAATTTGGAAGTTACATGGGCGATGGGATGTTTGACTTGATGGAACGTAATTAAAATGGCAAAAAAACTACCTTACGGAAATCCACTCTCTACGGGAATCGCCCTCAATTGGAAGGTCGATATGACCCCATGGAGGGAGGAGCAAAAGCTGCAAAGGGCTGAAGAGGCTGCTAGAAAGGCTGCTCAAGCAAAAATAAAAAAGGAACAAGCGGAGTTAATGAAGGGTATCACCTTCGACCCTAGTAAGGTTCTAGAAAGGGATAGAGATCAAGCCTTGAGCCTTTATGCCAGCACTATAAGTGACGCTATGAAGCTCTCTTCACAAGGGGATGTTGGTGGAACTCAAATGAGAATCCTTCAGTTCAACAGGGATATGGCTCCTCTTTTAGATGGTAAGGCGAATTATGACACTTACTTCGATTCTGATGCCGCAAAGACATTTAAGGACGAGCAGATGCTTAGGGACTTTAATGACCTTAGCATATCAAGGGAAGAGTTGTTAGAAAAATATCCAGACATTAGCCTTCAGAATGGCGCATGGCAACTACCTGTATATGACAGGATTGATGTGGATGCTATGGCAAATAAGCTTCTACAGAATACTGAGAAGAGGACTGTTAGGGATGAGAAGGGTAACCCTATTATTGCAGGTAGGAACCCTTTGACTGAAGAGATTGAGTATCAAGAGGTTATTAATGACCCAGAGGGGTTTATGAATAATTTCACAGCATCATTTTTGGAGTACGGGCCTTCAGCTCAAAAGCAAGTGATGAATTACTTCAAGGGAACTGATCTAGAGTTCGGTCCAGATCAGTTTGATCAGTTAGATGAAGACGGAACTCAGCTTTTAGCCAAAAGGACAAACCAATACCTGAATGAGAAAACAGGCGAAAAGCTAATTGGGTATAGAACAAAGTCTAAGCCTCAGCCTAGGACCACATATGATTTTGGGTTTGGCAGAACAGGCCTGGGAGACGTTCAGTTTGGTAGTGTGGAGTCCTCTGATGTCGTTTCAGAATACTCAACGCCAGAACAGAAAATTGATGCGGTTAAAAACTATTATGTAGGGGGTATTTCTGGTTTGATATCTGAATCCGTAAAACAACAGGATCAAGACGCTGAAAATTATTTTAAGGACAATTTACCCTCGTCAATATCAGATGCAATGGGGAAACACAATCTATACGTAGATTGGTTTGCCGATTTTGACCCAAGTTTAATTAAAATAGTGGATGCAGGCGAGAAGGTTGTTGGCGAGGTTAACTTGCAGTCAGGAGATGCTGCTCAACAATTTTTTGATGTAATAAGAAAAAATGTTGGGGATGATAAGTTAATAGAAAGGTCTCAAGATTATGAAGGAATACAGTTGCCAGAAACAACAAGGGAAACTACCTTAACTCCTACTGGAAAGACGTTTACGGCTGAGATTGCTGGAGCAAAAGAACCTGAAGCCACATGGAAATTAAAGGCTGGTGACACAGTCTATATGGTTGGTGATGTAACATCACAAAAGGTTGTCTTGACAAATGATCTCACGCTACCAGAAGGAAAGTGGCAAGGCGCAACGCCTTATGAAGATCAGGCTGGAAAAGAAAGCATATACTATGATGTAACATTCCCTGTGGGTTATAGCGAGGACAAATTAGCTAGGTGGTTTGGTGGCAAAAATGAGTTAAGCTCATTTAAAGAGGCCAACAAAGACGCGCTTCCTGTTACCATGTTAATTCCTGAGAATCAGTCTACGCTATCAACCCTTGAGTCTGTTTTAAGCACAAAAGAAGTCCGTAAGGCACTTGCTAAAGGTGATAATGAAACAGCTAAGAAACTTCAGTCTGGTAATCTAAGCGGTTTAATGAGAGAGTATATGGAGCTTCCTTCTACGGCAAGAACGACATCAGGCGCATCAACAACATCAACTGGAGCTAACCTACCATCATTCCCGATAAATAACCCATAATGGAGCAAGACCCTACGTTGCCAAATGAATCGGTAGATTCTGTGAGAAACCTTATCACTAAGCTTATAAATCATTATGAGCCAGATGCGGAGGTTACAGACGAGTATTATCAATCAATATCTGAAAAGTATCCTGATACAGACTCGCTTATCACTAAGCTTATAGGCCACTATGAGCCACAGGCAGAGGTAACAACAGGATATCTTGAGGGTCTTTATGACACATACAACGTAAAAAAAAAAAGAAAGGATCAGAGACCGAAGGTCGCAGTGGACCCTCAAGAAGTTCCTCTGGAAGAAACTATGGTTGCCGCATCCCCTTCACAAGATGGTGCTTCGGTTTCTACAGAAGCTGAACCAGAAGATGATGGTAGTGCTGAACGGCTTTTAAGTTTATTTAGAGAAGAGCTGCCTGTTGACGAGGTTTTTGAAGAAAAGGAGTTGTTTGAAACTCCAGAAAAAAAGCCCGTACAAGATCAACAACAGCGAGAGGCGTTAGACATTGCTGGCCTAGAGGATGTTCCCACCTCTCAAGAGTTTAGGGGTCAAGAAGCAGAAAGAAAGGAAAGACAGTCTGCTTCAAATGAGGATGTGTTTGGTATCTATGAGCCAGATGAGAACCTTTGGAACTATACTGAGGTTCCTGCTCCTAATTACGTTAAAAATAATGAAGACGTAAAAACCTATTTAAGTTCTCAAATAGGTAGTGTAAACCGTGAAGTAAATCAGGTGATGTCAAACCCAGAAGCGTTTGGGTTTCCAGAAAGGATATTGTCTGCAAATGAAGAGGATATTCAGCGTCTTATAAATGAAATGTGGGCGGTAAATGCTCCTAGAACAGACCAAGAGGATTGGGCTTCAGGCAAGTCCATAAACCTTGAGGAATCTTACTTTAGAAATATAGCTAGAGAGTCTATAGATAACTTTATTCAGAAATATGAGGTAGATAGAAACAATCAGATATTTAATGAAACACAGATGGACTATGCTAGAAACGGGCTTAGTCCAGAACAGGTTTCACAAGCTATTTATAGGGATTTATCTTCTGAAGATGCTTCTAAGATGAATGAAGCTGAAAAATCTCTTTATGATGTAAATTCTCAGCTAAAAGGGCTTAGAAACAAACTTTCTAAAGAAAATTTTTCAGATAATGAAAATCTTCAAAAACAGTACAATAACCTCCTAATAAAGGCTTCAGAACTTAGGGAAAACTTAGGCTCAGACAGAAAGCCTTTGTACAATTTAATGACAGGCCAGCACGTTGATAAACTTGATGACAACTCAATGGATCTGGGTTCTGCTATTGAAGAAGCTAAGGAGAGACTTACATATGAAGAGAACATAGAAGACGTTTATGTAAAAGCTGGGCTTGCGGCAAATGAACACGCAAAGTATGGCCTAGACACAAAGAGAACTGTTGAAATACCTTTATCTAACTTTAATTCTAGAGCCGCAATAAACTATCTAGAGTCAAAAGGATACAAAAGGAGAGGTGCTGGTTACAGAGTCGTAGGCTTTGATGGGGTTTCTCTTTCCGACATATCTAATTTTAGTGTCAGAGGCTCATTGGATGACGAAGAGCTAAGGGAGGAGGCTGAAAGGTGGCTGGATAGAAATATTGATCTAACAGTTGATAGGGTTGCGGCTAGAGACATGTCTTTACTCAATTTAGACCCAGGTAAATATAAGAAATCTAAATACGCTAGGTTTAAAGAGATTGTAGATTCTGAGTTTGCCCCTAAAGGTTATGATGTTGGTTACATATCTGATGTAAAGCTAGTAGATTCTTCTATAGCTCAATTAAGAGATCATGGCATTGAGCTTACTAAGGAGCAAGAAGAGAACGCTAAAAGAGGCATTGGCTTAGAGGTTACAGAAGGCGTGGCTGGATTTGTTCCAGTTATTGTTGAGTTATTTTTTCTAAATAAAGCTGTTGGAGCAGCAACTGCTATAACTGGTATCATAAGACTAATCCGCACTTTAAAATCGGGTAGCAAAATTCAACGAGGGCTGGCTGTTCTTATGGAGGCTGGTATTGAAGAGGGAACCATGCAAACTGCTGACTTTAAAACTGGTACTGGTTTTAGCTATAGCCTGGCTGGAAAGGGATTGAGCAAGTTGGGGCTAGATAAGTTTCCTTTTAAATTCAAAGGTGAGCTTGCTAGGCTGAATAAATCTGCTGATGTGATGTGGTCGAATGGCATAAAAGGTATAGCTGCGACTGAGTTTGCTGGTAACGTAGAGGCTGCAATAGCTGACCTTGAGGGTGGAGAGACTATGAAGAACTACCTTGATCAGAATTATAAAGACCTTTCTCAAGTAGGAAGAAGGGCTTTGGTGAACATGTTTGTTTTCCAAATGATAGGCGCAGGCGAGTTAGTTGGTAAGGGTAAGGGTGGCTTCAACATTAGGAGAATGGAGGAGGCTAGGAATGAGTTACAAAGAAAGGGGCATAATGAAGAAGCTAAAGAACTAGACAATTACATTGACCATTACTATGATGGGAAGAAGGGTAAGATAAAGAATGCTTCATATAATGACCTTAGAGAGACGATATTTGAAAACCTAAGAACCAATAAAGAATCTACATTAGTTGTAGAATCTATGGACAAGGTTCCAGAACAGTTCAGAGATAGAGCCGAAGAGATTCCTGCTGTTGAGACAGAAGTTGATGTAACATTTTTAGGCATTCCTACGGGGAAAAAGAAAAGAGTTGAAGGTAAGCCTACATATCGCTACAAAGTCTCAGGAAAGGAAATGGCAGACCTATTCTTTGAAAGAAAAGGCAATAAGTCTGATAAGGATTTTGAGACTGAGTATAACCAGAAGAGATATGAGGATAAGGAGCAAGACCAAAAAGATCAAGGAACAACAGAACCCACAGAAACTGGTGTAGTTAAGGTTACTAAAGAACCTAAAGTATTTACTACGCCTACCGAAAAGAGGTATGCCACAGTTAATCGCAATGACGGCAAAGGTGAGGTTACTTTAAGTAGGTCTGAATATGAAGCAGAATTAGCTAGACAGTTTGCTGAATCTAGAGAGGCTCCTGCTCCTAAAGAGCCTGCTGCAAAAGAACAGTTGGCAATTGGAGGGGGTAAAGCTGAACCAAAAGAAGCTGCGCCTGTTGAAAAAATAGAGAAGGAGCTTGCTGATGACAAATATGAATTATCAGATGAAAATCGTTTAAATGAAGGGGGTACAAGATTCGTACAAGAGGTAGATGGTGGAATAATAAAGGTCGCTGAAGATGATGCTGGCATTATTCAAAATAAACAAGAGGGTGTGGAAAGCTGGACTCCACAAGTTATAGAGAGAGGGTATGATTACGTTATTGTTGAAAAGGTAAATACAAAAGAAAACAAGGTATTATCTAATTTCTTCAAAGACCTTGATGCGTTAAAATTCAATGATTTTAAGCTTGGAAGTGAAAAGATAAAAAACCTGTCTGAAAAGTACAACCTTACAAATCTTGATAACTACATTGAGGATGTAATGTATGGTGACTTTGTCGCTCACGAGCAATGGGGTGAAAAAAACGGTCAGATTATGCTTGTTGATGCTGGTAGCCTTGTTGCTAAACCATCTGAAGCGCAAAAAGGCAAGACTCAGCAGTTAGACAATATTGAAAGTTTAGAAATATCCAAAAACGAAAAAAGAGATGCCATTCAAGAGCAAGCAGCAGGTAAAGTACCTGTACAGCCAGAAGCCAAAGCTGGCGAAAAAGTGGAGAAAGGAAAACCCAAAGCAGAACCTGAAAAGCCTACCCAAAAAGGTAAAGAAGAAGTAGTAAAAGAAGAGCCTGTTGCAGAAGAAAAGACTGAAGTAAAAAGGCAAGAGGAGGAGTCAGACAACCCTGTTGATCAGCAACTTAAAGAAAAGGAGGTTGATGAGAAAATTGAAGAATCTATAAAAGAGGAGCCTAAAGAAACTCAAAAAGACAATCTTCCTGTTGTTTTTTCATCACTTAGCGAGGGAGAGAAAAAGAAAGTTGAAGACGAAGCTAAGAAAGCAAAGAAGTCAACCTATGACTACATATCTGACTATTTTAAAGGAAAGCTGAAGTCAGTAAAGGACTCTGTTAAAAAGATTTTAGATAAGCTAAAAGCAAATTACAAAAAGGCTTTGCTTATTACATCAATTGTTTCTGCCGTTGCAGGGGGAGCTTACAAAGGATATCAGTATAGATCAGTCGCAAGGGAAGCCTTAAAAGATAACTTAATTGAGTTTGGAGAAAAGAACCCAAAACTCTTTAATGAGTTAACCGAAGCTTCATCAGACATTCCGTATTTATATGGAATAATGTCTTCTGCTGGCTCTCTTTCTGGGGCTATAAAATCACCAACAACTAATTACGAGAAGGCTAATATTTCAGTTGATAAGTCAAAAGAATCTAGCGTAGATTTAAAGAAGAATACATTTTCTAAAATCCTTGGTTCCAAAAAAGAACAGACGGGCAGGGGGGCTGTTGAGGTTGTGTCGTACAGAAGTCAATTCCCAGCATCTATTGGGCATGAAGTAATTCTTGGCGGCAACAACAATGAAAAGGCTGCTGTTCAGCCTAAAGTAGGTGGAGTTAGCCATGTTATACATTATATGCTAGACGGAAGCTTTTTAACTAATAAGAATTACGACCCATCACTAGCAGGGTCTTTTACCACCTTGGGAGGGAAAGCTCCTTTTGTTGCTGTTGAGAGGTTTTCTAATAACATACCTATGCATAAGCGGTCATTTGACATTGACGGGTATGTACCTTATATCACCAAAAGGGTCGGAGATAGGGCTGTTTTAACATACAAGAGGTACTCTGAGATTGCTGACACAAGCAAGAGCATTAAAGAAGTATTAGCAGACCCTAACATTTTAACTCCACTAAGACAGTATCGTTTTGGGGACATAATGTGGAATAAGAAGCCGTCAAAAAGGAGGCCCGACTCAAAGACCTTATCTGATGGCGATATGGTGTACCGAAGTGCGGTAGAAAAGCTTTTGAAACCTGGTGTTCCTAACCCATATAGAGAAGGAATAACAAAAGACGAGAAAGGAAACCCATTAAACAAAAGAGGGACTTATTTATTTTGGACACCTGCGTCTGGAGATGCCACTTACGGTAAGTACAATGGAGGATCTGTAGTGTTTATTTTTGAACACAAAGGGGAGACTTTTGCTAGGGATTTTGCTGGCAGCATCAACGATATTAGGGATGAAGGTTTTGGAATAGCCAGAGATTACGGGATTAGCCCTAATGATATTACAATAGGATACCATGATGTAGGGTCTGTAAGTGGAAAAACTAAATCTGAAAATGGAGTTATAACCGCAGAGCTGTCTCAGCGAGTTAACGCTAATGGTATAGTAACATCTGCGGTATATCAGCCTATTGAGAACAAAATACTAGTTCCAGAAAAAGCCCCTACCACACCTACTGAAAAAGGAGGCGTTCCAATAGAAATGGCTCTTCCTTTGTTGTTTGCTGGAGTAGGGAAGAAAAGAAGAAAGAATATTCGGGTAAAGGGCAAAGAGGCCAAGGGTGTCCTTGAAGCTTGGATGGATGGCGTTCAAAAAAGATACGATAGTAACAAGGCAAAAGAAACCAAGAAATCCAAGATATCTAAGGCTCTTTCTGAATCAACAAAGGAGCTTGTGGGTAGCGGAGCTTTAGATAGGCTTAACGCTGACCAAAAGGCAGAGGTTCTTAGTAAAATAGAGTCTGAGTCTAAAAGATTAGTTCCTGATCTTCCAGTTTCCATTGTTTCTGAAACCAAGGGTCTTACTATAAGGGAGCAATTTAAGCAGGGGTTTGAAGAGTATATACAAGCATCCAAGGCAAAAGACAAGGTCGCTAGAGAAAAGGCTAAGACTGAGGCTAATAAGAAAATTGACTCATTAAAGGAAAAACTAAAGGAGGCTTCAGAATCAGTTAAAGACAGTAAAGAGGCTAGAAAGTTCTTTAATGACATGACCAAGGATATAGCCAAAGAGTTTAAATTATCTGGCGTATCTAAGTCCAAGCTTAACAAGATAATGGCAAGGTCTGCGGTTGTTGATCAAAACAATGTTGACAAGCTGTTGTCTGAGGTATTTGACGTTATTGAGTCTGAGTTCAAGAGAAACCTAGCAAACGAGGCTGGAGTGAAGGAGAAGGCTTTTGTTGGCAGAATAAAAGCAAGCAAGTTTGGAACACTTACAGAGGTTGCTAAAAAGCTTTCCAGTGTAAGTGCTGGAGATATACCATTGAGCCTAATGCCTAGGTATGTTGACTTAATGACCGCCTTGTCAAAGCCAAAGCCAAGCGCAAAAGACTTGTCTGATTTATCTGAGTTCATGTCTGATTACAAGACTCAGGTGGATAGAAGGCTAAAGGATATACAGCATTTTGCTGATGTACGGGAGAATTTCCAAAACCAAGATAAAACGGAAAAATGGAGAGACTATCTTGAAGAGCAGGGTTATTCGGATAGCGATGTTGATTTTGCCACCAACCCAGAAAACTTAAAGCAGATAAAGATTGCTAGAAAAAGCTTTTATGAGGGGACGGAAGGCAAGGAGATGTCTCCCGAAGAAAAAGTTTTTAAGATTTCCGAGAGAATTAAGTCTGCTACCAAAATGTTCTTGGGAATGAGAACTACTGGAGAGGCTAGTGTGGATATGAAAAAGTACGTTGGACAGGCTCAGAGGGAAATAGATATTGCTCAGTTCTTTAATGATTTAAAGCCTACAGATATAAAATATCTTACTCCATCAGAAGCCGAAAGCCTTCCTGAAATTTACGCAAACTTAAATTCTGGGATGGTGGTCAACGACATGAAGAGAATTATGAATAGGGTCATAGGTGAGAGAACCCTTGACTCTTTTGTAGACAGCCCCATTAAGAGAGAAGAAGTTAGCGTTCCAGAGGTAAAGACTTTAGGGGGTAAAAAGGGCGCAATAGTTCTTCCAGAAAAGACTTTTAAGTCTGTTGTTTCAAATGTATACGACCTAAAGACAATCCAAAAACAAAGAAGGAAAACCTCTAATGAGGATGAAATAGACTTTATTTCTTCACTTGGCGATATAGATAGAGTAGTAAAAAAAGCAGAAAAAGAGATTTTAGATTACGTTGACGAGGTGGTTCCTAGCTTAAAAGGAAAGCCATTATACACTCAAATATCAAAGGTTATAAGGCCACTGGCTTCCGTGAATAGAAATACCGCTGAGGTGTACGATGAGTTGGCTACTATGTTTTCTAAAATAAAAGGTGACCCTTTGTTTAACAGCACTTTGATGTCTGTTTATTTTAGGACCGTAGAGTTTAACAACAACATAGACAAAAAGGTTAACAGAAACCCTATAGAATACATAGACGAAACCATACAGGCATCTGGTATTCCTCCCAAAAAGAAAGCGGTACTTCAGGGCATAAGGAAGCAGTATTTTTCTAAAGGACAGCCCAAAGAGGAATTAATGCGCCTTGAGCTAGATAACAGGAACGCTGGGAAAGTAATTGATTTTATGTACGATAAAATGAATGACCTTGCTCCTGATGTCAGATTTATGTCTGAGGTAGACTTGGCTAAGTCGTTCCAATTTGTGTTCAATTACCAGCCAAGGGTAACCAAAGATTCTGGAGAAAAGCCACTTCAAGATGTTTTGAGTACAATAGGGCCAGCTTCTGGAAGGCCGTCTCTAAAAACAAGTGCTGTTCAAGACAGAACCCAAGAACCAAGCCCTTTAAACTTTGATGCTTTTGATGACTTTATACGGACTTACTCTTCCATACATATGCAGAGGGATGTGGCTCCTGCTATGGAGCAAGTCAGCTCATTTGTTTCTGCCGCTAAAAGAAGTGGCAATTCTGACGCTAAAGATTTTGCAACAATACTAGACAAGCTTGTTAGGGGTTATGTTGAGGGGTCTATTGCAAAAGAATACAGAGAGAGGAGCTACTTTGGAAATCTAGGAGTGAAGGCTTCGGCAAAAATGAAGAGAAACATTCTGTCTGGAATTACAAAGCCAGTAGTAGAGGGAACGATTCAGGTTGCAAAGTTGGCGATTGACGCTGACGCAAATCTCGCATTTAGAGAATATATGCAAAACCCTCCCAAAGAACACACAAGAAAAGATGTTCTTGGTGTTTTGGGTTCTGTACACACGCATCGTGCTGGCATATTGTCTGCTGAAATGGCAAGAGAAAGGTCTTATCTTTTAGATCAAGTCAGAAGAGGTAAAGCCAATACAGCGGAAGAGATAATGTACAAAATATCTAGTTCTCCTTTAGCTAAAGGGGTCTCTGGTACTGATAAATTTATTGGGGACATTAATACCGTCCTTATAAAGGCTCCAGACCTCATAGGTCAAATTCCTCAAGTAGTTCTTGGGGCAACCGCCTTAAAGTTTAATGAGGTAACTGGTAACAAGATAGACTTTGATAAGGTAGTAAGCGACCCATTGTATAGGGCTAAATACAAAGATGCGTTACAATTGGCTATAGGATATGGAGACCAAATAGGAACAAGAATGGCTGGACCAGGTGCAATTGAGCAGAGGTCAATAGCAGATATAAAAGGCGAGGGTCTATTGCACTCCCCACTAAATAGGTTTGTTAGGAATTTTTCTACTGGTGAAAACAATCAAATGCAGAGTGCTGTAGCCACCATGATTCCTGCTTCAACTAAAATAATGAGAAAAGAAAGAGGGGCTGAGTTTGAAAACAAGAAAAAAGCAGCTAGAGGATTTGCGGCATCTATGGTTGGTATAAGCGGCTACAAAATAGGGCGTATAGCCATGAATCTTCTCGTGTACGGCATAGTTGACGCTTTGTTCAGCGATGATGATGATGAATTATTTGAAAATTGGGACAAGGACGAAGTGGCTTCTTCTATGTTGGCAGATTTAGCTTGGACTGCTATTGCTGGAAGGTATGGCGTTATTGAGAGCGTGATTATTCAAAGTTTAGTTGTATCGGGACTAAAGATTTCGGCAAAAGGTACTGATAAAGAAGAGCAAGCAAATAAAATAGCTGACGCTATGTTCTACACAACCATAGATAACAGAACGCCACTCAGCAAGGGTATCGGAAGCCTTGGTGCAGAAGGAAAGATTGTTTCATCACTGCTAGACCTTGGTCATGTCGTTTCAACGGGTGAGTTTGATATAAATAAATACTCAACAAGGAACGCTTTGTACTCAAACTACATGTGGATGGGGAATATTCTTGCACAGCAGGATTTAGGGAAGACGTTAAGAAAAATATGGCGTGATGATTCCGTAAACATGAAGTTTAATGAAGCGTTTGGAAGGGCATCTGGACTTGGTAGCTCACCTAACGTGCGTAAGATTACAAATCGACAAGAACGACTTCTAATGAAGTTGTATGAAAAAAGTAATGACAGATACCTAATACCAAGTCTTGTTTCGGATAAAAGAACAATAAAAGGAGATAGGTATTTCATTAATCAATCATACCAAAGGGAGCTTCAGAAAATTAAGGCTGATTATGTTGTAAAGCAAATATCAGATGTTAGTTCTGACTCTAGGTTTAGGAACTCAAGTGAAAGTGGCAAAATCAAAATTTTAAAAGAGGCCATACAGGGATTTGGAAGCAAGGAGGATTTCCCAAAACGGCTAAAAGATAAGGGAATACAATCTTTAAATGATTACTACGAAAAATACGGAGACAAAGTTAGCGTAGATTAAACACGTTGTTACATCTGCTCAAAAATCCGTACCTTTGAGTTATGCCGAAAGATGCTTGCTATAAGAAGGTTAAGGCCAGTTATAAGGTTTTTCCCAGCGCAAGGGCATCTCAAGCCATAGCCAAATGTCGAAAGAAAAAGGGCAAGGTTACAAAAGGCAAGAAGGGCGCAAGCCTGAAGAGGTGGGAGAAGGAGAAATGGGTTGATACCCGAACTGGTAAGGCATGTGGTGCTGGTGGTAAGAACGAGTATTGCAGACCTACCAAGCGTGTTTCCAAAAAGACTCCGAAAACTAAGTCGGAAATGTC
>Ga0208162_1000599_pt1 | contig 20289 bp, 23 predicted proteins | sample CB_VirMetaG_4_FD_184539 | JGI IMG/M metagenome (GOLD analysis project Ga0208162, IMG submission 184539) | Freshwater to marine saline gradient viral communities from Chesapeake Bay - CB_1508_1M Viral MetaG (SPAdes) (version 4) | ecosystem: Environmental > Aquatic > Marine > Coastal | place: USA... | reverse complement strand
GGCTATGCCAGTGGATGTAAATTGGGATGACCTAGAACACTTTGAGAAGGAAGACACAACTACAGGTTCGCAAGAACTAGCGTGTACTGGAGGCGCGTGTGAGATAGTCTAGGTAAAACTAAGGGGGCGCAATGCCCCCTTTTGTTTACTGTGGTCTAGCTATTAATGGAGGTACGTTTGATTCTTCCTCCACTGATTGCGTCTCTATGTTTTTCAATAAATCTGCAATGTAAACCCTGTCTGCTCTAAGCTGTTGTATCATTTCTCTGTTTTTAGATGTCTTTATAGCTTGGTCCATACCTTGTAATAATTGACCAAACAGTTTTTTAGTTTTAGGGGGTAACGTACTAGCCATAGCCGCCCTACCCGCAGTATAGCTGACTAAGCCTCCCGCTACAAAAGGTATTAACTCGGGAAACGTGTATCCTGCTCCACCTAACAGAGCAACATTAGCTAACCATATACCTCTTTGCTCGTTGTAAGGTAAAATCTTAGCTACCTTTTGAACACTCCTACCAATAACATTAGCGGCTTCATCAGCGGCTTTTGGACCTATGTTATCTAAAGCATTATACAATAACGATTGCTCTCTCAATGATTTTTTAACCTTAGCACTAGGTACTTGCTCGTCTATAACACTATTGAGTGTTCTTCTTATAGTTCTAAAAGGAACATTAAGAGCGTTTTCGTCTACCGCGTTAAAAACACTACCTTTGTTTGACATTATAAACTTATCTAAATCTTGTCTAGCTCTTAACACGTTTGCAGGTGTTAGTGGTTTATCTTTTAAAAGCTGAAGAGTCTTGTCTAACAACGCTTGTGCGGTGTCTTGTAAAGGCTTCTGACCTCTTATTAATGGATTTGTAGCTATTAGTTCAGCCATATCCTTATTGAGTCTACTAGAAACTTCGTCAAACTCTAATCTACCAGTAGCTCCTGTTGCTTTCATTCTTCCCGTTTCAAAACGCTCTAAATCATCTACGAGTTTGTCAGCTTTATTGTATAAATCGTCTTTAATAAATAAGTAATTATTCGTTATTGTCTTATTAGTATCAACCTTAGGTATCTTTTGTATAATCTCAGACATCTCTACTTCATCAGCCGTTTGCGCTACTTTTGCTGTCTGTAGTATAGGAGATACTGTAGTTCTTTTTAACTGTTCTTGCGCTAATTCTTTTGTCATGGGTGGTTTTATTAAGTCATTGACAAAATCTTTCTTTTTAATAGCTATTTTTTTATCAGAGGCGTGAACTATTTTAGTCCCTGTTTTACCTATAGCATTGGAAACAGGCGATGCTTTAGGAACTGGAGCAAACAGAATACCGAAGTTTATAGCTGTTTCTATTGCTTTAAAACTTTCAGGGTTTTCTTTCTTTAACTCCTTGTATTTTTCACTGCCTCCTTGCATCGCCTCAACAGCTAATTTACCTAAATCTGTATTTAAAACAGCGTTAGTTGCGTTTTTAAGAGTATTAGCTACAGGCTCACCAATAGAATCGGGGATAAGTAAACTAGCAACATTTATACCTGTCTCAATACCTGTACTTAAAACATCTATAGGAACACCCACAGCTAACGAAGATGTTGTCAAAGTACCTGCTGTTTGTTGCGGTATAGTCCCTTTCCTTACGGCTTCTTGTGTTTCTTTTGCAGAGTCAACTCTTTTTTGAAACTTATCCATAAAACTTTCAACAGCTTGCGGCATTAAATCAGGAATTGAAGCAACCTGTGCAGTCCAAGATAAAGCCTCTTCTTGTTCTTCAGCTAGTGGGGTTTTTACTTGTGGTTTATAGTTTTTAATATAAACAGCTAGTTTTTCAGCTTCAGCCTTTCGCTGTTGTCTCACCTCTTCAGGTAAATCAACCTGCTGAGACAAAGCATACGCTTTTCTTAAAGCATCATGCGCCCTATTTAATGTTGGGTCTAATTCTGCCATTACAGTGTCCTCTACTGTGGTACTGATGGTGTTAATTCATCTAAAATGGTTTGAATATCATCAGGTACTTTTGGTTCTTGCGGTTGGTCGTAAGCCCAAGAAAACTCAGGAACTTCCACACTCAATGTAGCTTGATTGCTAGGACTAAGTTTTGATACTTTTTTATTATGCTCTTCAATTTGTCTTCTAACAGCTCTAGCTTGTAGTTTTATCAGTCTCTTCATTGATTTAGCATCTAAAGTAATTGTACCTGCTACGATTCTTTGAGCAAACTCTCTATCCGCATCGGAAAGACCAGTACCCGCACCAAACTCTTTAATTACTCTAGCAACCAAATTACCCGCATTAGCTATATAGGTTTCAGTGTTTGCTATCAATTCGTCTGTGTTTGAATCGTCACCGCCAATCAAACCCACAGCTTTTAAAGCCTTTGCCGCGCCTAGTTTAAATTCAGCGGCTGTTCCTGAGATAACACCTATCTGGCTAGATACAATATCCCACTGGTCGTCAATAACTTGTGAGCCTACCTGAGCTTTAGTAGCCTCCTCATAGGACTCCATAAGAGCGTTAGCCTTAAGTTTGCCTAACTCTTTGTTTAAAGCGTTTTCTTCTTCATTGTTAAGGTTTACAGCTACCTTAGTGCCACCCGCTTTCAACACAGTTCCTTTAGGAATAGGATTACCATCTATAGTTACTAATTTATCGTCCTGACCCTTCTGACTTTGAACGGAAACAATAATATCGTTACCATCAGCATCAGTAGCTGAATAAAGTTTGCCTAGTTTTTTATCAGCAGAGGGTTGGGTTAAGTTCTTTATTAAAGACGGAAAATCGCTATCAAAAGCACCTGCCTCAACTAAAGGTTTTATATCAGCGTATTGAGAGTCGTCTCCCATGCGCTCAACTATAGCTGTTCGTATATTAGCCGTACGAGTAGCTTTTGCAGTAGCTTCTGCTTTTGCTTCTTCTTTTTGCTCGTTTACTGCTACTTGACTTGCTAGTTGTGCCGCTAAAGCGTTTTGACCTGAAGCCTGTAAAATTCTTACTAACTTCTTTTGCTCATCAATAGTTTTCGTATCAAAGCCTTGAATACTCTCACCTAGCTTCTGTTGTATCTGCTGTTGAGGAGTAGCCCCCATGCCTAACATACCACGTAAGCCACCCGCCATACGCTCTTGTCCTGCCAAAGCACTTTGTACTAGCATCTGTCTACCAGTCATACCAACTCTAGGGTCAATACCACCGCTAGGAATGCCTGTTAATAATCCTGCAATATCTCTCTTAGCCATTAGTATTTACCTCTAAAATAAATTTCCCAAGTTATTAATACCCTCAGGTATTTCCTGTCCTATTTGAGTAGCAACTGGAGATATAGAGGTGTAGCCGCTACTAGTACTTCCGCTATCGTTACTACCAGATAATAAACCACCGCTACCAAATAAAGTGTTTATCAAACCACCACCACCTTGAGGTACAGGTACGTCTAAGTATTTAGCTAGTAACTGCTCTTGTATCGTAGGTTCTCTACCCAACAATACTTCAGTAAGTGTCTGACGTTTACTTGCTTCAAGTCCTTGCGCTAATTCAGCACCTTGCATTAAGGCTTCAATACCTCCAAGACCTGCTTGACCCATAAACTCAGCACCTGAACGTCTACCGATGTCAGCTAGTTGTGCTACACCAGTACCCATACGCAATGCTTCTAAGGCTTGTGTTTGTGGTATATAACCTGCACCTAATAAACCACTAGCCGCTGTCAATGCTTGTGCTTGTTCACCCATAGCTTGCTGACGAGCCGCTAGGTTTGCTCTAGCCATAGCCTCTTGTCTAGCAGTCTCCTGTGCTAATAACTCTGGAGTAGCACCACCGTATGCCTCAGAACGTAATCCTAAGCGTCCCTGAGACAACATACGCTCCTCTAAGGCTAAACGCTGACGTTCTTCCTCAGGGCGTTGTACGGCTCTCATTTGCTCAAACATCTCTGCTTGCGCTACACTAGGGTCTACCCCTACCTGACCAAATAAACCCTGTGCTTGGCTTAACAGTTGCGTCTGAAGGGCTTGTTGCTCAGGGCTTAAACCAACGTCAATACCACCAGTAGGTGTTGTGGTTGTAGTACCTAATCCTGTAGTCACAGTGAAAGGTCTAAACTCAGTCATACCTGCTACTTCAGTACCAAGTCTGGAGAGTTCCTGCGCCCCTCGCTCTCCTAACTCAAGTGCGGCTTGAGAGGCTTTATCTTGATTGTAGTAACCTGCCGCGGCTCCTAATAGGTTTTCAAAGAAACTCATTATTTATTCTCCAGTTTTACCAAGGGGTTCCTACAGTAACTGATGGTGATGCTTGTTCCGCTAGGTCTGCATCAAGACTAGCCTCAAGTGCCTCTGTATCCAAAGCACCTTGAACCCAACCAATCACTGTATTTTCCGTTAAGCTGTTGTAGGCTACATAACCATCAGCAGATGAGTCAGGAGTAAAACCAACAGTACCATAGGAAGTAGCTGTGTTGTCACCTGATGTTTTGCTCACTCGCCAGTGTGCTACCGTTACGCCACCGTCTGTGTTACTTTCTAAAGTTGAGATTGTAAAGTTCATTGTTTACTCCTAGTTAAATTGCTGAAATGATGAATGCTAGTAGTTCAGAATAACGTACACCCATACGACTACGCTCTTCACCAGTTTCTTCATCTGTCTCAGTTGAATTAATAAACATTGCATAATCTCCTGCGTCTAAACCTTCAGCAGTGAATGCATCCTGTAAGTCCTGCGCTATAATACCGAAGTGTATTCTAGCTTCGTCACCTTTTGCTTCTACAGCACTATTCCATTTAAATGCCCGCAACAATCCTTTACAGGCTGTAGCTACTCTTTGTTCTGCATCTAGTAACTCTCTAATGCCTTGTTTTTCATTACGGTCAGACGTTTGGATTGTACCGTTAGTAGCGTAGATGTCTTTGAACCTTCTTGTACTAGAGCCTAAGTCAAATAAATCATCACTATCTGAATTAAAAGGTCTAAATGCTTCTGAACCACCAGCATTAGTTATAGCAAGTCTAGTAGTTGTACCGCTAGTATTTGAACCTTCAAATATTAAAGCATTTCCATTATTAGGAACATCTATTACTAAATTATTAGTGTCATTACCAATAGTCCCTACAGTTGAGCCGTCTTTAGATATGGTTACAACTGTACCGTCACTTGAATTTCTGTTAACTCGTAAAGCATTATTACCATCGGCACTATGTACAGCAGTTCCCGAAGCATTTAACGAATGTCCTTCATTTGTATTCCCAAGACCAGGATTAACTGCTGTTGTACCCACCAATAGGTTGCCTGATGAGTCAATGACTAACCTCGGATTAGTATCAACATTAGTAGTGCCAATTCTGAAAGAATCTGTAGCCGCATCATGCCCTACTGTGTACTTAATAGACCCATTTTCAGCAAACTTTAACTCAGCATCAAAGTTAGTATGACCGTCTAGTAAAATTCTTGCGTCTGTTGTGTCAGAGTTAATATGTAAAGCATCTTGTGGGTCATCAGTACCTATGCCTACTTTGCCTGCTGACATCACAAATTCATTTGTTAAGCCGTCACGGTTTATTGCAAACTTATCTCCATCTATAACACCGAGGTCGTAAGAACCTTCTCCTGTTTGACTTAATCTAATCTGTGTATCACTTGCGTTTAAAACGTGCAAAGAAGTAGCAGGATTAGTAGTACCTATACCTACTCTATTGTTACTAGAATCAACATGAAGCGTGTTTGTGTCTACAGTCAAACCACTAGCAGTCACTGTGCCAGTAATGTCTATACCTGCTGATGACGTTAAACCATCAGTGGTAATAACACCAGTAACGTCTAACGCAGTCGCAGGTGCAACATTGCCAATACCTACTTTATTCTCAGACACATCAACAAACATTGTGTTAGTGTCAAAGGTTACGTCAGCATTAAGAGTAACAGCGGCATCAAAGGTAACTGCACCTGTAAAGGTATCACCCGCTGAGTCAGCCTTACTGTTTACTGCTGTTTTAATATTTGTAAATTCAGTTGTAAACTCAGAGCCTTTAATTACCTTAGCCGCATTTCCAGAAGGAAGACTATCTTTTGCCCCGAAGTCCGTTGTTATAGTATAATCAGTCATTTAAATTAATCTCCCTAGAAGAGCGTGTACATCTATTTGTTGTATTGAATAAGGTGCGCCATTGATAGTAGACTCAATGCCTATGGTTACTACTGTACCACTGCCGCTTGTGTTAATTGAAGGACGTTGTATGTCCACACCCGTTGAAAACTTACCTATGTTAAACTCAGATATGTTAAACTCAGAAATAGGTGTGTTGCTTAGTTGTGTGTTAAAGGCTTTCTTAATATAAGCACCATCGTAATCATAACCCCATACTAGTGTAGTAGGTGAGGCTACGTTACCGATAACTGTAATGTTAAACTTCTTAAGAAACTTAAGGTTAGTAGAGTTACCAAAGTTCATCGGGTTGCTGTAGTATATCATTTCATAAGCATTACCGTTGTCCTGATAACCTTCATATTTAAATATACCGTCTTCCCTACCAAAGTAAATACTACCGTCCTGTAGTAGTGCCATGCTACGCGGGTCAACACCTGCCCATGTAGTTACTCTGTTAGCACCATCAGGTAAAGCACCACGCATATCAAAGCAATATACAGTCTGACTATCTTGTAAAGACAACAAGTAGAATGCTTCATCCGCACTATAGATAGACTTAATAGGATTAGTCTGCTGTCTAACCAACTGTGTTAACTCAGTACGTACATTGTTACTGATGTCACGCATAGGCATTGACTTTTCCTGTATGGTACGACTAAAGCTACGTACACCTTCTTCCGATAGGAATATAATGTCAGTACCTGTGTGCTGTACTGAGTCTCTAGCGATACAACCCACGCCCTCTACAGTGTCATGTAGTTGCATTGTAGCAGGACTTTCAGCACCAGAGTAAATAATAATTGAACGCTTACAAAAGATAATCAAGAATCCATTGTGTGCCGCTAAAGCTACAACCTCATCGTGACCCGTAGGGAATACTGTAGTCAAGTCCAGAGAACCTGCTGTACCGCCTGACCACTTATGTCCCTGTAACGTGTCACTCCAGTAAACAGTCTTAGTGTTACCAGATACATCAGCCGCCCATAATCTACCGTATGCACCTATAACTTCATTGGCTTGTGGTGGTGTCGTTTGGTTTGCAAAAAGACTGTGCCTAGCTAATACACCAGAACCACTAGAATCCGTATAAATTAAAGGCTCATGTCCTCTTTGATAAAAATACGTATGGTTATTAAAGCTAACAATCTTCCAGTTGTTTGCTGTGATTGTAGCACCTGCGGGTGTTATGTCAGTTGCTGAAAAGTCAAGACCTTCATATATTTTATTGTCAACCGCTGAGAATATACGTTTGTCACCACTAGCGTCTAAGGACTCAAATACAGCCTCTACGCCACGACTGTCTGCGGCAAAGGAAACATTAGAGGATTGTTCTACATAACCCTTACGTGCGCCTATACGTCCATATTCATCAATGATACAGTTACTAGCGGTAGCCGCAAAGGATTGGTCAATAGATACAGGCGAATCCTGACTGTTGATACCCGCAAATCCAGGGGCTTGTACTGTAATGTTCTGTAATCTTTGTGCCATTAGCAAGGTGTCCATACAGTTTCAGAAGGGAATCTAGCGGCATCAAACGCTACTGCATCTGCTAACGTAGTGTCCGCTAGGGCAAATAGTTCCTGTGCTGAAGTACCGCCTGTCTCTCCACGTTCACGGGCGGCTAAAGCTACTGCATATTGAATTACTGGTGCTGAAGGTACAACTAATTTATCTGCATCCGCTGTGAACGGGTCTCCTCTATCCACAATGTTAAATCGTAATGTGTAGGCTTGGTCTGGCTTAGGGTACACATCAACTAAAGCATTACCACTAGCGTCAACACCATTCCAAGAGTAGTACTCAGGAGAACCAGATATAGGCTCTTGGATTAAGTATGCGTTGTTCATCCAAGAGGAACTAGCAGGGCGCATAAAGAAGTTAGACGTATCGTTAATAACGTCTAGTATCTTAAAGGAGTTATTAGTACCTGTAATACTGTAGCTAAACTCAGTATTAGAAGTAGTCACTGTAATTGTCTTACGTAGTGCTGACCAATCCCAAGCATCCTCAACAATACGTCTGGCATCATTAACAAACTCACCTATTAGTTTTACATAGGAGTCAGTTGAGTTCTCAAAGCTAGTGACTTCGTTTTCACGCATCCTACGCAGTACACTGTTTACTAATTGTAAGTAAGTCATTATCCATACCTTCTTAAGTTCATCATTGGACTAAGCATTTCCTGTGTAGACTTAATCTCTGTGTCAAATTTAAATAGTTCTTTGTCAAATATGTTTTCCACAGGAGTTCTCGATACTGTTTGTGGTTGTTGACCCCCTACGACACCCCCTAGCATACCTTGAATTAAATCACCACCTGCTTGTAGTACGTCACCTATAGGACTATCAACAGCATCTATAATGTCATCAATAACATCCACTACAGGTTCTGTAACTGCCTGTACTCCCTCTTTAACAGGCTGTAACACTGCTTCATCAAACTCACGACCTGCTTCCTTAGCAATATCTTCAATGTCCGATGTTACATCCGAAATAGGTTGTGTGACTGTTTGAACAACATCAATACCCTTTTGAGCTACATCTACAATAGGGTCAACACCTAACTTAACAACGTCTTCTAAGTCCTTTAAAATTTGAGGTGTTTCAAAGTCAACATCTGGTAAAGCATCTCCAAAAGCACCTGCTACTTTTTTAACAGCAGGGACACCAAGTTCTTTTACCAAAGCCTTTTCAATATCACCGCCTTCTAGTATTGTAGTCTGAACATCCATCATGCTTTCTGAAAACTTCTCAGGCTCCATTCCGAATAAATCAGCATCAACACCTAATTCAGCAATGGTATTTTCAAGTATAGGTGTAGTTACTTGTCCTATTGCGTAACTTTTAACTGCTCCTTTAAGTACATCCTCAAGGTCTCCACCTGCCGCTAAAGAAGCCGCACCGCCTATCCAAGGATTGCCTGTTAAAGCACCTAAGACACCTAAAGGCTTGGCTAAACCTGAAGGGTCTGGTCTAACAAATACAGTACTGTATGTACCTAGTTCTGCATCAGGAGAAGACTGATACTGTTGCATTCTTTTGAGACCTGCGTCCCAATCAATGTGCGCTCCAGTACCTGTGTTTAAATAAATACCTTCACCACGGAAGGAATCAGGTCTATCAAAACCTTCTAAATCTTCGTACTTCTGAACTATTGGTACACCCGCGTCATCCAAAAAGTCCTTCATTACATCCGCTTGTGCTTCTACGGCTTGACGTAAAGGATTGCTTTCGTCTATCCATTCTTGACGCTTACCGTACAACTGACCTCCTTTAGCTGTAGGAGGCTTAATAAGCATCTTGTGTGTTTCTTCACTGGAAAAATCTAAAGGACCTGCGTTGATTCTTTCTTGAGCCGCAATGTATTCGTCATAACCTTCAGGTAAAACTCTTCTTTCCTGAGTTCGTCCATACTTATCACGATAGCTTTCCATTGTAGGTTCAGCTATTAATTGGTAATCTTTGTCCGTCCACTTACTACTAATCTCGTTGGCTTTATCGTACCAATACTGTAAATAAGTTTCATCAGCGGCTTGTTTAGCTTCTTCAAAAGACGTAAGCTCGCCTACTTCGTATGAGTCTCTATAGGTAGGTGCTTGTTGTCTACCCTTTTCCGCAATAGAAGCTAATCTTAGTCTTTCAGCTTCAGCTTCTTTTGCTTTTTGCTCGCGTATATATTCTTGTTGTCTTCTTTTTTCTTCTTCTTCTTCTTTTCTTTTTTCTTCTAACTTGGCTTTTACTTCCTCATTGCTCATACCAGATAACTTTGCCGCAAAGTCTCTTCCCGACACCTGACCCATAGTTGAAAGATTACCGAACATAGCCATTATTTATTCCTCTCTACGCCTTTGACTTTCTCAGCAGTTCTCATAGCACCTAGACCAAGCATGCCCATCAGTACTGGCATCATAGTTGACAAATCTAGAACAGGGACTTCAATGGTAGAATCGGCAAGAGCAAGCGCAAAATTTGCCATCGGGATAAGAAGGAAGTTACTCGCAAGTCCAAGACAACAAGTCCAACCAACAGCAGGTCTCCAACCTGACACAAATAAGCTCTTGTGTGCCGCTTCTGTCTTATTAACTTCAATTTGCGCTTTCGCAAGTTCCTGCGCGTGTTTTTCAGCCATTGTCGAAAGTTCAAACGCGATAGCATTCTTCTTGTCTTTATCCTCTATAAATTTGTCAAGTAAACCTGTAACTGGTCCAATTAATTGCTGTAACATATATGCCTCACTTTAGCGGATTAGACAAGTAGTCCATACCCTGCCATAAGTCTTCTATCTCTTTGTTTATTGTTTTGAACTTTACTTCTGTATCGCCAATGTCATTAATAATAATTTCTGCTTTAGTTACCGTAGCTTTCATAGCTTCAATATCATTAGATAGCTTAGAAACGTCTGTATTCAATTCTAAGAGCTTTTCTTGTTGTCCTAGTAGTGTCTCTAGCCTTGTGCCTAAAGTCGCTAGATTCTCACGTATGGGGCTTATATCGGGTATCTGCTGTGCCTCTACTGCTTCCAGTCTGCTGTACAAACTAGAGGCTGTCCATACGCCACCACCTATAGTACTACCAATACCAAGTACAATAGCAATCCATACACCCTTGAATGATGTGTCACCTATCTTGAGTTCTGTACTTTCTAAACTCATAGTTCAACACACTCTGTTCCGTACATAAAGCAAGAGTAACCTAGATGAGTTGGTCCTGTTTGGAAGAACTCTGATTCACTACCTGCCGCTAGGATGTCAGTCTCAGTAACGTACAAGTTTAAACCTATGTCGTCATTACCGTTAAGGAATACAGCCGTTAGGTTACGTGTTGTGTTGTAACCCATAGACACCCACTGTGCATTAGCGTCATAGAAAATGTTAGTCTGTTCCGCTGTAGTGTTAGCATTCTCAACGCCTTGCTCTAGGAATGCTACAGCTTCCTCTGAGTTAGCTACAGCTAGATAAGCACTAGCGTTGTTAGCGTGAGTCTCAATGTCATCTACTGACTGGTTGTACGTGTCAACAGTCTCTTGTTCAATCTGTAAAACTTCTACAGTCTCAGCTACAAACGTCTGTACTTCTTCTTCCTGCTGTGGATTACCTTGAGCTTCTTCTACACGTTCAGCTACTTGCTGTACTTCAATCATCTCTACGACAGCTTCAGTAAACGTACCAATGGCATCATCCATTAGTTCTAGTTCTTCCATAGCTTTACTTTCTAATACAGCCTTAACGTCACCGTATGGCTGATAGTTAGTAGCAAAGTTAGTCAATGCAGTATTATACGCTTGTACCTCAGCTTCACTAATGTGTGCTGTGGTGGACATAGTACCGTCCGACAAAGCATCACCATGATGTGCGTATTCCTGAGCCGCACCTACTAGGAGGATACCAGTATTGATTTTGTCAACTATAGCTGTGCTAGATTCTAGTAAAGCATCGTACTCACTTGAGTGAGCTACGGAACTTAGCACTAATAGAGATAATAGTATCTTCTTCATCTGTGTCCTCTCCTCCTATGTTTAATACAGTATTGTACCAATCTTTTGTTTTCTTGTTGTAGTCTGGTATGTAAGTTTCTGGCTGACGTTTCATAACCAACATAGCACGTTTACCTACAACCAACTTACCGTTTGACAATATGGGGCAAGGTGTACCTGAAATAAACATTGCCTTCCATACGTCAGTGCTTTGACACATACGAGCCACTGCACTTACCTTCATTCCTAAATCAGACAAGACCTTAGCGTCTCTACGTCTGTTACATTCAGGGTCAACATCATAAGTACCACTACTAAACCCTACGCCTACTGTCTGTAATGAACCGCCTGTACCTTTAAGGCAGGTGTCCATACCATTACTCATGTAACTAGGAGTGATTGCAGAACCTACTGGTATTTCGCTACTGCTTCCTGCTCCATTGTACGTATTACTAGTTGACGTATCTGTAGTTGTATTGTTACTATTGGTAGTCGAATTAGCACCGTGGTACGTATTCAAGCTACCTTCCTGCGCGTTGTCCGCTAATGTTACCCAAGACAACATCATTAGTAAACAAAATAACTGTCTCACTTTTTGTGTACAATCTTTTGTACTGTTTCTGATTCATAGATACGAATACCTAACCAGATAATCGTAAATAAACTAGCAACGGGAGGCAACCAAGCCGCCAACGACATTATACCAGTTGATGCCGCCATTACGTCTACAGCTTGTTTTGTTTCTTCCGTTACCATAATATTATTCCTTGTTACAATGGATTTCTTTGTGCGTCAGTTGGTGGTACGTTATAGATTACTCTAGGCTGAAAAGTTGTTTCTCCGTTTGCATAGCCTCTTTGTACTTCAATAATGTTTTCAGTGCCTACTAAACTATCAGCTAATGCTACAGCCGCTGTGTGCGCTTCTTCTCTTGAAGAGTACTCGCTGTGTAATACTTGTTCAGTTACACCTTCTGCGTTAATTCTTAAATACCCTACTCTCATACCTTAGTTACCTATAATCTGTGAATAAGTACCCGCTACTCTGTTTATCTGGATATTCTCGGACGCACTTGATTCTTTAGCTTTAATCTTAAAAGTTCTTTCTGGTTTATAGTATCCAAGATATATTTGATGGAATTGATTTTGATGAACAATACCGTTTGCATTGTATGCCTCTATAGGATACTCATCGCCATTAATTTCAGTGCCTGAAGTTTCCCAATCGAAAGGATGTAAATAAACTGTATCTCCTGCTGTGGGAACATTAGACTGATAAGGGTAAACGATTACAGTTGTTTTATTGGTTACGGGGTCATATGCCCAACCTTGTTGATTTGAAAAGTTAATAGCACTTGAACCGTCTGAGTTTTTTGATAACCCGCAATAAGGCGAAAAGTGTTTAGTAAAATCACCTGTAACCGAAAATTGACCAAGAGCAGAGTCAGTAACAGTTCCTAGATTTACAGTTGTTTCGTTTGCTGGATTAGGAGCATCAACAGTTACTACAAACAAGCCATCATTTGTAGTGTTAATGTCATTAAAAGTTAAGTTTATGTTTAAATCTAAAACATTTTCAACAGCAGTGGTTACTCCTGAGTTTATACGTAACGAACTTCCTAGTTGTGCATAGCTAGTTGTTAAAGTATAGAGTATTCCTGTGTTGGTATAGCCTCTTCTTTGAAATCTTGTGCGTACTGTTCGCTCGTATGTGCCTCCATTAATAGTACCGCTTACAGCTACATTACCATTTAAATTAATTGTGTTGATGCTATTTGCCGTTGAAGAGCCTATGTTGACTGTTGTTGTACCGCCAAATCCATAACCAGTTCCTAAGTTTAAAACCTTAGTGTTGCCTATAGTGCCGCCACCTGTAGCTATGTTTGTTGTTACGCTTGCATTGCCTGTATGTGTTATGTCTAAATTAGGTGCTGTTACAGTGCCAGTGAAGGTAGGGGATGAGGCTAACATAGCCGCACCTGCGGATGTTACATTAGTTGTGTCCGTTACGTCTGCGTTTGCTTCTATACCGTCTAGTTTAGAACCATCAGTCGCTACGTCACGACCGTCTACAGTTCCGCTTACTGTAATATCACCAAAAACATTTAAATTTTGATTAGCAATCAGAGTGCCTATACCAACATCACCACCAGTTACACTAACTCCACCAGTAAAATTAGCTCCTGATAAGTTTGCTTTTCCTGAGATGTCTTGATGAGAAGTTAAGTAAGTGTTTGTATCAACCGTGTATGAACCAGAACCTGTACGCTTCATAAACCCGTTAGCATTAAAATCTGAGTCCATTACCGCACCTGCGGCACTAACGGAAGCATTATCAACTACTGCGTCAACACCTGCGTCTCCTCTAGGTATTGTTAAGACACCTGTAGAAGCATCATAGGAAGCCTCAGTACCTGCCGCGCCTGTGGCGGCTGTAAGGTTTAATATAGAGGATGCGGAAGCACTCGCGGCACTAGCGGATGCACTAGCCGCACTAGCGGATGCACTAGCGGCATTAGCCTGAGCAGTGACTTCCTGTAGAAAGGAATTGTCCGATGAATCTCCTGAGCCACCTACACCTCTGAATATAGCCATGAAACAATCCTATGTAATTAAAAAAGAGAAGAAAGGGAAAGGGGCTTCCGAAGAAACCCCTTGAGTTACAACTATTAGCCATTAACCATTACGTTAAAGCCCGCGTCTTCACGTAGAACAGCAGTACCATACAAAGTGTCAGCAGTGTATAGAGTAGCAAGGAAGTCCTGCTTGTACTGAGTTTGTGAACGAACGCCCATTTGCTCTGCAAGAACCATAGTGTCCTTGTGGAACAACATACCTTGTTTAACGTCACCACCTGCGGCATTGTCAGCCGCGGCTTCGATGATTGGGCAGTTAGATGAAACAAAGATGTCAATACCGTACAAGTTACCGATTTGACCGTTGTTTACAACACGACCATCTACGAAGTCACTTGAAGAGTAGCGGTCAATGCCCATGATTTCGTTACGAACTGATGGAGGAACTACTAAGCAACGACCATCCATAGGTACGTCAGCGTCATCCATTTTTTGAATTAAGTCACGGAATCCGTTGTCGTTGAATAAGTCACCAGAAGCTACAGCATCAGCGGCATATGCTTCAATGCCAGTAGTGCCGTTGAACTGATAAGAGTTAGTACCAACATAAGTAGTATCGTTAACGCCTTCAAAGCCTTTACCAAGAGCAAACAAGTCAGTGTCTACTTGTTTAGCTAGAGCGTAACCTGCGTCACCAGTGTAGAACTGACGAAGAGAAGCAAGTGCTTGAGTCTCAGTGATGTCTTCGATTAGACGTGAGTACTCGAAGTGCTTGTCGATTGTTACTTGTACTTCGCCTTCAGTAGCGTTTTGTACAGTAACTGCAACGCCTTCTGCTTTAGCGTGAGCATCACCACGAACAGGCTTAGGAATGTGAAGAGTATCACCTTTCTTGCCAGTCATAGATAGTTTCTTGACTAGGTTAGCTAGTACAAGGTTCTTTTGGTAAGCGGCAATAACCTCATCACTCCAAATCTCTGGAATGAAAGTAGCCGCGCTAGTGTTGTCTACGAAACCGCCATTTGCGGGATAAGTTGAATCAGTCATTTTAATTCTCCAAAAATAATATTAGTTTCGTACCCTCCCTTCTGCATACGCTTGCATAATCTCATTTGATAGTGCTTGGTATCTATCGGGGTCAGTACGCATTAGTTTAATAATGTCTGCGCGTCTATAGACCTTCTTGCCTCGCTGTTCACCGCTACCACGGGCATTGCCTGTGGATGCAGATTTAACTGCTTGCTTGCGTTGCTGTTTCTCATTGGCTACAGTCTGAGTAACAACCTGTTGACGTTCCTTCCATAGGGAAAATAACTCGTCAGCGGCATCATAATCATACTGTTGGTCTGCCTGTACAAAGAGCTGTTGTCTAATCTTTGAACCCTTAATCCACTCAGCGAACTTCTCATCCTGCAAAATTCCCTGCATATCAGGGTGTTTACTTTGCAGTTTGTTCATTGCCGTTGATTGGCGATATTGGTTGCTGATTTGTTCAGCTTCCTTTATCTTAGGGTGATTATTAATCGCTCTTTCGACTGCCTTGTCGGGGTCTGAGAAAAAGTCTATTTCTTCGTCAGCCTGTGTTGCTTGTGTTTCTTGGGTCGAGAGTTGTGTCTGGATGTAGTCATCAACAACCTTTCGTAACTCCCCTACTTCAGAACTTTGCTTACCTAAAAGTTTCTCAGCTTCTTGGTGCATCCTTACTATTTCAGCTGTAGACTTCCCTTGATACTTTTCAGGTAAATCTGTTTCAGGTTCTTCAAGAGTTTCCTCTTCTTGTTCCGCTTGAGGCTCTTGTTCTAAGGTGTCGGTGTCTTTCTCTTCTACGTCTTCCGTTGGACGCTCTTCTATTAGTCTTGCCATTATTAAACTCCGTGATTATATCATTATGGAGGTGTATTAAGTGTAAGGGTTCTATGGTCAGGAGTTGTCCTTACGTTATAGTGTTATACCATGTTTGCGTTCATGTTTTATTTGTGACTCTCTTTGTTTAGACCATCTACGGACTTCCTTCCAAGAGTTCTTTTCACGCTTAACTTTAACAGGTGTAACGATTTTTCTAGCCTTCAACTCACAATCAGGACAATCAACTTCTTTTACATCTACGTCTCTTAAAAATTCATTGACGTGTCCGTTGTCGCATTTGAAGTCAAATAAACGTCTCATTCTTCCGAGTCGTCTTCTTCTGCTTGTTGCTGTTTAGCTGTTTCTATCTGTGCTTCTAAGTTTAGTAGGTTAGCCATGACTACAAGTTGTCCCTTACGAAAGTAAAGGTCTTTGTCATCCTGACAGGCTTCTACTGAGTTGACCGTATTAGCACTTCCTTGAAGGTCTTGTAATAAGTTCTTCCAACCATCTGAACGGAACATTTCTTCAAAGGAACGATAGTACTTCTCAAGTTCTACATCTGTCATATACTGTTTCTCCTTAATGGACAGCTTTAATTATTAATTTATATAATATACTTAACGTATACTATAGGAATATTATACCATATTTGGTCACAAAAGTCAAGAACTATTTTCTATGTCTTGCTGTTTTCTTTGCAATCTTTTTAGGTTGTTTACTAAATTGTTTACCTGCTTTGGTGTCAGCACGTTTCTTACGTGTCGTAGCGGCATATTCCTTCTTGGTCAAAGCCTCTCGTGCTTTCTTAGGTAAGTAACGCTCACCTGTAGCCTTCTTACCCTGAGTACTAGGCTTGCCAGACTTAGTTCCCCAATCCTCTTTAGTCCACTTAGATAGAGACTTTTGGGCTTTAGTCTTACCACCAGTATAACCACCGCCCGCCTTCTTGTAGCGTTGAGTGGCTAACTGTGCCTTACGAGCAGACCATTGTCCTGCCTTCCCGCCTTTGCTTCCTGCTTTGACTGCGGCTACGATGCGCTTCCATTTAGCTTCATCGGTTCTAGCCATTAGTACTTACCTTTCTTCATTGGCTTCTTTTTAGGTTTAGCTGTGGTTTTCTTTTTAGGTTTTGCTTTACCATATCCACTTGAATACTTCATAGCTTTTTCCTTTGCAGTTTTTGATAACTCATCTAAATGAAAAAGTTTTTTAGACGTAGCACCATGTGTTTTACCCGAATGTACTTCACCGTTAGGCATCTTATGTGTACCGCCTGTGTGTTTAGTACCGTCTCTAAAAAAATGAGGAACACCTTTAGCCATAGTAGTTACCTTGTTACCATTTGACTTTATCAGCCCAATAAGCCGCAGACATTTTACCTTTGGCGATGTTTCTACCGTGTCTAGCCTTAAAGGACTTACGTTTAGCTTTCATTCTAGCGGATTCACCTGCTTTAGGTTTACCCGCAGTCTTTGCTCCCTGCTCACCAAAGCGTATGGTCTTAATCTTGTCACCTTCCTTAGCAACCACCACATGAGACTTCTTAGGGTGGTTTGGTGTACGCTTAGGTTTGTTATAACCAGAGACTCCTGCTCTGGCTAATCTTGGGTCTTTTTTTGTGGGCATTAGTTTATACCTTGTTGTTTTTCTTTAACAGCTACTTCACGTTCCTTGAGTAACTTATCTGCAATCTGTAAGCGTCTTGCAAACTCTTTATCGTCATCATCACCTGCATCTAAATTAGTAGTGACGGCTTTGATACGGTCAATCTCAAGTTCTTCAGGTACTGCCACAGCTTCCACAGCAAGTTTCTGCGCTCTAGCTTGTGACTCCATAGCTTGACCCTGTAGTGCCGCAGTTTGTGATGCTTGGAAATCCAACTGTGCTTGTTGAACAGCCATAGCCATTTCCTGTGCTTCTGGGTTAGGCTGATTAGCTTGTTGTAGAGCCATGATAAGTTCTTCACGGTTAGCCAAGTTCATGTTGTCCACGATTGACATAATCAACTGTGAGTACATTGGGCTGTCTGGTTGCATAGTCTGTAGTAACTGTACAAGCTGTGTAACTTCATACTCACGAGCAATAATACCTAGACTACTAGAAGTGTGGAACTTGTAGTCCGCTATAGGATACTCTTCAGGATTAAATTGCATATAGCGATGTGCGGCTTTAGTTACGAAGGGAATTAGGAATGATTCTTGGAAGTTGATTAGGGTACGCTTATGACGCTTAATGATAGCACCGAGGCTCATAGAGATACCTGCGGCTGTTTGTTCACCATTGATAGAACCTGCAATACCCGCAGAGTCAATAGCACCTGTAGATGTCTGTACCATCTTCTGTAGTTCAGCGGCTTGTGCAAACGTAACCTGACTAACATTACCGAAGTTAAGAGGCTGTAAAACTTCACTAGGTGAACCGTTAGTTAAGATAGTCTTACCTGCACGTACTTCGGCTCGTGCGCCTCTAGGCATACGTGTAGCATCAATAGCCATCATTGGGTGGATAGTCAACGCAAGAGCATCAATACGAGCGCGTATTTCAGCGTCTAACGCCTTTTGAGAGTTATACCCTTTCTCACATACACCTCGACCCCAGAAACGGCTAGGAACGACATCCCACGGGAATGCAACGATAGGTCTGTCACCCATCATGTATGGATTAGCTTCTGCTTTAAGTAGTGTACCGTCATTAGCAATAACAACGATAGCTTCTACGTAGTAGGAATCATCTTCATCGTCTGGAGCGACTAGTTCTTCTACTTCTTGTTCTGCTTCTTGTTCTTGTTGTGCCGCTTTTAATAAATGACGAGGTACTAAACCGTAGTACTTAGTTAGGCGTACCTTATCGTCTTCAAACACTGACAAATCTTTATCTGGCTCAATGTCGAAGTCTGGTGCGGCTTCGCCTACATATACATTACGGTAAACACCTTGCTCCTGTAGTTGGTCTACTAGGTGTGTAGGTACAAATTCATCTACAGCACAACCCAACGCTTCTTCAATGGAAGTAGCCAATGGGTCGATAAGGAAGTTCTGTGGCATTACTGGTCGTAGCTTTACGCAGGTTTTGTCTACGATGTTAACACCAATAGCTTCCAACTCTCCACCCATAATAGGTTGTGTTGCAGGTTGAAACTCTTTTTCTTCTTCTAATACTACTTCAGCAATACCTGTACCAAATACTGCCGCGTTGATAAGACACTCTGCTACGCTCTTACGGATTTTATTCTTTTTAAAGTCTTTGTATAGGACTTCACGCAGTACAGCAATGTCTGTGTTATCTGGGTCTGCCATATCATCTTCGATGTCGAACCACTTACCACGACCAAACGTAGCTTCCTCTAGTTCCGCAACGGATGACTCAACTGCTTGTTGTAGTGCAGGGGAGATAATCTTAGAGCGTTCTGAATCTCTTGTTCTGTCCTCTGCCGCCCACTGTCCACGCCAAAGGCGATAGTACTCATCAAACTTCTGTGAATAGTTAGATTCAAAGTGGTCACGCCAACTCTGACATTTATCAATGACCCAACCTTCTAGGTCTTGCTCGATTGTGAATTCTTCTTTGTCCTCTAATAACATATTAGTACCCTGCGTATGCGTCTAAAAATTCATAGTCTTCTTCTACATAATCTGACGTGTATGCTATATTGGCTAACTGGTCTATGTACGCCAACGAGTCAATCAAGTCATCATGTACAAGCTGATTGGGGAATTGGAATAGTTCATCCAAGAATGTAGCGTTCCATTCTCCCTTGTTAAGTGTTATCTTACCGTGTTCAAACCTACCTTGTAAAGCCCAGACAATCCTGTCCGTTTTCTTTTTATTACCATGAGTAAGTTCATCTATACGGAAGAACCTATTGTTGGACTTCATTAAGTCTGAGATGTATGGAAGTACAGCGTTCTTTAACGCCCCTTTCTCAATCCCGACAGCCACTGGCTGATAGTCTCGTACAGCTTCAAAAATCTTTCTCGCAGTGGCTTCCACACCCCATCGACCATAAATGATGTCAGCGACCCACCAACCGTCTTCGCTTGCTTTAACAACTGAGATAGCTGTTTGGTCAAGGCGTTTAGTCTTTGTCGTAGCTTTAGCCACGTCAGCAAAGCCTGCCAAATCGACTGCAATGTAGTACTCACCCACTTGCGGCTCTTCTTCAGAAAACTGAACATACTCTTCTTTAAATAACTCACTACCTTGTGCCTCGAATGATGCCATGAACTCCTGACGGAAACTAAACGCGGACATAGAGTTCTTAGCCGC
>Ga0208162_1000598_pt1 | contig 20336 bp, 5 predicted proteins | sample CB_VirMetaG_4_FD_184539 | JGI IMG/M metagenome (GOLD analysis project Ga0208162, IMG submission 184539) | Freshwater to marine saline gradient viral communities from Chesapeake Bay - CB_1508_1M Viral MetaG (SPAdes) (version 4) | ecosystem: Environmental > Aquatic > Marine > Coastal | place: USA... | reverse complement strand
CATACCATCACCGGGATCAGTGGTGAATATTTTATAATCAGTCAACGGTGAATCAAACAGAGAGTATCCACGAGGCATCAAGTTTGTTCCACGTTGGAACTCGCCACTCACACCAGCAGAATAACTTTCAAGATACATCAGACCAATGGCATTGTTGGGTGCTGGATGCCAATACATTTGATAGCCAGAATTGGGGTCTGCTACACCAGAATCAATACCCGTGTTTAGTGTATTAGCAATGTAAATCGCATACGCATTCTTTGTTCCGTCAGTATGAATGGCAGTATCCGTATGAATCCAAATATCACCATTACCTGTTGCGTTTGGTATATCTACTACATTATGGGCTTCAAAGAATGCAAGAATCTCGCGATCGGAAGCATATTGAGAATTGGCAGCGGCAGCAAGAGCGTTTGCCGCAGAATCTCTTGCGCTTTGATCCGTTGCGGTAGCAAAGGCAGTATCTCTCGTATCGTACCAACCAGTCGGATCATTTTCTGGATTAAAACCACCGGCAGTTGTAGATGTATATGCAGTTTGTGACCATTCTCCAGCATGACCAATACCATTCGCATAACCAGAATTCGTAGCATTGCTCGTACTGAAGGAGGTGTTTGTTCTGTAAATATATGGTCGATTTTGATCTGTTCCTGCTGATGTGTCATACCAAAGATCGCCTTCGGGATTGAAATTCAACAGCAACCTATTTGATGCTTGCTCTGGTCCACTAACAAATATAGTTGCCACATTAGGACCATAGTATGGATCAGATCCGAGCCTTTCCATAAAGTAAACAGTGGTTGATCTATCAGCAAATCCGCGAGCTGTTAGAGAAGATAGATATGCCAATCCTGCTGGGTTTGTCTCATCTTTCCTCCAACCAAAATCAGATTCATTCAAATACCCATAAGGGGCTGTGGAATTTGCGAATCTAAAAATGGCATTTGTGTACCAAGATCCATCAATTGCTTGATTATATGTGCTTGTATTAATCCAAATATCATTATAATCAAATGGTGTACCTGCCCCACCACCAGCGCCATCTGAAAATTCATAAGCGCCAATCGTTTCTCCTTCGTTTCGCAAATAAATGGTAAAAGAACCATCAAGAAGACCCAAAGCTGCTTCAGTGTTTGAAGTGAGTGACGCTATATTTGACAATGCGTTTGCTGCTTGGTCTATCGCAAATTCTACCGCTGCGTTTGCGATGTCAATTCTTGTATTCAATTGATTTCGGATGCTATCTACTGTTGTTGGTTCATTATCAATATAGACAATACCCTCTTTATCTGCCCACCGAGTAATTTGGTCAATACCTTGTGTCTCTGGATTGAATGATGAAAGAGTGGCAACAATAAAGTCGTTGGCATCTACGATGAATGTATAGCTATCAGAAATGCCTGTGCCGGGATCGTAGTACCATTTACCGTCTGGATGTGGGTTTCCTTGACTGTCATATTTTGAAACTGCGATGAAGTCATTAGAAACTTCTTGAAAAGCCGAAACCGTAACAAATCTCGATGAGTCGTGACCAACAAAAGCAATGTGTCGTGTACCTGTTACGTCGGAATCAGGTCTTAGACTGGTGGCAACACCTCTTGCTACATTTGAAGTTTCCCAGAAATAATATTGATTGTCTGGATGAGCAACATAAAACTGATTTTTTGGCAGTGGGTTGTTTGGATTGACAAAAGAAACAAACCCATCATTTGCCGTGAAAACTTCTGTGGCAGAATCGTATTCTTTATTGATCGTCATCTCGGCAAAGACAACACCACCAACCGTCATTCCGCTCGGCGGATCAATAATCATATCAGAGATAGGAGCGCCTTCAGAGGTTACGGCTTCACGTTCGGCATAACGATAGAGATTAGTGATTCCAGTAGAACCATCACCGGAAGCAAAGGAAACTCCATTTGAATCAACACGAGCAACGATACAGTCTTTATCAGAAGGAGTGAACTCTAAAGAGTTTCCTTCGTCTACATCATAGAACCATCGACTTCCAATCGGATATGCCGCAACGAAGTCTGGTGAATGTCCTTCCACAACACTAAATCTTGTTTTATCAGTTCCAATGAATGTGATGTATCGTGATCCGGGGAACTGTTCATGGCTGGTCAAAATACCATACGCACCGTTTACCGTGTGTACCGTGCTATCATTTGGGTCACTTGTTCCGGGGTGAATAAACGTAAATCGTGTATTGGGAGTGTTTCTTCGATTTGTTAGTTGAATCTCACCATTGTTTGCCGTGTGGTTATATTGATTGATATGAATGTCGGCAAACAAAATACCACCAGCAGGAATTCCGATGGGTGGTGCCGTGCTAAAACTTTCATTAAGAACAATAGAGTCGAGACTTCTCGGAGAATTTATAGAAGTGAGACTTGGATTAAACTCACCCAATCCATTTGTTCCAGCTTTACCAATGATTATAAAGTCTTTTTGATGTAGCGCGTCTCCATTCTGAACATCATCAATACTATACCATGTAAGGTTTGCGTGTGGATGATATACCCAACCACCAACCGTGGGTTTTGCAATTACATAAAGACCATAATCTCCAAGAATTGTGTTTGCATGGTATTCGGCAGTAGCAGACGCTTCTGTTGCCCATTTAGCAGTGTTTGACAAAAATAGAATATATGCATCTTGAAGATTCTTCGCCAGACTCGGAACTTCTCCAGCAGGACCAAGGTAAATTGAACCGGGAGGAGCATTAGAAGTAACACCATTGAAAGTAATTGAACCGTTTGAAATTTGATCTATAGAACCAGAAGTAGGAACAGAGGTATTTGCAATGTATAAAGCCTCATCATATTTCAAAAAGCCTGTTGCTCCTGTTCCTGTAATAGCAAAATAACCAACCCTCATCTCAACATTACTTCGATTGCTTTCCTCAAAACTCAATCCATAAATGTAATCATAGGTGGTTTGGTCAAATGTTCTTAGATCAAGTCCAGTCCACCGATGAAACGGATTATCTCCACCCGGACCACCGCGAGCATCAAGAAAGATGGTTCCGTCTGGACCATAAATTTCTATGTCAGTCGCTTTGATTCCACCCGTCTTATCAATACTCCAACCATTTGCGTAACTTGAGTTGGCAACAAGACCTTGAATATAAAGACCTGTTCCTAAACTATCCGACGGATAATCTGGATGATTTGATGGTATTGCCGTAGGCTCACTATCGGGATTATCGTAAATCAAAGACGACGTCGACGAAATCATATCCTTAATGTGAAGGTCTTCAATGGTTGCTTCTGCAATCAACGCACCAGTGATTCTTCCTAACTGGTCAACACGAAGATCCGGGTGCATGAATTGAAACGAGAAACCATCAAGATTCCAATTATAGTTAGTTCCACCGCCAAGCTGTGACGCATCCCCAGAACCACCATCATTGTGAACACTGGTTCCAACAGGATAAACGGGAGCGGTAGATGAAATAATCTCTACTTTTATCTTTGTGATCTCACGATTGCCGGGAGTATACGCTCTCCAAGGAGCAGTCGTAAATTTTCCAAGACCCGTTTCAAAATATGATTCTGTTGAAATCGGAACAATGAATGTGTTGGTGCTTTGAGTGGACCAAACAATCACACCATCTGCATCAACAGTATGATTTGAATTAGTCTTTTCTCTGTGTGTTAGTGTGATCGCAAGACCGGGTGTTCCCGATGTGTGTGAATCAAACTTGTATGACATCGTGCCTTGAATGAAAATATTTGCATACAAGGGAGAATCAAATGCAACTTCACGACTCCAAATAATATCATCATTATCAAACTCGGCACTATACAAACCAAGCTGTGCATCGAGGGATTGTGTAGCTAAAGCAGTTCCGGTAGTTTGAACATAGCCATTTACAACTGGTCTACCTTCTTCATCAACATACCAAGAATCCATGTTAGGAGTGAAACCAAGAACCTCGGCAGCATCACCTTGTCCAGCAACAGAAGAGGCAGGAACAATCAACCCGGTTGCTGTTATGGCACCGTTGACGTGAAGTTTAGACTCTGGGTTTTCTGTACCGATACCAACACGATTATCTACACCCAAATGCAGAAGAGCATTGTTTCCAAGATTTCTGATGGAGGATACTTTTATCGGTGAGTCAAACTTAGGCATTAATTAAAACGTCCTATGAATTCAAAATCTGTTGCAACATTTCTTTGATCTCCGACATCTGTTCTTTTAGAGTGGAGACTTCAGACCTAATAGTATTTAGTTCGTTTATTTGGCTTTTTGCCTCTTCATGTTGCTTCATTTGCATTTTATATTTTTTGAACGCAAGAAGGTCCATTGACACCAATGCTCCCGTATTGGTGTCCTTAACAAAGTTTGGATTTTCTGTTTTTTGATATTTTTCTTCACTCATAAATTAGTATACAGCAACAGCTCTCATATTATTAATCACGGGTGGTTGTGCAGGATTACTAGCTTGCCCAACAATCTTGATCGCAAAAGATCCAAAAGTATCATGTGCGTTATTGTCTAAATCCGTATAAGAAATAACGTCTTCAGACTCAAACTCATATTCTGCCACAGTATCTCCAAGTGATCCGGCAACGGGTGAGACTGATGAATTGAAGAAATCTTGATCTGGGCTAACTCTCTTCATAATCTTCCATCTCTTTCGATCAATGCCTTCACCATCAGCTCTTGAACGAACTTTGTAGTAGACATATATGTCAGAACCATATGGTTCCTTGGCAGAGAGATACACCTTGAGTCCTCTTGCTTCCATTCCGGGGGCAAGATCAATTGTCTTGGTGGTATATCTCATCTTGCTATTTCCACCATTCGTACCCTCTTCAGAAAGAATTTGAATGACTGCTCCTGATCCACTTCCCGGTCCATCATAGGTAATCACAATCGGATCTGTTCCATCTATATTGTCAAACTTGTGAAATCCTTGACCAGCATTAGTAACTGCAAGAGTCGCTACCTCATCCGTTGCTTCAATGCTTCCCACCGAAGTCACGGTGAGGGTAGCGTTTGCTTTACTTCCTCCACCAGAAACAGTAAATGTATCACTTGTGGCATAACCAGTTCCCCTATTCTCGATTTTCACATTACTAAGAGTCAGTCCGCCATCATTGATGTCATTTTGATATAGTTGTGCGTAAATGTTTTTGGTATCAATCACGGGAGAAACCCATTGATTTTCTGTAGAAACTGTATAGTCCAATCTAATCGTAGATGATCTTGCGTCTGTCGCTCCAGTGTATTCCATTCTTCTGGGTAGATCGCGAGTTATAACCTCTGAAGTTTCTCCAATCAGATTACCAGAGTAACCAATCAGTTCAGTAACAGACCCAGAAGGTTCCTTGGTGTTCAATTTAGCAGAGATGGAAATCATTTCTGGATCTGGATTTGATACAGAGTCGGCAACAAGATTCATTCTGTCATAATTGAAAGTAGTGGAAACTCTGTTTCCACCCAACTTGAAGGTTCCTGTTGTCGGAGAGTTTTGACTAGCATTTCCAAAATTACAAGCGTATAGCTTGAACATCAAATCTTGATTTTGATTTGGTTCCCATGTTCTCCCGTTCGATGACCTAAAGAATACACCGCCATATTGCTTTGATGTTGCTTGAACATCGGGAGCGCCAAGTTCATCATATCTCTCCAAAGAATCATTTGAGTTCACTGCTCTTTGGTTGATGTCAGAAATCCAGCAACGATACGCATCACTGTTAGATCGAAGAACTATGGCATACTCTCCGGCAGGAAGATATACGGGTCTTTCAAAAGTAATGTTTGTGTACGATTGGGCATCATCAAAGGTTGGATAGTTTATGGTTGAAGATGGGGGATTGATTGGATCATCCCAAGGATATATTCCATTTTCTCCAGCCGCATAACCAGCAACAACATTCACGTCTTTTGGTTCAACTTTCTTGATTGCAATGGCTTTGTCTGCGTGTGGATGACCATTGACAGTTCCTCGAATTTCAACATAAAGAGGAGTTACATCTCCGTAATTTGGTTTCGCAGCAAAGCAAAGATCAATCCGTGGAACGAACACACCATTTGGATACGCATCCTTAGAAATCATAAATGTCTGTGCAATAGGATCAATATACCCATCACAGAATTGAGCAAACATTTGAGGCTTTGATATGAATAAATCATTTCCAAGAATGCTTTTTATTTCCTCTGGATCTGTAGATACTTTGGCGCGAGCATTGAAAGCATAATAATGACCCGGAATATCAACAGTTACTTTAGGTGCCTGAATTGAATTGACTTCGGAATGTGTAATTACAGTTGCGCCGGGATCATCTATTGTAGCTCCGGTAATGTTTCCGTCCGCATCAATCGTTGGTGTAGCAGATGCGCCAATAACATCACCACCATAAAGAATCAGTTTTGGTTTGTATCCACCACGAGCTGTTGCGGTTGGAGTAATCAATCCAAAAACTTCTGGATCGTACAAAACGCTTGATGACCAATTATCACCGGCTCCGTGATTTACATGGTATGTCACACCATTTTGATCCGAGTCATTACAATTAACAATTCCCTGAAATACTCTTTCTCCATAAAGAACCCAGTAAACTGAATCTGCCGCATAGCCATTGTAACCACTACTTCTTTCATTGCCTCTTCTGGGATTTGGAAGAGCAGAAGCATCACCAAAAACATCTGTAGTGATTATATTTCCGATTGTGTTATTGTTGCGATCTCTACTGATCCATCTACGAAAGTTCTGGGATGGAGTTGGTCCTTCATCACCATAATAATCTCCACCATATCTTGACCCTTGACCCGCAACTGCGCCCACAGCCAATTCGTCTTGAAGTAGCTCAGCATTTCCTGTTGTTGACCACCACTTTGCCGCAACGTCTACAGGAAATCCTTCATTATCAAATGATGACACACCCGCAGTAAGAACCCAACTACCATTCAAACCTTCAGTTTGTCTTTCAGTAAAAAATCCTATTTGATCCGCACCCGAAGCACCTTGCCAATCATATTTTCCTTCATTGACAACACCACCAATTCCCGGTGATCCATAACTCCTATCGGCAAGATTTTGTAATTGAGAGGTTAGCGTTTGATTGCCAGTAATATTCTGACCGGCAGCAACAAAGTCTAACTTTGGTCTGTTGCTAAAAACTGCCCGATAACCATGAACACAACAAGGAGAAAGCAAAACACTATCGGGATCACCTTGATGAGTCACATCCAAAACAAGATGTTGTTTGAGACAATCGAGATGCTCGCCTAATGTTGGATGAATTGTTCTTAAAGACATTCTAAAATTTCTCCTAAGTCTCTTGTGGTGGATCGGTGTCGTTTAACCAAAGATCAAAGTATCCCCTATAATACTGCTCATAAACCTCGGGGTAATTATCTCGAATGTGCTTCCAAATTCCAACAAACCGTTCTCGATAATGATTCTGATCTGCCGAACTAATAACACCAAATTCTGATGTATCACCATTAGTCCATGCTATTCCATCGGTTTCTTCAGCAGTCCAAGTTCCGTTCGCTCCAGCAAAGTCGAAAGTGACACCTGTGACAACAGCAAGTCTTCCGTATTCACCAGAAGTTCCTGTTCTTGCAGGTATATATCCCAAGTCGTCTGGATGATCGTTTATCTTCCACCCATTTACCTTTGTGCGAATTTCTTTCAGAAGATCCAGTCGATCTGGAGTCAGATCCAACGAAACCATTTCTCTTGTTTGACCAGCAGCCTCATAGTATCCTGAAGCATAACTTGTAACCTTCCAAGGTTGATAACCATAACGATCCGCAATTTCTACCAGTTTTCTTCCTGTTGTGAATCGTGTTCGATCATTAGAAGGAATACGAAGAACACCAATCTTTTCTCCATAGTGATTAGTCTTCGTGCTTGAGTCATCACCAATTTGCGTAACCGCATATCGACCCGAAGGATCAAAGCGATTCACATCCTTCATCGAAATCGAGTATACACTTGTAGAATCAATCGCAGTATCTAGTGGTTGTCTTAGAACAATGATGGGGGCATCCGATCCAGTATCAATAATCGAATTAGAAACTGCTTCTTGACCCGCACCAGATCCAGACACGATCGTAATCTTGGCACCTTGAGAATAACTCTCGGTTGTAAGGTCTGCGCCAGTTGCATTTTTTCTGAAGTTTGCTTCCACATATCGGTGAGCATCTCCAGAAAGAATAATGTGAGTCGTGTTTGATGATGAGTTTCTCACAGTTCCGGTGTAATGCCCGTTGTAATGTTGAGCTGTTCCTTCAGTAATCAAAGATGCGGTTGCGCCAGACTTATATCCAGTAATAGTTCTTGCAGAAGATCCTTGCCATCCATAAGAACGAATTTGTCCTTCGGTCCAACCGGAATAATACCCATCTTCATAATTATCATAATCTATCAATCCAGTATCATCGTTCGGGACGGGCACAACATACCCAACCATATAACGAGATGTTGTGCTTGACAAAATCGAATCATTTAAATATGCAGGATCTCTAACCGCAACCAAAATTCCATTTGCGGTCAAAGCGTTAGCACCATTAGTTATCTTGACTTTTTCATACTTACCATTCACATCTGGTTGGAAAAGTGTTGTTCCAGAAGTTCTTGGATTGTAATTCATATATACTCGCGTCGCATGAGAGAAGTATCTATCGACATTCACACCATCAAACTGAATACTAGCAGTATGATTTGGCTTCAATCCACTCGCGTTGACAATCACGTCACGACTTCTCAGATAAGGAACAATTCGGAGACTTCTTGTTGCACCGTCAGTCATTCCATGATTAGCAATGGCAGCATCAAGTTCAGCCGAAGACCAATATTTACCTTTATTAAATGATGTTGTTCCCAACTGAATATTTCTTTCAATGCTCGTACCAACAATCTCGCCATTCACCATTTCGTTATGAACACCAACAGAGGTAATGTCATCGCCAAGTCCTATATTTCCAGAAACCTCATTCCAGAAATCAGGCATTGTCAAAATCGCATTGACAATTTCATCGCTTGTTGAGTTTTCATTGAGTTCTGTGACGACTTCAAATATATTGTTCAAAAGTGAACTATATTCAGGAACCTTTGTAGTGTCAATCCAATGATCTACATCTGGAGTAAGTTTCAGATCACCAGAGAAATCTTGAATGTTGAATGGATTGACTGTTTCGCTTGAAGATGCCAAAGGCTGTGTAATAATCGCAGTCTCGGTGTGGGAGAGCATAATGCGACTTCCATCAGCATTGAACTCATCATCGGCAGAATCGTAGTATCGGTCATACTTTGTCACACCAGACAGACTGAATGGAGTAAACTCAAGAGAGTTGTTATTATTGTCGCGAAGAATGTGTCTGGGTCTTAGTTCACCCCTGCCCAACTGAGCAATGTTATCTACGCTCTTACTCATAACTGAGTCATCATTGAAGTTATCAACAATGATTCCATTCTTGAATCTTGAGAAACCGTTTTCATCTGTTATGTCTAAATCAGACATTTGCTTTTCGAGAATGTTGAGTGAAACATAGTATTCAAGATTTTCAACTCTCTTGGCAAGCCTTCCAATGTCTCGCATCGTGTGTCGAATCGCAGGATTCTCTCGAATTTGAACATCAGCAGCTTTGAATGTATAGGGAGGAACATTGATCGTAAACAACGTAAGTGCTTCAGTATCAGGAAGATCCTTTGGCGGATACTTCTCAAAAGCAGGAACGCCTTCCAGATTCTTATATACACCATCCGATGTAACAATAATCTTGTCAATTCTACCAGCGAAACTATCTGATCTGACTTCAGTATTCATTACAGTTGTATCAGTAGAGAGTTTTCCGGTAGCAATTCTACTTGCGGTTGGAATGAATGGAGTTACCGATGGACCAAGTTTATTACTCACTCGATCGTTAGATGACACATAGGGTCGAGCATCAATCATGTTTCTTAGCGGATAAATCTTACCAGAAAGACTCTTGTAATTTGGAATCTCGCTATACTTCAAATCTGCTTCAACAACAGTAACAACATTCGCGGCAACAGACACACCAGCCGAAGTGTAACCACTAATAGTCTCATCCACCACAAATTTTGGATTTGTTGATCCAACTGGTCCTCGAACATCTTGTAATCGAACCTTAGCATAAACACCAGCCGTGTTTGAATACTCCAGAACATAACCAGTCACACCACTGTTATTGGCACGAACCTCCATGCCCACAGTAAACGGAGATTGATCGGCAGCATGATTCAAAGTAAGATCAGTGGTATATTGATAGGAGTCTACAGAGAAGAATCCTTGATAGTTTAGTTCTTCTGTCTGAGTTTGTCCCTTTGGATTATCCACTCTTTGGAATCTATCAAAAATAGCAAGCACGTTTCCTGTTGGAGCATCTACATTGGTTTTCAAAACAAGAGCAGCATTGTCATAGAAAGAATCTCTTTGACCATTATCCAAGATAAATCTATCTGTAATATCTTTGGTGGTATTAGCAATATCACCATCAACGCCATTTAGACCAACATCAGTGTGACGTACCTCTTGAATAACTTTATGAACTCTAAACACATCTGGCTTTCCTAGATCAAATCTTGCGCCATCAGTATTTGAATATGTACCCTTTTCAAAGTGAACATGCCCGTTTGCATAATCAAGCAACGTGGGTTCACCATATTTTCCTGAATGCGTTGTGTTCGCGACAATCAATTTCTTATATGCAGATTTCGCTTCGACTACCTTCACGGGGAAATATAAAACATAGTCTTGTGAACTTGTGAAGTTCGAGAACATTGTAACAGTAAGAGTATTTAAACCAGATAGTTCTATTTGTTCAATCAGGTTAGTAACAACTTGACCTGTTGAACGATTGACAAGAATAAAATTCTTCTTGATTTCCGTGGTGTCACTGATTATACTATTAGTATATGGGTAAGGAACTGGGCGAGCATAAAACGGATTACTAGCTGCTGAAGGATAGAATGCCAATTCCGTAACGGCTGGGCTCGATCCCGATCTTACGTCAGACTCAATGTAATAGAACTGAGTATTTCCGCTAAGACCTGCGCTCAAAGATCCGTGTGTTACCGTAGATTTGACAGCATTTCTTCCAATGTTGAACAGAAGAGTATCTTCACCCTCTGGATCATTTCCGTACTTATTGAAACCTGTATCACCGTCTACACGATTTCCGTAGACAGCATCAGACAACTTATCTTTACTGCCAACAACTCCGGCAATAGGATCAACATTCCAAGATTGGTTCAGCACAGCGGGATATTGACCGGCTCCTGTCGCACTAATGTTTTGATTGTATACAACAGAACGAGCTTGTGACATGGGAAGGTTGATTGTATAGGTGTCACTCGTCGTTGGAGGTGAATCAAAATCTTTGTCTACAATAACAGTACCAGCCTTTGACCACCCAAATCTTGAGCTGTAGTTAGCCGTTGCATCAGTTTCCGTTCCGATGTAATCAACAATGGTTCTTGGTGTAGAACTTCCTATACGAATCGTTCCTCCAATATAAGAGCCATTCCAACCAGCGGAAGAGGCAGAATCAAGAACAACCGATCTTGATGAACTCACATTTCCAGTCGTGCGATAAAGAATACCACCATCTGAAACTTCAGATATGTTTGTGGGAATAGAACCAATATCAACAACAACTGCTGTTGTATTAGCTTGAACAACTGGAGTAAAATCTATATTAAGACCATCAGCAGAAACTCCCGAAACAGAAACGCGATCATCCGTTGTAACTCCATGAGTTCTAATTGGAAACTTAAATATACCATGCGTTAGATTGGAAACAGCAGAACTCAATGTAATTATATTATCAACAGAAACCGTACCAGAGATATTAGAACTCTTATAATCACTCAAATATAAATCATAAGAATCGCCAGTTCTTCCTGCGTTGAGAGATATTTGACTCGCATCTACATCATACACCATTTGTGTTGGTCTTGCTGTGCCGATGAGAGTTGATTTCCATTTGGCTTCACTGGCAAGGCTATATTGCTCAACTAAATTTTTTGGTACAGAATGAATAGAAACAGCAGCACCTATATGACCATAATCATCAGTAGATATATCCGTGGCATTAGAAGCAAAAACAAAAACGCCATTTGCGTTTTCTGGATTGGTTTCGTTGGTTGTATCACCACGATCATACACGACCAGATAGTTATCACCATAGTTGTTATTGATGTTTATCGTTTCATTGATGGCATGACGACCCTTTCTAACATCAAAAACACTGGCAAAGTTTTGCCCGTGTCTGTAACCGTTTACATAAGCAATACCGTCAGACAAGTGAGCCTTCATAACTGGATTGTCTGATGTTGTCTTATTCTTCAGTTGAAGATTATATCTCTTCGCAATATAATTTCCACTCTCTTCAAATGTTCGTTTGGCAATTCTATCTCCAAGAACACTATAGATATTATCGGAAGCACTAAGATCAGAAACAAGCAAGTTTCCATTATCAATTCGTGCGATCTCAATAAAGTTTGTAACATTCTCGGTAGAGGCATTGACCCCATCACCAATCTTTACGAGCGTGAGTGTAATCTTGTAACGATCTGCGCCGGGAGCAGAATAGTTTGAATAGTTAGAAGCAGGATCAAGAGTTTTTGGATCGTCTGTAATAACCTCTTGTTTGACAATGTATCCAACTCGAATGGTTGGGCTGTTGCTATATTTGGAAAGAATAACGCTTCCGCCTGTTGATTTTACAAACATTCCCTTCCAATAATAAACGCCGGGCGTAACACTGATATGAGCAGAATCTCCATAGTACGAATCCGAATCCATTGTCTTGACACGATACTTGGAAACACCTGATGCCTTATCTGAAATTGTCAAAAGTTCATTACGAAGAAATCCGTCTTTGCTTATATTTTCTGGAGTTCCACCATCCCATTTGAAGTAAATGGTATTTGGATCACCATTTTCAGCAGGAAAAGCAGCGGTGATGGTTGCCCTTCTTGAGTTGAGTTCTGTTGTTGCCGGTTTTGAAATAGACAAACCGGGAGTGAAGCTGGTGATTCTAATGGGCGTGCCTTCAAAGTTTGGTTGTACGGCAATCCATTTTGTGTCACTTCGATCATAGTTGAGTTGACCACCAGAAACCAATGCGCCGTCTTTGAATAAATGAGAACCTAGTTTGGCAATTTGACTTTGCAGCAAGGTTTGAATTTGAGTAAGCTCTCTAGCCTGAACAGCTCTGCCGGGTCTAAACAAAAGACGATAATAATTGTCATCTGGCGTAAAATCGTCATAATATGGAAATCTGTTAAGGTCGATAGGCATTGATATTCCCTTTAAATCTTTTGATGTTTAGAACTCAAAGACAAACTTGAATTGTTCTTTCTGATCTTTCATTCTTGTAATAGGCAATATGTTTTCGTGATATACAATCTCTCCTACATATTTAGCAATACTAGAAGACATAACTGAAGATTTTGGTTGATTTTGCGAGTATAATGGATATTCAAAATTACTCAAACTCGTAGAATGTATCGTAGCAGTATCACCCAAACGATTATAAATCACATCCCCATTTGCAAATTGACCCTGAACATCTACCAAAGAAAGATACCGATTTGGTGTTGTTCCGCATATACTATAAACCAATCCAGAAGCAGTTTCATCTCCAGCCGTTATTGAATTATACACCCGCTGATCCTGTAGAAAATTGAGCGTTGTGGATTGAGCAAAGTATAATGTAGCTCTCAAGTCATAAGAGTCGCGACTCGCAAATCTTCCGTTATCCGCTTCAATCGGATTTCTGACAATTCCAACTTGCCGATACTCATTTCCATAGCCAGCAAATATTCCCGTCTGATGATCTCTAGCAATCAATGTTTGCGGAGCAACAACGACATACTTGGCATTGAGTTCAAAGAGTGGGTTGTATCCGTGACCACCGCCAGATGGTGCCAGAATAAACTCTACATTGGCATGAGTTCCATTTGGATGAATCGTAGGAGCAGTAGTTGAATCATATACACCGTTGATGTAAACATTTGAACTAACACCATTTGAGTAGCCACGACCAATCATAGAAACTTCAATTGACGTAATGTTTCCAGTATCGTTTGTGATTCCAACCGCAAGAAATCCTGCGCCGTTCAAATCATTATCTGGATCAGTGATTCTTGGTCCAATAATGAAGGTATCGCCATTTGCGAGTTCACTAACCGGAGCGTTGAATACGAGATTAGCATGTGTTATCGTTGCTCCATCAGATCCGCGCGCGGCGTCAACATCAACTTTATGCTCTGTAATGATTCGATAGGTTCCTGCTCCAATGCCACTCGTTACAATGAATGCGGAGTTGTCGTAGTAATTGTTGTATGGTGCCAGTCCAGAATCGGCAATGACTTTTATCTCATTTGTTGTGGTGCTGGAGCCGACCGTTGTAAATATTGTCGCATTTGAAGCAAGAGTAGAATATGATGTATTGACATATCCCGTTCCACGATAATATTTTCCAATACCATCAGTCTTAGAGGCATCAATCGGAAGATGAATAACAGATCCAAGTCTACTAATTCTGGAAACATCTTCATTCACAGAAACAGGAATTACATTTGCTGTAGCGAATTTGATAAAATCAGTTTCACGAATGGTATACATATACTTCCATGCGTATCCATCTGACTCGCGAGTGATTCCAAGATTCTTATGAGTAGGCTTTGATGTTGATACGTTGTATCCATTGTTATCCAAACACTTATAGACATCACGATCAGTAGATCCGGCAAGAACATAATAGTCATCGCCTAAGTTCGTATTGGCATGGTGATACCTTGAGTATACTGTATTGGAAGTCCAGTTGTTTCTTTTGATGGCAGGAGAAACATCAGAAGCATTGACTCGAACCATTCCTGCCATTCCATTCCAGATCGAGTTGTGATATTCTGGCGTGTCTTCTGGAGTCGCAGGAGAAGTTTCATCATCCCATGCTAATGGCTTTCCAACATACAAATACAAATTCTCACCAATATTTCCAAATACAGCAGAAAAGGTGAGTGCGTTGTATGTGCTAAGTTTTTTTCCTATTAGTGCGGGCAAAGTATTTTCTCCTGTGATACTTCTTTAGTATTTAGTAGTTCAAATTCCAAGAATTTGAAGATTCTGTTAGTGGCGCATATTCTCCGTATGGGTGGGGATGGCTGTTGCCTGAGAGTAAAGCATAGTAAACAGCAATCTGAACTTGTCCATCAGCATCTTGACCAAAACTATATTTTAGCTTTTTGATTTTTTTCCCATCCCACTCCACAACACCATCAAGTTCATTTAAATGAGTATAACCTTGTAGTGATAAAAAATCATAATCTAGTTTTTGATTATAAAGAGAAGTTTCTACGTTATCAACATCCGTAAAAGTAAGGAACCCTTCTTGGGTGATGAATAAAAAACCAACCTGCCTATTAAATTTTACGGTAAAGTTATGATATGCCGCTCCATCAAAAGGAGTGTCAAAGGTTTTTGTCATCACCAAATTAGCGGCGTCGCCTGACCAACTACCGGCAGTTAATACAACATAATCGGGAGTTGTCAAATCTTTGGTAACTTCGGCTATTCTCACCCCATCCCGTTCAACATAAAAATCCCATCCATCTAAAGTTCCATCAAATTCATCTCGACGAAGTTCAATCTCAGGACTTCCTGATCCATTATCATCTTTATGCTTCAGATTCGACTCAAGACCATACTTGTGTGCCAGATAGCCTTCAACCTTTGCGATGTTATTGTTGGACAACTTCTCATTGAACACAAGAATCTCAGCAATATCCCCATCCCAATCTTTTGTCCCATAAGGATAAACACTTCGGACAGAATCGGTAATCAAAGCTGCCGCATTGGCAGGTGCCCATTTTCCGATTGATGTCACATAGTTATTTTGTGATCTCCAATCCATTCCAGAGTGTCCTGAAACAAACGAACTAACATCAGAATGAATTTCGCTGTTACCGAATCTACGACCATCAATATGGAAGTTTATAAGATCCTCTGTAGAAGAGGCAGATAGAGTTGAAGCGTTTACAGAAACACCAACAATTCTAAATGCGTGTTCGGTGTTGGCAGAAGACAGATTATCAAACGTAGCAACAGCAGCACTATTGATCGAAGTGAATCCAGCAGAACTATTTACCACGTCAGCTTGAATAGCACCCGTCTCTCCAATGATTTCATATCCAAGATTCAGAGTGCCCGAAGCAGAAGCAGAATCACTGAGCGCATCCTCGTTTCCGGCATATCCAGAGTTGATAATGGTTGGATGTAATGCTGTGTCATATGAAACCGCATTCAAGGCAAGATTTGTTCTGACTACAGCAAGAACCGTCCAAGAGTTTGCGACGGGTCTTGGTAGAGACGGAGAACTCAATGTTCCGCCAAGGTATCCACCTGAAGTGTTTCCTGTTATCTTTGATTGGAATCCTGAAGTGGGTGGCTTGAAGTTTGTTGCCGTTCCGGCTTCAAGAGCGGTAGAATCCACACTTCCGCCAATAGAACTATACTGGTACACATTCCCCGTATTCTTGACTGTATTGGCAGAGAAACGAACAGCAGGTTTTCCATTGATTGCGTTGGCAACATATTGAGGATAGTAGAATAATCCACCGTGAGTATTGGCATAAACATGATGTCGATTGACACTCTGATCGAACCAAGAAATAACATTGGAACCACTCAATCCGGTTTCAATGTATGGTGAAGGTGTGTGTTGTCCCCACACAGTTCCATGCTGATCGGGATCATATTCCTCAAGCATGAATCCGTCGAAGTGATATTCCGTAGTCCCCGGCAAAAGGGTGTGGGCGGCTGTTCCAATTCTAAAACCAATTCTCGTACTTTCATATGCCGTTAAATCGAGAACCATTGCCATTCTTTGCCATGTGTCCTTTGCGTCAAATTTATTAAAATAAGCATAATTAACAGAGCCGTTTCCAGTAGCCCCAACGCTTCCCACATCTCCAATTCCGCCAGACGTATTGGCAAGTGATGTAATCATATAAAAAGAATTGACTGGAGAAACGTAAATATTATAAAGTAGGCTACTCACTTTGCTGTAGAAACTAAACAACCACTTTTTATTTGGTTCGATGATGATTGGATGATGAACGTCGTCATTCATATTTTTGTTCGCCGCAGCAAGAAAAAGATTATTGTCCTCAGAGTTTATTGGAATATCAAAGGTTGGATAAGGATTGGTATGATCATCAATAATTTTTAACGATCGTTTCCCAATATATACATCATCAGATCCCTTTGCGATAAGGTCTTCCAGATGTGACCTAATGTTATAATCCTCATCTAAATCCTCAAAGTTACCAAACGCAACAGGAAAACGATTTCTCTCGGTTCCAAATGTTCCGTTTGATGTAGCATCTCCATATCGTCGATACTCAACATTCTTCGGACCAATCGCATCGGCACGCCACCAACCAGCAAGTGAATCGAGTTGGTCTGGGCTGAATGTATCGTTGAGATGATTTTCTGTGCTTGTTGTAATTGTAATACCAGACTCACTCAACTTGGTTCCAAACATCTTCATACCAGCAGGGTGAACTGTATCTCTCACGATCGTCGCATAACCATTCGTTGTTCCCATTTGTTGCTTGGTGCGAATATCATACGCTGCTTGTTGCCAATAGTATCCATCCTGAACAACCGAAGACTCTGAAAGAAGACTTCCCGAATCTGGTCGATAATAACCGGGGCGATTTCCTTCTTGAGTTTGAAGAACGGTCATCTCTTCAAGTATAATCGAATCAATCTCGGTGATACCTTGAGAATATGTTGCCGAACCACCCGGTTCATTTACCTTGATGGTTGGAGCGAAATATGCCGTATTGAAAGGAAGCTGTGTTTTTCTTTCGACTGCCTTTTTGATCGAGTTGAAGTTCTGTTCTCCGGTTGGAAGATCAATGCGCCCACCATTTCCATAGCTTGTCGAATCATATGGTCCGGCTGCTGTCTTCTCATCCTCGACACCGCCAAAGTATCCAACATAATTATAGAAGTTGTCGTCGATGGACTGCTTATGAGAAACAAACCAGAACGGGTTGTCATAGGTATTCGCATAAGAGTCTGAACCAATTGGGCGAAGATCATGTCGATAAGCAACTACACCAGCCGAAAAACGATTTCCATTGGCAACGGAAAAAGCAGAGTTTCCACCAAGGTCACGCGCTCGAACCGACATTCTGTATACATTGTTTGGATTGCTGATTCCAATAAGACCCGAGTAGATAAGATGTCTCATATCAGAATACGCAGTCGCGTCTGTTATATCGTTGTTTCCGATGCGAAGAACTCTTTGTCCAAACACAGAGCTTGAAACATTTCCAGTGACTTGAATTTCTCCAGTTCCGGGTCCATGCGAATACCACACGCCAGTATTCGCAAAGGCAATATTTGATGTACCCCAAGGAGGATTATTGCTTGTTGTTGGATTCAACTTTCTAGCATCGGTGAGTGAAACCACAGAATTGGCAGCGTGATAAACAAAAGGTTCGTACAAAACAATACGCTTGACTTGTGGAAGAACTGATGTGTTAGAAACGGAAGTGTTAGTCGAAGATCCGTCCATATAATACAGATCCTCGTAAAGTTTGAAATTACCAGTTACGTCAGACAAATAAACAAAAGCAGTTCTTCTGGCATGTTCCAACAACTTTCGATTGTCGTGTATTTGAGTATTTCCAGACGCACCACTTGTTATGGTTGTCGCATTAGGAATCTTGCCGACAACAAAGTCATCGTTTCCGGGTGGAAGAACCTCGACAGACTCTACTGTCGCATATGCTCCAGAGGATGCGCCGACGATTTTCTTGTTCTCGATAAGATTTATATTGTCGGTATGATAAACCTTTAGACGAGAACCTTGAGCATAGTTTCCGCCACTCGCAACCAGAACATCTCTACCGGGATAATAAATCTCAATCTCTTCATTATAAAGAAGTCGAAACAGCGCGCGAAAAGAATCTTCCGTGCCTACCGATTGATAGAATTGAACAAGATTTTTATACAGTGTTGCTCGATTGACTTCGCTGTATACGTTATCAGGAAATGAATACGCATACTGCTTTCTGAAAGACTCAACAAAATTATCAAAGTCTGTTCTGTCCACATCAGAGAGGTCTTGAAGAATCTTGGCACCAGAATCAAATCCATAGTAGTATGTGCCACTACCATCAGAGGTTTCGATCAACGAGTTGTTGGCAGCGAACTCATAATACTTTTCGAGAAACGTGACAAACGTAGGATGATCGGCACGAACAAATTCGGGAACATGACCAGATACTATAAGAGAGGTATGATGAGAATTTGCTGTTCTGTTGATTGGTGCCATAATGTATCAAACACTCCCGGTTTAGTAACTACGAACTCTGTTCTCTCGTATAAAGTTTGTGTCATCCACGGCATCAACGATTATGTCCGAAGAATCTATTGTCACAAAAGTATTTCTTTGTGGAACTATGTCATTGACGTTAGGCGTCGCAATAAAGTATAGATATTCTGAGTTGTTGAAAATAGAAGAAACATTCAAATTGAACAACATCAAACCAGTTTCATAATCAACTCTACCAATACTACTTTCAATAATTCTTTCGTTGAGCAGGTCATATTCTGGCATTGAAATCACATTCATTCCTTCGGCACCATACCCTCTGGTAGACTTTGCAATCACCAAGTCTCCATTTCGGTCGGTGATAAAGCAATCCTCAATGGAGCCATATCTAAACAATCCAGATCGAATGACCGGAGCATGACCCGAGTGTGGATTATATATGCGATTGTTGAACTCTATTTGATAGGCTCTACGAACATTCAAAGTTGGTCGAATTCTCTTTTTCATCGCAACAAAAGTTGTGTTGTTCTTGATGGAGGTTTCTGTTTCGTCAATAAGTTTTGTTACCGTAGAATACCTGAAGTAATCTTCAAACTTGGAAAGCTGCGTCGAATTATAATTTTGAATTCTTGCTTTAACGAGAGTTTCAAGTTGAGATGCGTTTCGGGAAGTTTGTCTTGGATCAAAGTTGATCGTTGAATTGACAATAACAAAAAGGTAATCGGGCTCAACAAACCTAGTGTTGACGGTTACGATGTTTCTCTTCTTGACAATCTCATCTGCAATTCTTTGCTGCTCTGCCTGCGATAATACATATCCGGTTCTTGGCTTCACGCTCACAAAAACGGTTCCGTAAACCGGAGGATTGTTTTCTTCTCCACCCCAAACGCGAACAGACTCTACCAAGTTATAATCATTTTCGAGTCTCGTCTTATAGTCATTGAGTGTAACAAGTCTTTTTTGAAGACCAAACTGTCTTGGTGCCTGAA
>Ga0208162_1000597_pt1 | contig 20356 bp, 16 predicted proteins | sample CB_VirMetaG_4_FD_184539 | JGI IMG/M metagenome (GOLD analysis project Ga0208162, IMG submission 184539) | Freshwater to marine saline gradient viral communities from Chesapeake Bay - CB_1508_1M Viral MetaG (SPAdes) (version 4) | ecosystem: Environmental > Aquatic > Marine > Coastal | place: USA... | reverse complement strand
ACTGTATTAGTTGCTGAACAAGTTCCTCCAGAGCTTATGCTAAAAGTGAACTCATCAGTTAAATTTGTACTTCCATCTTGAGTATACTTCACAATAGCTTCTTCTTTGTTTGCTGCAACAAATCCTTCTGAAGGTATGGGGTCGCCATTTGTTTTTGTTACAGTTCCATTTGATGGAGCAACTGTAATTGATACGGTAACAGGATAGGTTATGTTTGATGCTTCATTAAGTAAAGGTATATCTGCATTACCACCTTGTAGTATATTCGGGAAGTTTATAGGCTCTCCAAGTTCAGGTAGGTTGTCTCTATAATTCCAAATCAAATATATAGCATCTAGGCCTTCACCTCCATCTTGTGATTCAACTGTAAATGTTATTTCATTTGTTTCTGTTCCATCTGCAGCTGTAGTAGAAGTGATAGTTCCAAATGTTGCTTTGTTTAATAAAACCTCAGGAGTAAGGTCTTGCTCTGGTCCAACATAATATCCAATAGAGTTACACGGATTGAAGTCACCTGTTTGCCCTGGGGACTTAATTGATGTTACAGTAACTGTATCTCCGTTAACAGGTATAATGCTATTAGAACCATCAGTGAATCCTATTACACTTGTATTATCACTAACACCACTGTCACTAAATATAGTGTCAAGTGTAGAGTTAGTTGTTGGGCTATTAGTTCCTACATTGTATCTGTTTGTTATGGTTTCTCCCGACTGATTAGCGTCATTAACAACAACCATATATACTTTTCTCTCAGGCGGAAGTACTGGACAAGTGTGAGTTATACTTACTCCTGTTTGATTTGTTTCACTTGTAACAGTTACGGTAGCTATAGAACTTGGGTCTTCTTCTTGAACAGATATCTCTACCTGAACACTAACCCCTGGTCCCCCAGTGTATGTTGTTCCATTATACTCTGCACTTATTGATATTGGATTAACAGAACTAGAATTAATAAACGCACTGCCTGTAGTAGTACCAAGGTCTAGGTTATATGTGTATGTACTAATTGAAGACAATGAAAGCGAGGTTATGTCTTGGTCACATCTGTATGATGGTATTGTTCTCTCTGCACCACAAGTACTTTCAATAGCCGAAAGAATTGAGCCAGATGCAAAGCTATTTACTCTAACACCATTTGTAATAGATACTGCATCATTATATACATTCCACGTATCAGGTACATTTGGGTTTTCATCTGCGCCTACAATATTAAGAACTATTCCTAAATCATTACAAATTGAAGCCAGTCTTCTGAACTCATTAGCATCTGCCTCTAAATGATATGCATTTTCTCCACCAGGTTTTGTGTTGGTATATAGAATGATTTGTTTGTTTGCATTACTTCTAAATGCCCCAGCTAAATTTTGCTCTATAATTCTACTTAAAGCAATTCCTGATGGTTGGCTTTTATACTGAATAGGAGTAAATCCTCTTATTGCTTCTGTTCCTTCTTGAGTCCCATATGTCCAAGGCATTGTTACGCTTGTAAATATATCTGCATCTAAAGTAAGCTGAGTTTCGCTATCTACAGAAACAACTGTAGCCGATACATCAGAACCAAACCAAGCTGCATATTTGTATATTACATCTCCAGGACGGATACCATCAGTTATAAATGTTGCAGATGAGTCAATTAATTTATTTGCAGAAACAGAAGTAGGGTTACCAGATAAATGTTGGCTAGGTTTCTTGCCTATAGACCTCAAGTATCTATTAAAAGAATCTTTGTTTCCAGAGGAAAATTTTTCAAAACAAGTAACATATTGAGTATATGATGAAGCTTCATTAATATATTTTTGTTCAGAAGGTAGATAATGATAATCACCCTGAACTGTATATCTCGGCCAAGAACTTGTGTCTGATACTTGACTTCCAACAGCATATGGTACTCCAACTTTATTAAAGGCGTTAGAAGCATCTAATTGTAATTCTGTTCCACTTAAAAATACAGAAGTTACTTCAAGAGGGTTAAATGCATTTAAATTTGCTGCAAAATCTCCATTTGTAATTCCATCGCTCAAGAAATTAGCTGTTGAATCAATCAATCTGTTTGTTGCACCGACATCAGTTACTGAGCCACTAGCGCTTGGAACATCACTATTATCGACTGATTCATAAGTAACTAGACCCAATCTATAATCTCCTCCAGACTGTTGTTCTATTGTACTTATGATACCACTCACATCATTCTTCAAAGTCTGAATATGCTCTGGCATCCAAGTTGAACCTGATAGTGAGCTGTAATCCACAAGGAACAATACATCCATTCCAGCATTACATGGTTTAATATCTAGTCCTGGGCAGCTAATGGTTACAGTAGCAGTGTCTGGATAGTTCTTTGTTTTTGAGAAACTTACGCTTCCTGTCCCACTAATAACACTATTAACAACTTGAGTATCATCCCAAACAACTTGCATAATAGTTTCATTAATACTTTGAACAGTGTAGTCTATCTCAACTGTACCAATGAATGGGTCAAACTGAACCTCATATGTATCTTGGCTAATTAGTTCTGTTGTGAATTCATTATCTGGAGAACACTCTACTTCTTCTATTATTGGTGTTACAACATCTTGCTCATCTTCGTTTATGGTAAGAACATATTCGTTCATATATGGGTCAAAGCCACCAAGCTTGTATGACCTGAATGATTCTATAAATGTGTCTCTAAAGTAAGAGCGCATTCCTAATTCAGATATAGGAACAAGTTGGTCTTGTTTGTAACTTCCTCCTATTAAGCTAAGTACAGCACCTCTTTTAGAGTCTGTAAAGAACACTTCATTTCCAAAGTGAGCAAATGTTTCAGCATCAGATGATATACCATACTCTTCATTCCTTGCAATCTGAGTTCCTAAAACTTCAGGAACAGATGTTACAGCACCACCCCCAATGGAATCAGATAATAAGTTTTTACCTTGAAGCACATAAGAAACTCTATCCTCCTGAAGAACAAGTAGGTCTGTTTCTCTAGCATGCAATATACCAATCTTACCAAAAGACTTCTCTAAATCACTGTAGTTTGCAAGTGATAAGTTAAACTGGTTGAGCTTGTTTAAGTTTGTTTCTGCATTATAAACTCCTGAATAAGTTATAGATGCAAATCTATGTGCCTCTTTGTAATCTTGCTCGGATACAGAAGTTGTTCTTTGTCCTATAAGCAATGGGTCTCCAGCAATAAGGTCCTCTATTTTGTAACTCTCCACACCATTCCCAAAAGTATAGCAATCAAAAAAGTCTAATGTTGAAACAGCAGGTACTCCACCAAATTGGTTTTGCTCATTCCCTTGATGCTCACCGTTTTGTATTAAAAATGTTTCTGAAGACTCAAAATATATTTCATTGTCGATAGCCACTGGCTTTGTTTCAAAAACAAAAGCTCCAGAGTCAGTATCTGATACAGAAGAAAATTGATATGTTATGTTAATTCCAGCGTATGAATATCTTGAACGAACTGTATCTTCTGCAAAAATTTCTGCACCACTTATAAGCCTAAGAGCTATTGCCCCAGAATTGCTGTCTTTAACAAAATCAAATTGATGCTGCTCTTTATCTGGATTTGAACCAGCTGCAGTCATTACGCTATCTGTACTGGTGTACAATGTAGTATCTTGAGACGCTGAATAACAGGAATATATTGAGCCCTGATTCACATAACTTCCAGGTTCAGATAAATTTATATTTTGAGCATCAACCATTTCTCTAAAGTCAGCATAATCAGCTTGAGCTATAAACTCAGCTTCATTTGCTTGTAGTGAACAACCAGATATAAGGCTTTGATTCCACCCAACTTCATAGCTTAAAATAACTTTAGTACCAGCTGGAATAGCAACAGGTACATGAGTTCCACTAACCTCTTCTGTTATTAGTGTCGCTGCAATAGCTCTTCCTTTAATGTTACTACCCTTATTACTATTCTCTGTTTCTAAACCGTTTAATTGTCCGCTTGCTCCTAAAAAAAATAAATCCTCAGCATCTTCACTAATATTGGAGTTTACAGTAAAGTTAGTTGGCTTGAGCTTCATGTAAACACCTGCGGGCTGAACAATACCGCCTGACCCATCATCACCAGGAATTAAAAAGTTTGATTCTTTAGTAGAAACATCCAACACCGTTGTTTCAACAAGCTTATCTAAAGCCCCACTTTCATCTGATTTCACAATAAGCTTATCCCCTTCATTTACCTTTCTAGCATTTTCACCATCTAAAAGAAAATATGCAAATGTGCTGTCCTCAAAAACAGTAATTGAATATATTGTTTCATATGTTCCGTAAGCGGACTTTATAACAGGTCTGTATGCAGTAGCCCAGTATGGTGGCTGACTATTTATTTGCAGTCTAACTTGATTTTTCTTTATAGAGTTTCTTGCTCTTGTATACACTCCATTATTTTGAGAAGTAAACACAGTTGACTGTCTTCCTTGCTCATCTAAGTATACAATTCCAAGTGAATAGTTTCTATTGCTGTGTAAACTTTCAAAGCCATCTGGACTTGTAACACTAACAGATGAAACATTAAAAGAAAAATACTCATATATATCTGGGTCTGTAGCATGAGTATACTTCATTGCATTACAGGTAATTACAGGAACATTTGTTGTTGCTAAAAAGTAATTAAACCCTTGACCAGTGGCTGTAAGACCGCTCCCTGCTTTTGAATACCCACCTGGTAAAGCAGATGTAGATACATTTGCGTTAAACAAATCCGTTAAAGTACCTCCATCATCCGCATCAGCTATAGGCTTTATGTTACCTGTTGTTCCTATAAATGCAGCAAACTCAGAAGAGCCAATTAAATCACTTGCACTTGCATAGTCTTGACTAAGAACAAGAGATGAGCTTATATTAAATGAATCTTGAAAATCTGTTGGAGCTGTACCTGTAGTGGTATAGCTATCATGAGATATATTAAAACTAAACGTAACAACAGAATCCTTTGAGAGTTTATTTGAAGATAAAAAAGAAGAAAAATCAATACTAGTCGAAGCGTCAGTAACTGTGTAACTTGTGTTTGCTGGGTCAATATCATATGCAGATGAATCAGATTCTGAAGTTGAAACTTCTTTTACAAACACTTCAGAGGAAATTAAGATAGCATCAAAATCAACTTCAACTTCTCTTCCACCTTCAGTAACTTGCATGTCGTGACCATCAACATAGTTTCCGTACATAATCCTGTTGCCCATAATTGTCTGGGCTTTAGCTTTTTTAGGAACATTGTCGTACAATCTAAACAATTCTTCCTGAGGTAGAACTGTATATATTTTACTATTATCAAAGTTTATATTGAACGTTGAATCGCTATCAATACTTAAACCTTCCTTATCGTAATTATCTATAACGTAAACACTGTTATCTCCACTTCTTTTAAAACAAATCTGAATTTCCTTAACCCTATCATTTCCTGTTTCAACCTCAACAACAGCATTGTTCATTCTATTTTTCATTCCAGCATTGAACAATCCATCTAAATCTAATCGAAATCCAATAGGTGAAAACGCAGCCTCTGAAAATGGAGACAAGGCACTATACTCTCCGTCTTGATATCTCCATCTATATGAGAATGTTATAATTTTATCTTCAAGATAGTTACCTCTTCTCTCCGAGTTAAAGGTTGATATGGTAGGTGCATTCAATGGTGGTTTTACAATCACAGATAAATCATCTTCTGTAATTGAATCTACATCATTTTCTGGCTCTCCATATGAGCGTGTTACATTTATCTTTCGTGGAGGGTTTAAATTATCTGTAAAGAATAAAAGGTCATCTACTTTGTCTATACCTACAATTCTGTTTTCCTTGCTGAAGTTAAGTACAGATGTACTAATAACATGATATCTGATAGCACCACTAACACCATCTTCACCTACAGTCCAAGATGCTATGATATCTGCAATCTCACTTGTTACAAAAAAGTATATGGTTTCGTTAGCTCCGTCTTCATAAGCTCCGATACACATAGCTCCATTACTCTCATCAAGAGCAGTTCCATTGTATTCAAGGGTTGTAATACCACCAGGTATATTTGTTAAGAGCTCATTTCCTTTTGAGTTTTCTATAGCTCCAATCTCACTATCTTCAGTAGAGCCAGCTCTAATGTTAAGTCCATCAATGTATTCACCTTGAGGTAACAAGCGTTCATCGACGCTCTTATTCATCACGCCTTTTATGAAAGTAGTCTTTGTAATCATATTACTTTATCCACTTATATTGACCCCGTAGACTCATAAGAAGTCTGCTTGGGTGTAGATTACTCATTCTTAACTTAGCATTTCGATACAAAGCTGTCTTTTCTTTTTGTGCTCTTCGAACAATATATTCCTGAACGCCTAGCTTTGTGCTCAATATCATGTACCTAATATAGGCATATATAAATTCTTCAGCAAGTTTGTTTACAACAACTTGACTGTCTTCACCCTTCTCTAATCCATCTGATATATATTCAATAATAATCTTCTGTCCCTCTACAACTTCAGAGCTAAAATTAATAACCCCTGAGCGATTATCTATTCTAAAGGTAGGGTTGATGTTAGCTGTCTCTGTATTAAGGCCGTAGCGAGCTCCTATGACTCTATCAAAATACCAGTTTTCTCCATCATAATAACCTCTTTCTCCATTCATTATACCATCTCCTAGGTATAAACTCTTCTGAAGCTTATTGATTCTGTCGTAATCAAGGTCAGATAATCCCTCTAAAACTCTACCATTGTTGTCAAACAATATCTTGTCGTTATTGTCTTTTAGGTATGCTTTAGAATAATTTGTTTGCATGTTCTCAACAAGTGGGAACAATATGTTGTCTTTATACATTGATATGCGAACATAGTTTACATAATCACTTGGAAGTATAACTTGAAGTCTGTCTGTAACTGATTGCTCAAGAACTTTTACATCCCTCATTGCATCATAGTGAAGCTCTTGAATAGCACGCTTTGCATGGAACAAAACTTTGTACCTTGGTATGTTGTTGATAATCTCGTGGTTTCCAACATACATCAACATAAAATTGTTTACAATCTCAGATAACTTTATATACTGAGACGAACCAAAGTTTTCTCCGTTGTCCTCTTCGTAATATTTATAATCAGATATATAAGCCATCTTATTGTTCTTGTTGTTGTTCTTTTAGTTCTTCGTTGTTTCCAAAAGCCACCAGGTCCTTTTCTCTTATTGATACTCCAGCGTATTGAAGTATCTTCATAACAAGAGATGGTTCATCAGAAAGTGGTAGCTCAAAATCCTGATAGTCAGATGCAGTTGCGTCAAACACAGGCTCTCCAGAAGCAATGTCAATATATGTCCATTTCGGGTCTCTTGGATATCTTATGTAAGAACACGATACAGCACCATTGCCAACTATTGTATTTGGATATACAGTAATATTATTATTATCTAAAACATAAACAGGATATTCTTCAGTTGGTTTTGTTAAATTAGAAACCTGTAGTGCATAATATTTTGACTGACTTACCTTCTCTATTTCATTCAAAATTTCTATGCCATTAACTCTTGTTAAGCTATTTATATAATAGTAGTTGGGCACTTGATATACATTACTTACATCTCCTACTGCATTGGATAAAGTTTCTACAACAGAAAAAGAATCAATTACTTCTGCCAAGCCTTCCGTAATATTGGCATACCCAGTCCCTGATTGCCTTGCGTTTTCTTTTCTTATCTGTGCATTGTATGCATAGAAATAATCCTCAAACAAATCAAGTTGAGCCTGCTTTGCATAGAGGTTGAAATCATTCGGTGATATATAGCCAAAGTTATTCTTATTAGCTATGGCCAATACTGTTGTTCTTACAGAGTTTATCATCGTAAAAATTTACACAAAGATAAGCAAAAAAAGAAAGGGCTCTAAAATTAGAGCCCCTTACAATGTCTGTGATTTTTGTTAGTCTTCAGAAGATTCAATCTTGTTTTCTAAAATCTTCATCACCTCAATACCATCATCTGTTTGGAAGTATGATGCCAGCATAAACACTGGGTCTTCACCAAATGGCACTGTCATGATTTTGTTTTTGTTTGACTTTAGGTTGTAGTAAATATCTTTCTTATTGTTTTTAAGAGTAACTACACCTTCATCAAATAATCTGTAACACAAATCCTGAAGCTTGAGCATTGGGTCATTAAGAGCGTCAAGGAAGTCAACTGGATTGTTTTTAGCAAACAATCTAATGTCTCGTTTCATTTCTGCACTTGTCATCTTATCTACATTCTGACCAAGCAATACTCTGCACAATGTTTCTATAACTTCAAGTTCTAAATCACGAGCTTGAATCTGAGCTTCTAGTTGATGGTCTAATGTTTCAACCTCAACCGCAGCATCTTTTTCGTTGTCAACAACATCAAATACACTACCGTTACCAGGGTGGTAACTTAAAAACTCCTGCAAAACTGGATTTGTTTTAGGAACATACAAAAGACCCGTTTCAAAAATAACTGGTTCAAGAACAGCATTACCGTCTTGCTCGTCTAAAAAAGGTGTCTTTTGGTTTCTTGCGTATCTAAGCTCTCTGTTGGTTTGCCCATCAAAATAAAGAAGTGGTTTTCTTCTTGAGCTTTTAGTTTGAAGCATATAGCTAAGTGGCGTTGTGCTTCGTTTTAGTCTGTAAACTTTGTCCGTAAGGACGGCTTGTTTCTTTGCCATTATATTAAAATTTTAATTAAAGTTAAAAAAAGGGGGAGAGAAACTCCCTCCCCCATAGATATTAGTCTTCGAATAAGAAGAAGTTGTTAGCACCAAGTACACAAATTGCACGCTCAGACAAGTAATTAACTTGCATTGCATCAAGGTCGCTTGAAGAAGCGCCTCCAGCAGAACCTGTAATCCATGTTTTGTACTTACGGTCTTCAGTTTCAGAAGCTCTATAACGCACGTGTAAGAATGGACGTTTAGCGTTTTTACCAAGAACTTGGTCATAAACAGTTGTAGAACCAGCAGGTACAAGAATACCGTTGATAGCTCCTCCAACAACTCCACCTCTCATAGTAGCGTCATTCAAGTATTTCCAGTCAGACTTGTAGAAGTCATACCCTCTGCGGAATCCAGAGAATCCAAGGTTAAGGGCCATGTCTTCGTCATTGTCAAACAATCCATAAGAAGTACCACCAGTACCGTAAGAGTTTTGAGCAGCCAACATATCGTCGATGCTAAAGCTCAATTGACGGTCAATGAAAAGAACATTCTCTTCAATAGCACCTTCTTTATCAAGACGCTTAACAACATTGTCAAAGTCTTCAAGTGCATCTAAAGTTCCGTCAGCAACGTTACCTCTGTTTTCAACTTGGTGGAATAGTCCCTCAGAACCACTAAGTCCAGCTGCACTTAAACCAGCGCCAACTCCTTGAAGATAATCACCAGCACCAGAAGCAGCTTCAGCTGGAACAGCCTCAACCATTGCAGTTTCAAGGTAATCTTCAAATCGTAAACGAGTTTCGTGCTCAGACTTAATATACCATAGGTATCCAGTCGCACCGTTTTCAGTAGTTACTTCAATCCAACCGATTTGAGCCATATCAGAACCAGAAACAGCATACTTCTCTTTTAAGATAATAGGCTTGTTCTCGAAGATATTGTCATCAGCATCAACTGAAATCAAATCAGAAGCATCAGTTCCTTTGTTGTACTCAGAACCATAAACAAATACAGTAAGTACATCAGAAGTATCAAACTGTTGACCAGCTGCTTCATAATAAGCTACATCAAACTCATTAGCACTTGTGCTAACTGAAGTAATAATTGCTTTATTTGAAAATGTAGAAGAAGCTGTATTGTCTGAAAGCATTACTGTCTGTCCAACTTTCAAAGGAAGTTTTCCAGCAGCAGGAGCGTCAGCATCATTAACAGTGATAGTTGCTGTATCAGCAGTTGCAGCTGCACCAGACGCACAGTTAGTGAACTTAATGTGTAATCTTCCTTGCTCAGCCCATTTGATAAGGTCAGAGTTAGAAGGCATCTCAGCACCTACCATTCGAAGGAATGAAGATACAGAGCGGTTTCCGTAGCGCTCAAATTCCTTCTCCATCAAATCAGGAAGGTATTGCTGCGCAAATGTAAAGTCATCATTACCAAGGTAGTTGCTGCTTAAAGCAACTCTCTCAGCTGATGGTTGTAGTGCCGTGCTTGTCGGCGTAATAGTAAAAGCCATTTTTTATTTTTTAAATGTTTTGTTATTTTTTATTACTCTTTATTTTGAGTCCTCTTCCACTACTATCATCCATTGCTCTAACACTGAATCCTTTGTTATTCATATCCTTAGGTGTTTCTCTAACACCCATGTCAATGTTCTTAGCCTTTTTAGTTGCATCATCAATTGCATTCGCTTGACCTTGCTCGTAAAAAAACTTAGCAAATTTATCAGGGTTCATAGCTACAGCGATAGCTTTGTGGTATCCACTAGCGTCCGATATCATACCATTCTTATCTACAAACTTAGATATAAAATTGTTTATATCCGATTGAGTAGCCTTAAGCTCCTTTGCATCTCCAGGAAGATAGGATAAGTTTCCTTCGCCAATGCTGAAATCAAAACCTTTGAAATCATTGGAGAAGACTTCATCCGTCTTCTTTTGAAAATACTCAGAGCGCTTAACAGTTTCCTCTTCAACACTCTTGGACTCTTGGATATATTTCTTGTAAGCTTCGTAGTCCTTCTTTTCTTCTTCAGAAACAAGACCACCACTTGACTCAAGCGGAGTCTTATACGTTTCCTTCAAATCATTGAAGTACTTCTTAGCTTTCGCAAGCTCTCTTTTTTTAGCTATTTGTTTCTGCTTAATTTCCTTTTCATCTTCAACATCAGAATCATATGCAAACTTTTCGTTCAGCAAATAATTAATGTCCTCTCTGTCCAGGTCTTCTTCTGTAGCAGAATAATACTCAGCCAAAATCTGGTCAGCATCCATTTCATCATAATTTCTGTTGATTCTCATGAAGTCCTGAATACCTCTACCAGTTTCTTTCTTGTATTTTAAGAAAGCCGATACATCCTCAGGAAGTTCTTCTGCCTGAGCCTTCTCTTCAAAAAGCTCTTCGACAGAATTAATTTCCTTGTCGTACCTATTTCTAATATATGAAAGAACGTCTTCTTCTCCGAGCTCGGGAGCTGGGCTCTCTTGCTCTTCTTGTTCTACTGGTTGCTCTTGAGCATCCTCTGTAGAATTTTCGTTTACTTCCTGAACTTCTTGTTGTTCAGTTTCGTTTTGTTCTTGTTCATGTTTGTCTAGCAAATCTTGCTCTACTTCCTGAACTGACTTCTCTTCTAAGGTATCATCCAATACCTTCACTTGTATATCTGACATTTGATTAAATTTTTATGCAAAGTTAATTAAAAAAATATATTCTTATCTTGGCTCAAACTCTGCCAAGTCAAAGCCATCTAAACTGTCCTCATTTGATTCAAAACTCATAGGAGGTAGATTGTTTTTACGCTGGTCTATTAGCTTAGATTGCTGTGTGTTTTGCTGACTAATTCTATCAGCTTTAGCCTGCTCTCTGTTATCTTCTCTTTTCCGCAAAGAATCAGCCTCAATACCTTTGAGTTGCATGTTCATGTCAAACTCAAGTTGCATAAGCTGTGATTTAAGAGCAGCCTCATTCTTTAGTTTTTCAATATCAAATGCAACCTCAGCTTGCTTAAGCTCCATTTTAGAACGCTTCTCAGCTTCAATCTTAGCTAGTGCAGCTTCTGCAGCCATAGCTTGTGATTGCTGGTTTACTTGTGCTTGAGCCTGTTGTTGCATCATACTTTTCTGAAGGTCGTTTTCTTCTTTCTTTTTTCTCTTTAACTTAAGAAGTTGATTGGCAACCTTCAGGTTCTTGACATCTCGAATATCAATTGCATCTTCCAGATGTATTTGGTCTCTTGACAGGGCGGTTTGTATATTGGCTTCTAACTGAGCCTTTTCTTCCTCATCTGGAGAAAGCTCAATAAATATTCCAAAGTCGTATAAATATAAGTCTTTAGTATCCTCAAGAGTAGCTACATTGTACTTACCTATCTGCATTGCAAACTCTTCTTTGAAATCAGAGTACTCTAATATGTCTGATATTCTACAAGATAAACCTTCTGCAAGTGCCTTGGTTATTTGTAAGCTAGCATCTAATACATGTCTTGTTGCTGTATTCGAGTTTGCTGCTGCAAGTTTCTGTAAACCAACCAATGAATCTGGGTCAATCTTACTTCCATCTCTAGCCTCATTAAGACCCGTTACATCACGCATCATGTTGAGATAGTGATTGTAACTACCAATTAAGCTAGCAATCTTTGCCTGACCAGAGTTACTTGTAAGCTGTTGGATTGGAACTCTTGCGTTATTAAACTCACCATCTTGAGTGTAGCTTCTTCCTACAACAGAACCTGTTTGGAAGTAAAGTCTTAATGCATCCTCTGGGTTGTACACTCCACCATTTCCAAGGTCAACCTCGCTGAGTCCATCAGCATCTATAAACACACCATCTGGAACTACTTTAGATATTACTTGTTGTAACTTTAGATGTGTAATCTGAATAAGGTCAGCAAATGTAATCATTCTTCTAACCAAAGATTCAATTACACCTTTGTACATTCTTGGTGCGTTAACAACGTATGGAGAAGAAACATGCTGTGAAGCTGACTTAGGACGAACCATATTCTTTGCCATCTCCCACTTGAGCATAATGTTTGTTCCCATAACCATCACACCCTCATACCATACTTCTATCTTCTTTTCAATTCTTTCGAATCTTCCTTCCTCCATCATCTCTTCTGGTGGGTTGAATGAATCGTCTTTCTCGATTACACGCTGTCCACCATTGTCAAGAAGTTTCTTTTTGTAAACAAAGCTCTTGTCTGTTTTGTAGCTAAAGTAAAGAAGTGTAGCTGTATCTCTATTGAACATAGAGTTTTCATAGAACCTAGACACATTGTAGTAATCGTACCAGCTTTGGCTGTACTTTGAAATGTTATCTAAATCTTCATTAGTTAGACTTGGGTCAATCTTCCTGAGTTCAGTTACTGGTACAGTTTTAATCTCACCCCAGTAGAAACAATCTCTAAAGTTATTGTCCTCGGTATAGCTGTAAACTAAGTTTGCTGGGTCTACATAATCAACCTTAACTCCAGCTCCAGGTAAAAAGCTATGCTTAACAGCTCCCATACCTATTGTGGTTAAATCATAGTTTACTCTTTTCTTAGTCTCATCATAATGATTCTCATCAAGAACAGTGTTAATGGCTTGCTCTTGAGCTATCTCAATAGACGGCTTGTACTTAAGCTGCATGTGAAGAGCCAGCTCTTCATCGCTTTCTGGAATATCTTGCTGTGGTACAGCAAATGCATCTATGCCAAAACTATCATTCATTTGCTCCAAGAAATCTTTTGCAACCATATCGGTTTCAATCATATCTTGATAAGCAATTCTTTTTTCAGCAGACATAGCATCTTGAGCATATGTGTTGATAGAAAATAATCTATCAGACATTCCATTCACAACTATATCTACAAACTTTGGTATGATTGGTATTGGAGTCCAATCTAAATTTAGATACGATAAATCTCCGTCTACCGCTAATTCGTTTTTATATTTTCCTACAGACTGTTCCCCTCGAGCATACAATCTCAATCTGTGGAAATCATCTAATTGTCTGTAGAACTTACAGTCACCACCACCACGTCTAAACCATTCGTATTGAATAGCCTGTCCAACCTGGAGACCGAACTCCATAGAAGCCTTCTCTGAGTCGCTAACAAATTGACTTGGAAACGATGCGCTATTAACTGATATGGTTACTTCCTTCATGTTATTATTTCGCTGTAAATTCCCTTATTATTATATCTTGCAAATTTAATGTTTATTTTTGACTGTCTTTTCTGGGGTGTATATTTGGTTCTTTGGTTAGCCATAATAGATAATCCAGAACTAATAGCTGCATCAAATTTGGTTCTATTGTTAATATCAAACTTCGCCCAATCCTCTAATGTTCTTGTAAAATACATAGCCCCCATATCGCCCGCATCTCTATAATCACCATTAAAATCTATACCTACATACTTCTCTATGTAAGACTCAATAGCTGAGGCGTGAGCCTGCTTTACATCTTCAGATGAGTTGGGTATCCCCCCAATCTCTTTCTCTGACTTAGAGAGCTTGTTAAAGGCCTTATCTGGCCTATTCATTGAGAACCCTCTATATCCTCTGTTCTTCATGTGATACAAAAGTCTTGGCTTGTTGTTTTCTACAAGCACTGGCATTCCGTAAAATACACACGCCATAAGAACCTCTTCAAAAAATATCTCTGCTGTTTGAGGTCTGGCTATATACTCAAGGAAAAACTCATTGCTTGGAGCTTCATCCATATTAAACTTGGTAAGTCCGTGCAAAGCTCCATTAGAACCTCTACCCACAACCGTACCTGATATATCATATGAGTCACAACCAAACGAACCTATGTGCTCGTTGCCAGGATACTTTACTCCATTCTTAACCACTATTCTATTTTGAAGGGCTTTACTTGGTATCCACGACACCAGGAATCTACCTCTTGGGTCTGGAGTCCATATTACTTGCGAATCTTCAACGCCATCTTTCCAGTGAAAAGAACCTTTAGTTAAATACTTTTCTTTTATAATAGAATCATTGTAGTCTACTTGCTGATATATCTTTGTTAGATTGAATATAGACGATTTGGTTTCATCTCTAAATGCATGAGACTCTGTTCTTGGAAACTGTCTGTAAAACTCATTAAGTGCATCTGGGTCATTCTTTAAACTTTCAACCTCATTCTCCCAATACTCTATAGCTCCTTGAGGAATGTAATCACCATAAGAATCCAATAGTGGTTTTGTTGGAGTATCTAAAACTGGCATTCCATATCTATCAATGAACCCCTCCATGTTCCATTCCATAGGAATAAACAAGCTATACATTCCACTCTTTGTCTGTCCGTTTGAGTTTCTTTTTGTTATGTCGGAATCATAGTATAACTTCTTAAAGTTATCTCCACCTTTATCCAAAGCATTTGATGTAGAGCCCATCATACACTTTCCTATAATTCTTCTACCCAACCTAAGACAAGTTTTTGTTACACGCCAGTTGTTAAGAATGTTGTCTGGTTTGTCCCACTTGCCACTTTCATCATGTACAAGGAGTAAAAGCTTTTCACCATCATAAGAGTTATCACCTGTATTCTTCCAGTCAATAGTTGTATCTAATCCTTCGAACACAATGTCAGATACAGAGTTCATATTCTTCTTTGTAATCTTAGAAGCTGGAACACGATATGCAAGCTCAGTCTTTGGTTTATCCATACCATCCTGTATGGGTTTGAAAAAGAACGGGTAGTTGTTTGATATAGGAACTACTTTATCTGTAAACATTTTCTTTGCATCAGAACCTGTCTTTGATAGTATTCCAACCCTTGCATCTTTGGCAAGCGTTCCAGTATTCACACACTCAGAAGAAGACATAAACGAAAATCCAGAGCGACGTATCTTTAAATACACCATTCCAAAACTTCTTTGGTCTGCCTTACAAGCTTCCCAGAATATAAAAAACAATCTGTTTGCTTCACGAAACTCTGGGTTTCCAACATCTATTTTAGTCCACTGAAGATACATGTAGTGAGTTCCTGTTATGTATGTTGGCTTTCCATTGTTCATAAACCACAGGCCATCTTCTCTTCTGTTGAACTCTTCTTCTATATAATCAACCCACTTGTCCTTAAACTCCTGAGCAGACTCATGCCACTGGAATATACTTGGTATCCTTGAAAGCTCCTTGGGATACTCTTGAACTTCCCAGTATTGCTCAGAAGAATCTTTGTGTCGTGAAAAAACTTTACGTGGTTTTTTGGGTAAAGCTATATTCAATCCACTAATAGATATTACAGAATCAATAGTTCCGTTTTTGGATATAACAACCATATCATATTTATCGTCATATCCATACTTCCAGCTCTTAGCCCTATTCTTGTTTGAGATTACATTCTTAGGGACATGGCCATGAAGCTCTTCATACAAACTATTTTGACCGTCTTTCTGCAAACCCCTGTAGTTTTTGTTCTGTTTTTTCTGTAGTCTTTCCAGCTAACATATTCTTTTCATTCTCTATTCTTGTTAAGATTTCAAATGCATCGAATATAGCTAGCTTCTTTGTAGCAGCTGCATTCTTCAATCTATCAGCAGCTAACTCTGGAGACAAATCGTCTAGTCCCTTTTTAATAATATCCTCCTTAGCAACCTTAATCAGCTCCTTTACAGCTGCCTCTCCAGCTTTTATAATATCTTCTTTTAACTTTCTAACTTCCATCTACAACAAGAGCTATATCATTAGACTTCATCCTATAAAGAATCTCACCATCAACATCAAATTCATATTCACTCTCTGGAGTAAAACATATTCTATCTCCAACATTCACACCAGAATCCTCAAGAAATTTATTGCTGTATCTAATATAACCAATTAAATCTTCATCTGGTTTTACAAAACAAAAGTCACCTATGGTGTGCCAACCATCTTTGTTTTTATACATAAAGAATTGATTGGGCTCTAGGAAAAACGTTTTGTCTTTTAAGAAACTAAATCCACTTCTTTCTTTCCCATACATATCGTAGTAAATCTTAAATACATTGTGGTGAACAAGAAGTGTATCTCCCTTTTGAATAGGGCCATCGTATCCAGATGGACACTCTATAACTTTAGCGTAACGATTAGATGCTTTGTGGTCTTCTTGTGAGGTGCTTGTTATGAAGTCTACATCCCCAATCTTTTTCACATTATCATAACGCCTACCACCGACAGGCTCAACGATAAAATAAAAGGGAGACTTCATTCAAAGTTGATGTTGTATTCGACAGATATCGGCATGTTTGCATTGAACTCTTTCCAAAGAAATATCTCATCATTGCGTTCAATCCACACCTTTATACTATCTCTATCTTTATCGTGCTGAATTAAATGTATCGAGTGGCTGTCATTAAGAATGTTTTGACCCACTATATAATGCATAGCACCCGACTTATAGTCAGGTCCTATGGATATCTTTCTTATATCCATTTTATTTTATTTTAATTTATCCTAGCTTCCAAATCTCAATACTAGCTGAAGGTGCATCTGCAAAAGAACTAGCTGTAGTTACTGCATGCAATCCACCATCATCTGCTCCAGAGTTCCCGCTGTCTCTTAATATTTGGAACTTAAGGGTTGTAGAAGCTGCTGTTATTGAGATAGGAAATGTTTCATCATGAGGAATCATAGTATCATTGTCACGAAGCTCTATGGCTTTAACAAATCCATTTGCAGAATCATTTACTAACTTTCTCAAAAGAACATAAGCATTATTTGAAGTGTTGTCTCTTTGAAAACTTCCGTGAAAATTAACAAAATATAATCCTGTTTGATTAAAAGTAATTGTTCCAGCTGCATCAATTTGAACAGCATCACTAGATGTTCCTTGAGCTGCACCAAACTCTACCTGCAGTATAGTATCTAACCCAGAAGGGTCTTGATTAGTTGTAGACGATGCACTTAATGAAGAGCTAACAGACAAACCTGTTCCGATATATGTTTTAATATCTGAAAACAAAAATGTTTTTGTTGCACTAGAATCGTTTACATCTGTTCCAATAACAAAATCTCCATCTGCTGGAGTTACTGCTGGATAATAGGTTTGGTTACTTATCTTCGACATTTTCTTTTATTTCTCCTGTTTCTAGGTTAATTGTTACGTTATCTCCATACTTTTCAACGAGCTCAGATTCTAACTCTTTGAACTCTGATTGAAGTGAAGATATCTTGTGTAAGGCAACATGCTTTTGTAGCTCTGCATCTGCAATCGCTTTCTTAAGAGAGTTAAACTCTACATTCATTGCATTTACCTTTTCAAGCTCTTCTGTTTCTATTTTTTTCATTTGATTAAATTTTTACAAAGATATGGATTTTATTTTATCTACCCTGACCTCTGTATGGTTGCTTATATGATGATTGCCCTCTTGAAGCATTCTTAGAGTGAACCCCTGGTCTCTTCTTTTTGTGAGAGACTCTAGGCCCATTAAACATCGCTCTTGCCATTCTTTTTATTTTTTTCCCATGTGCGTCCAACAAAGTACGCTCCATAGACTGTGATTAATAATGATTGAAAGATTGGAATGTAATCTTTCTGTACTTGAAATCCACCTATGTTTCCATCTGTGAACGCTAGCAAGGTAAACATTGTTGTTAAAAAAACCATAACAAGAGGCCGTATATTTTTCGACAAAAAAGAATCACTCTGCATGTCAAACTTCCAGCGCTCTGTAACTTGAGACTGAGCATCGTTGTCTGCCTTTTCTAAAAGCTGTTGAATCTTGTGTTTGGCAGCAAGCCTTTCTTCATCTGTTGTTGTTACCTTGTCAATAACATCTCCAATATCTTTGACAAGACCTCCTGTTATAAGTGAAATTAATTTCTTCATATTACTCTGTATTGTGTTTTACCATCAATCCTTTCAGCTCTCAAACACCTTCCTCTATTCCTATCTGGAGAAACATAAGATACATGCACCCAGTCTGGGTTATCATCATCACCAAACTCCCATATCATCTGGTCAAAATCTAAATGCTTTTTTATGTATTCAAACATCTCAGCATTTGTTTTGTGTCCGTAGCTATCATCAATATCAATAGCTCTGCCCTGACAATGTTGACTGGATTCACTTCCACCAACAGCTTTATTTAGGTCTGGAACTCTCAGAAAAGAATTTATTTTTATAGGCCCTCTTACCCACTTTCTTAGTGGCTCAAAAATGTTTTCAGCCACAACTTGCATGTTTGTAAATTGATATGTATCTGGCGTATTGTCAATACCCAATCTAAGGGCAGTTACAGAACAAGTGCCCTCCTTATAGCTAATGTGTTCGCTTATTCTTTCCATCTAGCAGCATCCACAAAAATTACAAAAATCACACATAACTATAGTCTATCTATTACTGTTTGTATTTCGTTTATATCTATATCTAATTTAAAACTAAGGTCAGCAGACCATTGTCTTACAGGTTTGTTCTTATGATAAACAACTATAAGGGGTACTGTTTGTACTTGTTTTTGAAAGCTATGACTCTGCTCTTCTAACCAAGCAAATTGCACTTCACAACCTATAAGTCCATTAAGGTCTATGTTGTGATGTTTGTTCCATTGTGTATTGACTTGTAGTACTGTAATATCCGCTTTCTCTACCTTACCTAAAGATGTAGGGGTAAAAAGTAAAAACGCTAAGACTATTAAAGCTCTCATCTTAATTCATATACACGCTGCTCAATCAGTTCAAGTTTCTCAAAGTTCTTTTCTATTAGCTCACGATTATTCATAATCTCGTTACGGATAGCGTTATCTTTCAGGTCATATTCTTGCCGAGAGATTACAGGTTCAGGTAACTCCATAGCTTCTTTTATTTGCGCCTTCAAGCTAAAGTAAAACGCTGTTGCTGTACTAATAGCTACTGCAAGTGATACAATAGTCTCTATGCTCATACTGAATTTAGTATCTTTCGACAATTCTGACATCTTTCTATTCGTTAAAGTTTAAACCAGCGAAGGTGTGTACTCCATTGCCTTCTACAGTAATCTCTTTATCTTCCCATCCAAAAGGGTATACTATAGATTCATTACCTTCTTCATCAGTTTCTGTTATTTGACTAGCCTTCCAAAGCACATCAACCGAGTACATATCAGATTCTACTCCTTCTGTTTCTACTTCGCCCTCCTCATTGTAGGTAGGTTCAGTAATCCATAGATAGCCAAGTTTAACTATGCTGTGTTGGTGAGCAGGCTGCTCGTTTCCATCTTCATCCTGTACAGAAGGTAGAGCATCAATCCTAGACTCTGCCTGGCTCTGACTGTCAAATTCGTATTTCTTAAATATATATTTCATAATTAACTTGTTAATTTTTCTAATTGTTCGTCTGTAAGAGCTTCTGTAAATACTTGTACGTTTCTTACTTTGCCAATAAAGGGAGCAGTAGATTGATTCCATAATGTCAAATCAAAAGTAGTCAAAGCATTTTTAACCCAAGATGTATTATCGGTGTTTGAGCCAACCTCACTACCATTTACGAAAACTTTACAGCCACTTGATGAGTATTTTATTGCAATTTTATTAAATTGATTTTGCACAAATGGAGTATGGTTTATCGTAGTAAAAACACCACCCACATTACCTACTCCTGATATAGTCAATCTATTTGATGTTCCGCTATAAATAATTTGTAATCTATTTGAGCTTGTGTTATCTGATAAACTTATATATCTATTAACACCGCCATTAGCTAAAGCACTTAATTCCGCATACAATACTCCTTCTTCTGAATTAAAGTCTTGTGCAGAGCCACTATTATT
>Ga0208162_1000596_pt1 | contig 20437 bp, 31 predicted proteins | sample CB_VirMetaG_4_FD_184539 | JGI IMG/M metagenome (GOLD analysis project Ga0208162, IMG submission 184539) | Freshwater to marine saline gradient viral communities from Chesapeake Bay - CB_1508_1M Viral MetaG (SPAdes) (version 4) | ecosystem: Environmental > Aquatic > Marine > Coastal | place: USA... | reverse complement strand
CCTGCTTGATCTTACTACCATAGACGTAGTCGTGGGCCATGGCGTACATTGCGATTTGCAAGTAATAATCCTCAATCCATTCTTCTTTTTTCGGACGGTTACTTTGCTTGAAGTCAACAATAGTTTCCATGCCATTATGTAGACAGACAAGGTCCGTAGACCCTGCGTATAGGCCCGGGTAATGTAACATAACCTCCGAACCATAATATTCTTCCACAGGCGTAAGACCAATCTCAATAATTTTGTCGGCCATGGGACGCGCCTCTTGTCCAATCCTTGTAAGATCAACGCACCCAGTCCCAAGGACATAGTGCTCCAGGAACTTGTGCATACATGTCCCCCTATTACTAGAATGGTTTTTAATTCGTTCTGCCTCTTGGTCACCTACTTTAGCCTTCCATTTTTTTATAAAATCTTGATTTTTCGTAGCGCCTAATATCGTAGTCACAGACGGAAGTCTAGAATTATCTATGTCATAAACCCTGGTCCCTGATCCGGGGTCCGTGAGCTGTTTACCGGTGATGTAGTTGTATTTATTACTTTTCTTCAACCCTGGTTTTTTACCAATTGAATGGTATTCCTTTATATCTTCATCACTCATCATTAATGTAACACTCTTTTTTTAAAAATAATTTTTCCAATAAAACTAAACACCCAATCTCTATGTGCGTTCCATTCTTTTTCAGTCATATTACTTTCTTTTTCATTCCATGGGTAATCTTCTTTTTTCATGTTTATTTCCTTTCTTTACGTTCTTCCTTATTAATTTTAGATTGTTTATAAGACTCAGCTAATTCTTTATCTTCTTTCTCACCAAAAATTTCATTCCATCTCTTCTCATAAACTTGATTAGTAGGTCTACTTCTACCATCATATTTTTCTTTTTTATTCATAGCTTTCTTTTTAACTCCTCTAAATAAGCAATAGCTTCTTGACGTCTTGTCAGCTTATCTCCTGCTATCTTCTGTTTAGCTCTAAGTATCTTAGCATGTTTACGCCACGCCCAAGAGTTTAGTTGACCGGACCATTTCATTATAAAATGTAGGCCATTGTATATATATTTATCAAACATCTTTTTTTCCTATCCATTTTTTATACCACTGTATGTCAACCACATTATCATCTAAAGATTGTATGTTAGGTTCGTAGTGATCTATTACTTTCTCAATGTCATGTAGCTTAACTACAACATGAGGCCATAACAATTTACAAACAGCTAAACAATCTCTAAACGTGCAACGCCAACGCCATTGTTTTTTATTACCTCTCGGTACTTTTTTAGGTCTAACAGTTCCAACCATTAATGTTTCATGCACAAGTTCTATAACATTTTGATCTGTCATAGCTATCTCCATGTTGATACGCCAACAATTGTAGGTACCATTTTTCTTTTTTTCTTTGTACTTCTTGTATGTAACACAACCCTCGCCATCAAAGAGTCCTGCAATGTAAGCTACATCTAAATAATAATTATTATTCATTAGTTCAACTTAGATTTATCAATAATTGTAGGATTATTAGCATTGATATAAGACTCAATAATCTCGGACTCATCCACATACAATTCTCCTTCCGAGTCGCATGTATCACACTGTATGATAACATGCTCTCTTCCTTCATCTAACACAGCTTTAATATATCCATTACCTCTACAGTCCGGACAAATAGCTGCGTGTCTAACTTTTTTTGAGTTTTCCATTTAATTTTTTCGCTTTCTCGTTTGCAATTGATTCTATGGTTTTGCTTATTGATAGTTTAGCATCTGGTAATAGTACCTTAGATAATGCTATCAATTTCTTGTATGTATCGTGTGTTAATGATACATTTCTATATTTAGTTATGTCAGTCATTTTTACCTTTCATTTGTTTGTAATGACTATATAGGAGATTAATATAAAAAGTCAATGACAAAAGTTTTTTTATTTATGTGGATGTGCAGTTCGTTACCTGGAAACGAATGTATAAAAATACCAACTTTAGAGTTTCAATTTAATGACCTATATGATTGCACTGTTTATGGGTACGCCCATAGTGAAGAAATTATTGTCTCTTTAACCAGAGAGTTTGTTAATGAACAACAAGTATTTACTAAATTTGTGTGTCAAACTCAGCAGATTGTTTGACAATGTATCTTAATTAAGATATTCTAATAGAATTCTCACCACAATAACCTATCCTTGTTTCCCTCTTTAGGATAGGTCTGTTAATTAATTTTACCCAGGCGCCATCCTGATCAGGGAACTCTGACGCCACAGGTGTCACACACATTGCTAGGTTGCCCATTATCGCTAACGTACAGGGAAATGCCAGAGGCAAGATTTGGACGCTGGTGTGCACTTACTGATACTTAAATTTTATTCTTTATCGAAACTTGTTCGTGTTCCGTGTGCAATTATTTTTTTTATACCTGGTGCCTGTATGTTTAATGTTGCATACTGCGCCCAAGACTTTTTAATCAAATTAAGTTCTAATATAAGCTGAGACCATTGTTTCTTAGATATATTTTCACTTGTAATAGTTAATTTTTTTTCTTTCATTTTTTTAACTCCTTCATTCTTTCATGCATTTTTTGTAAGTCATAAACACTACAGTTAAATACAAACTTTTTTAACACTTCTCTCATATCTTTTTGATCTTCATATGCCTTCTGTTTGTTTTGTTGTTGCACTAAATCAATGCCCCATCTAGTTTGATCTGTCATTTTACAAACACCTCCCTAACTTTTCTACCGGGTATCCTTGCACTAACGTGCGGTGCATCTTCTAATCCATCCATAGCATCTATATAAACTTCTAGTGGACCTGCATTAGTTTGCATTGTTATAAAACAAGTACCCTTGTTTCTTATGTCAAAATGAATGCCTTTAGCATAACGATCTTCAAAGTTATTTTTTCTACGTATTGCCATATGTTCTTTGTCTCTTCTCATTTTTTTCTCCTTTATTTCTTTCATGTGTTATATATAGGATACTAAATGATGTTTGTCAACCCTTACCCTGACCTTTATATCTTCGGGTCCGTTTTTGTCTTTTTTCGTTCTTATTCAACGATTTTTTATGTTTACGAGGGCCTCTTTTTTTAGGTTGGTCTCTTGTTTCAAACGATTTAAATTTTTTAGCCATCTTTCCATTGTTTTACAAAAGGTTGAATGTCTTTATCTAAAGGTGTTGTAATAATAGGTAGGTAAGTTATTTTACCATTAACGTGTTGTTGTAGATCTGCTCCACAATTCATACATCTATATAATTCGTTTGTAAGTCCTACTAACGTTGTATCTTCATCACATGTTGGACAGATACCTTTTACTACTTCTGCATTTACTTTCATATTATTGACAACTTAAACACTCATCGCTGTCTTTGTCAAGATCAGCAAGTGCTTCCTGTTTACATTCATCATTACAAAACATATCAAATTCTTCTTTAGGTTCAAATTCTTTCTTACATTGTTTACAGTTTTTCATTATTCTAATATAAGTTTTTTTATAGATTTTGCACCTAAATAAATCTCTGTTTCTGCTTTATTTTTTATACAATGATACTCTATATTATTTCCTGTATTAGTACGCATAGCAATTCTTTTACCTTTTAAACATTGTGACATGGACTCTTGTATTCTGTGTTCTTTTATCTCACCATTTACAATCATAAGTAATGCAACTACAACTTCAATCATAAAACTTTACCTTTGTTAGGTCCTTGCTTTAGTACATATTTTTGTGTACCATGCTTGCCAGTTTCAACTTCTTTTTTTAAATCTATTGATAGCTGCATTTGTTTAGTTTCTCTGTTTATATGAGCTATATGCTCTAAAACTTTTTTATTAATGCGTCCCGTTGCCATTTGCTCTTACCTTATCTTTTAATTGTTCTACATCAGCTAATGCTTTTTCTAGTTGTGCTTTTAGAAATTCTATATTAACCTTGTTCGTCATATTTTGTTCTTGAGTTATCTCTAACTTCTCTGTTGTCTTGTACAAATCTTCTATCAACATGTATTGTTCCTGGTCCGTGGGCAGTTGTTCTGACTTCTTGAGTAAGTCTGCTTGAAACAGTTCTCTTGATGTCTCTAGTGATGTTAGCCTGCTAGTCACCTCTGTGTATGCGAAGACACCCATAGCTACACCAGCAATGATTGCTAGCATATTTTTCATAGGCATACTTATTGATGTATTTTCACTTATTTTCATTTTCTATTTTCATTAGTTGTTCATATATTGCAGGAGTTAAACCAGGAGGAGCAGTTATAAAATCATGTTCACTCTTTACACACCCTGCTGTTAAAATAAATATAATTAAATATTTCATAATGGTGCTACAATTACTGTTAATATAACAAAAGCTATAACTAACGCACCTGTAAAATAATAGTTCATACTGGCACACTCCATATTATTTTTCTCCCGTTAATGTACTACGCATTATTAAAAAATTTTTAAAATCTTGCTCCATATTATTAACTTTTTCTTCCATTGTTTTAAGTTTATCATTTGTAACAATAGTATTACCTTTGTTAGTTTCAATGTTTAACAATAAATGGCTTTGATTTTCTTGTATTCTAGCGATGTATCCGATTTGATTTTTTAAATCTGTGTTTTGTATTTTTTCAATTGCGGATTGATTTTTATTAATAGTCTCTGTCAGATCTACGATGTACTTAACCCCTGTAAATGTTCCAACTATTAAGGAAGCTACTACAGGAACCATCACTACGTTTTTCTTTAACAGATCTACTACATTCATTTAACATCCTCATTTTTTTTCTTCAGTTGTATAAAACATTTTATTACTATCTTCAGTCAACCAATCTTTATTCTCTACATTCCATTTTGTAGTTTGAACACTATAATCAGGCACTTCTCTCTCAGTAGTGTAATTTGGAGCGTCCCATAATATTCTATTATTGGGTTGCGCTGCATAGTTGCCGCTATCTAGGGCAAGTATGTGAGCACACTTGTGTTCCGCAGGAATCTCAGAATGCTCGGTATCTAGTATATTACTATCTGGATGTCCCCAGTCAATAGTAAATAAATATTCAAACGGGTAATTTACTTTATCTTTACCAAAATACTTACCGCGTTTTCCTCTTAAAAAACTAAAACAATGAACACTAGGATAATAACTAAAGCTATTCCATAATTGAAGATTGTCGATTGGGATATCTGGTACGTCTTTTCTGTCAAATTTTTCTTGAAAAAACGCTGATATAGGTAAACGCCAAAAGCACGCACCGTTGGGTAGCATGATATTAAATAAGAGTGCACGATCTGTAATAGAGACCACACTAAAGACACAACAGTCAACAGACTCTCCTTGATGTTTTTCCAAATCATATAAATACTCCTTCCTTATTTTGCAGTAAATTGGTGGTATGTCAGCATTTAAATAAGCCATCGTTTATTTTATTTCACCCCAGTTTGGACCTGCTTCGTAATCTACCTTATTAGGTACCTCTAAGTCAACCGCAGATTCCATGATTTCTTTTATCTTATTAGCGTGTTCTGTTGACTTAATAGATATATCTAGTTCATCATGTACTTGTATATGTGGTATAATACCTTCTTTATGTAACTCAATCATAGCTTTCTTTGTCATGTCAGCAGCTGATCCTTGTATCAATTTGTTTAATGCTTTGTATGTAAATGCACGCTTGATCCCTGGTCCGTGTTCCAAGAGCGCTTTATCATGTGGCAAGGACTTATGAATACCAAATTGATTAGGTTCCCATAAATGAAACCTGCACAAACGACCAAGTAACGTCCTAATTTTACCAGACTCTTGAGCACGTTGCATAACGTTATCCATTAGTTGTTTAACAAAAGGTACTCTGTTGTGGTATTGTTTAAACAGACCATCAGCTTTATCTTTAGATACACCAAGTTCTGCCTGTAATTTATTTTTACCCATACCATAAAACAAACCAAGATTAATTGTCTTAGCTTGAGTTCTAGGTATTTCTGCCATGTCAGCAACAATTGTATGAAAGTCTGCATCACCTTCGTTGTATGCATCTAATACATCACTTACTCCATACAGATTTTGTAAAGCTGCATAATGGACCACAAGTCTAGGCTCTTGCTGAGAATAGTCAAAACAACCCCATGTATGGCCTTCCTCGGGTATAAATAGAGCCCTTATCTTAGGTCCAAGATCTTTGTTACGTGCAGGAATTTGCTGTAAATTAGGGTTAGAATAACTAAATCTACCGGTCACAGTTCCGCCATTATCTGATCTAAGTTGGTTAATATCCGCATGTATTCTACCCTTGTGTGAGTGTTTTAATATGGTATCAATAAACGTAGTGTGAGCTTTGTTGATCTCTCTTGCTTTAGCAATTTTATTTACTATTGGGTGAGGATGATTTTGTAAGAAATTTTTAGTAAAGGAAGGTGCTTGTGTTTTTTCGGTTCTATCATAATCTAAATTTAGTTTGTCAAAAACTTGGGCGATCGATCGTGCTGCCCATATTTGAGTATCTATTCCTGTTTCCTTTTTTACTGCTAATAATGATGATTGCTCTTCTGCAACTAATTGCTTCTTCAATTGGCTGGCTGCTTGGACGTCTACACGGACACCTAAGAATTTCATATCGACGAGGCAAGGAAAGAGTTGAGTCTCGAGATCGAAGATAGATTTTATATCTTGTATATCTATTTCTTTTTTTAATTCTTGCCACAAGGCTAAAGTGATTTCTGCATCCGCTTCTGCATAAGAACCTACATAAATGGCAGGTAGTTTATACATTTCTGCCTTGGCGTCAACACCCCAATCTTTTGCAGCTGCATATAAATCTGTTTCATTCTTACCTTTACCGGTGTATCTTTTAGCACAATTGTTTAAGTCATAACGCATTTGATTTTCATCAACAAGGGCCGATGCAATCATCGTGTCCACAATTCTACCGTTGACACTTAAACCGAGCGCTCTAATCCAACACACGTCATACATGGCGTTGTGAAATATTTTAATAGCAGGAGTGTTAAGTACATCTTGAAACCATTTTAAAACTTTCTTACGATCCATGTTACCACCACCCTCGTGGGCTATTGGATAGTATCCGGACCAACCGGTTACAGCTACAGCTATACCCACTACGTCTCCGTTACCTACAATGGAACCTGATCCCATTTTCATTAGATCTGGATCTTTTGTTTCTAAGTCAATTGCAATCTCATCATATTTAGATAAGTCTGGAAAAGACTCTGGTGGTAACCACTCTGTTTGTGGTTTAAATAGAGGTATCTGCATCGTAATCCCTTTCAAGTATCATTTCTAAATAATGTATTGCTTTTTCTATGTCTTGCGCTTTGCCCTTCGAAGAGTGCCTGCAAATATATTTTATAGCGTTGCCCTCCGCAAAAAGTAATCTGTTTTCGTTTATAAACTCTGCAGGTTGTATTTTCATTTTTCGATAATGTTTCCCACCTACCTGATCTTCTAAAGAGTTGTATGTTGTTGATTTAAACATGTTTTTGTCCGTCATAGTATGTATCCTTTCTCATATTTTTTGGGTTCGATTATGTGCAAATTTTCTTTTGTCCTAGTTGCACCTACATAGAACAATCTATTTTCATCGTCTGGATTTTTTTCATAACTTCTCATAGTGTTCACAGTAAGATCAGTAAGTAGTACAACGTTAGTTGCTTCACCACCTTTGGCTGCATGAATAGTAGACAATTCTATTCTAGGTTTTTCATTTAATTTTTCTCCGTTCTTTCTCATCTTCCTAAGATAATCTACCTTAGTTTGTCCTGCATTGTCAAACGCTTCGTACCATATTGTTTTAACCTGTAGTCCATAGTCATTTACAAGTTGATCTATTCCATAAAAAGATCCTTTAGCCATACCTTTTATTTTTTTAGCATGCCAATGTTTAGGTCCCATAAATTTAATTATGTTTTCTATTTCTTTGTAAGAAACTAATTGTCCTTGTCTTAAATGTTCCCAGGATGTAGCTGCTTTGTGTAAATCTTTTTCATTATTTCTTTTATATCTATTTTCATAATATAATCCTTGTCTGTACAAAGACTCTTCTATGTCATTTAACATGTGTCTTGTTCTACTAAGAACTAACCAATCACCTCTAGACATGTCCACACTATCTATATCAAAATGTCTTTGTAGTCTTCCTTCGTTAATTCTAGGTTTCCAAGACTTATCTATTCTATTTTTAATTTTATTTATTATACCCATAGCTAAACCATGAACTTTAGCAGGTATTCTATATGACTGTGTTAACGGCAGATACTGACCTTCTAGAGCTATAAAAGAATCCACATCAGCTCCAGCCCATCTAAAAATAGCTTGATCATCATCACCTGCAATAAAAGAATCTTTGGTTTTATTCCAAATAGCTTTTGCCATGTCCCACTGCATTAGTGATAGATCTTGTGCTTCATCAATAAATACTACATCAAACTTTGGTGATAGATCAGACTTTGTAAAGTCTAGTATCATGTCATTAAAATCTATTAAATTGTATTCTTTTTTGTATCTTTTTATTTCATTGTATATAATTCTTAGTTGGTCTCTTTCTAAATCCTGTGTGTGTTCAGCTAAATCAAATTGTTGTTCTGGTGTTATATTTCTAAGTTGTGCTAATTGTATAATTCTTAAATACTCACTATCAGAACTAAATACACCACCTTGTTCTTCTTGATAATCTGCATACGTTACAGGAAAACCTAACTTACTACCCAGGTCTTTGTAATGTCTTGATTGCATAACTTGATCTTTTTTTAATCCTAACTTTCTAAACGCTAACGAGTGTAGTGTTCTAAAATAAGGTAGATCATCTTCTGTTAAATTAAATTTTTTAATAGCTTCATCTCTTGCATGGTTTGCGGCTTTTTGTGTAAATGCAAAATACCCAACTTTATCTGGGTCTGTTTGTTTAAGATAGTCATCAACTTTATTTAGTAACGTTGTAGTTTTCCCTGTCCCTGGCGGTCCTAATACTATTGTTCTCATACAGTTACCCATATCCATGCAGCTGTAAGAACTACTAATAAAATTAAATCATCTGTTGCATTCATTTTTTTTTCACCCTCGCATTAAAGTTCATTACATAGTTGTCGTGTGATGTACCTATTTTTGTTTTTTTAGTGTTAGTTATATTTATACTTTGATTTGCGTGCTGCAAATTTGATGGTCGATAGTCCAAAGGATTATTATCTTCATGATGAACTATTTTAAATTTTTCTGGTAAAGGGTTTTCAACAAAAGCATTTGCAACAAGAACATGCACAGACGGTTTAAGATCTACTATTTTACCATCAAGTTTATAAGATAGATGACATATAGGGTATTCACCACCTTGTGGCACTCTAATTGTTTTTATTTTTTTATTAAAACTATCGTAAAGATAAGGAAACACCTTACCGAGATCAGGCATGTAAGGATTTATTCCCCCTGTTTTCCATAAGACGTATCTTTTCTTAGGTAGATTAGTTAATTTTTTCTCTGTAAAATGAGAGTTTTTAGCTTCATCTAAATAAATAAAATCTATATTTTTTTCTTTTTGTATAAAAAGATTATGTTCAGGAAATAAAAATAATTGATCTCTTGTCAAAATATATCCTTTGGTTTTAATTCTTTTTGATTGTATTCATCTTCTTTTTTATCAAATTGTTTTACCACAAATACAGAAGTTCTTTCTTTACCTATACGTTTGTCATCACAGTTACATGTTTCTTTTAACATCTGTGCTGTACGCGAGTATGGTACGTCCCAACGTTTTCTAATTAAAAATTGATTATAAAATCTATCAAAAACAAAATGGTGATTTCCTTCACTGGTCCACACACCACCTTTTCTTAGATCGTTTTTATCTGTAGATACTTGTCTGTTTAAACAATACTCTTCCAAATGATTTTGTAATTGATCTTGTGTAGTTACACCTTCTGGTGGATCTATTGGTTCGTGATTCTTCATCAGTGGATTTATTATCATGTCCCAATCTTTAGGTTTCACTGTTGGTGGTTTAAAATCTAATTGTTCCATACATGCTTCTTGAAATAAACTTTGTTGTTTTAAAAATTTTACGTTCTCCAGGTGTAGTCGTTGACCATCTACGTTTAAATAATAGTATGGTTTTTCTAATTTAATTTTTTGTAAGTCAGTCAATGCAGGAAATACTATCTCTTCACCAATACCAAACTTTCTTTCTCTACATAATTTTTTATCACACAAGTTACACATTGGTGTATCATTACACTTGTAACCCCATTCTTTTTTATCGTGTTGACGTTTAATTATTTCTACTTCAGACTCACTCAATGGTACAGTTGATGCTGTTGCGTTAAACAATGTCATCTTACTTTTCCATTCTGCAGGCCATTTCTTTTTAGCGTACACACCAAAATGAAACATAGAATTGTTACGTCCACCCTCTGGTATTTTATTCATAGCCATAAGTTCTATGCAAGGTGGTGCATCATCATATTCTGATTTAGGTCTTTCTATTTTTACAAAATCAAGATCGTATTGTTTTATCTCATTGTAGATTGTGTAAAATTCTTCTAGTGTTGCAGCCTCACCATCTTGTTTAAATGCATAACGTGTAGTTTGATTACCGTTAAAGTAAGGTAAGTTTAAAAAATTACCTGTGTCATCTGTTGATTTTAATTGTATTTGTTTTGGAAAAACTTCGGACCCGCCGTAGCCTAGTAGTGTTTTTATTTCTGTTAGTTTATCTCTCATTCTTTCTGCAGATACGGGTTTATCTGTAAAGAGGAAGACGTGAGCACCACCACTCTTTGACCTACACACAGCCAGAGGCAGCTTAAATTGTTTTATCTTATCTATTAATTTTTTATGATCAAAACCTGCATATGAATCTATGTCTACACATCCCCATACACATTGGTTATTTTCATTGATAGGTATTATACCTAAACTTTGTGTGCCTTTTAAATGCATCTCCCAAAGTTCCGTGGTCACTGGTTGACGTACTACGAATGATTGTCCTTTAAGCTTGACACCGTTTTCTGCCGGTGCTGTAACTTTGGTACAACCATGCGCACGTTCCAATCCTTTAAATATCTTTTCAAACATAATTTTTAATAGGCGCGTCCACTCTCGCTTCAGCGCCTACTCCTAGGATTTTATTTAGTATGGTGAATCTGTTTTTGATTCGTCTGATCCGTGTTTAACTTGCACATCACCTTTGCCAACTTGATCAGCAAAAGATTTTGCAATTCCATAAACACTTTGATCTGAGACCGGACCAACTTTAGACACTTCCCAACCAAACCATGTTCCTTTGTCATTCGACATCTGAACAGTCTTTAGATTGTAAATGTGGCTATATGTTGGCGGTGTAAACAAACCATTTTTACCGTTCAACTTTATTCCCATCATAATGGAATTCCATTTACGACTAATTTTTAGTTGAGTCGCTTTCATAGAAATTAAAGCTGTCTGTGGTGAATCACCTAAAACTACTACATAATGATTTGCAGTATTTTCTAAGTAATTACCATTAGGTAATCTATCTTTAAAAGATTTGTCACGTGTAGTCTGACTCATGATGTCTGAACTTGCATCGTGAATTGCTACAGGTGCGCCTTTACCCTCACCTCTGTCTTGCCACTCTACGTATTTTCTTTCGTAGAATACTGGCAACACATCTATTCCTTTGGCTCCGTCAAAAACTTCGTTAGTGACAGTATTGAGAATCATGCCGGGTTCTGCCCCCTCAACATATTTCCCATCCCTTTTATTTACCTCTGGAGATAGTTGTCCTAAAACTTTCAGAAATGGTAATGCAAGATCTTCTTGCGTCATATTCTGAGAGCCTTTGTCTGCATCTGCTTCAAACATGTTGACTGCTAATGCACCTTCGTTTTTAGTTGCTACTTCATTCATGGTTATTGTTTCCTTTTTATTGTTGTTTTATTTCCAACAAAGATGTTGAAAATTTCCGTCGGCATTTCTTTACCTGCCTCTAAACGCTCACGGACTAGCGCTTTAAGAGTCATGGGCTCAACCTTCAACTTTTGTGTCGGTTGAAACCCACGTTCCTCTGCAAGAGCAGCATAATCTGCTGCCTTGTTATCTTCGTTACGACCAAATGATACCAAGATCTCGTTCTTAATAATATCACCAAGTCCATTGTCTCGAAGCCAGTTAAATGCTTTTTCTCTATTAGCTATAGAAATACTAGCACTATAATTAGGTTTTACATCTACTGAAGAACCATCCATAAGTTTAAGGTGAGATAAACCCATCTCAGCCATCATGGTTGGAATTACTTCTCCAGATAGATAATCAAATTCTTTTTTTGTATTTTTTAAATTATCTTCCTGCAATTCTATTCTTTGTTGTAAAGAATTTAATTTCTCTACTTGATCTGCAAGTGTTTTTATGTTGTCAGTTTTTTGTATGACCTCTTGTTGGTCTTTCTCAAAATCAATGTTGTTCATCTATCTTTCCTCTTTCATATAAGTTAATTTCAATAGGATAATATTTTCTTTCTTGTTTATCCCATTTTAGTAATTTGTATTTACCATTAGTCATGTCAGAAACTATAGAACATGCTACACCAATAATTGCAGGATCACCTGTCAATAATAAATAATCTTCTGTAGTAAAATTTTTTAAACCTTTTCTAAGTTTAAAAATTAATGGTCCAGGAGAAAAAATTATTTGTGATAACTCAGGTAATAAAAAAATAAAGTCACGGGATGTAGAATAATCAGATGCACCCATAATATTTATTTTAGGTCTACCATCAGCACTACCAGCAATTTCTTGTATTACATAAACCTTTTTTTCTTTCATGCTTGACAATATAGTTATTAATGTTATCTTGTCAACTAGAAAGAAGAAAAATAATTATGAACTATAAATTTAAAACTAAACCTTATGCACATCAAATGACTGCATTAGAAAAGTCATGGAATAAAGAAAGCTATGCTTATTTTATGGAAATGGGTACAGGCAAAACAAAAGTATTAATAGATAATTTAGCTATGCTTTACGACAAAGGCAAAGTTAATGGTGCTCTTATTATTGCACCTAAAGGTGTTGTTGGTACTTGGTATAATAATGAATTACCAAATCATTTACCTGATCACATAGAACAAATAACAGTTTTATGGAAATCAAATATTACTAAAAAACAACAAGAAGATTTAGATACTTTGTTTTCTGAGGGTGAAGGTTTGCATATACTTATTATGAATGTTGAAGCTTTAAGCACAGACAAAGGATTAAAATTTGCAGAAAAATTTTTATCCTGTCATGAAACTTTAATAGCTATAGATGAGTCCACTACTATAAAAACACCTACTGCCAAAAGAACTAAAAATATTTTATCTTTAGGTAGAATGGCTAAATATAGACGTATTATGACTGGTTCACCCGTTACTAAAAACCCATTAGATTTATTTTCTCAATGTTATTTTCTAGATCCTTTTCACCTAGATCATGATTCTTATTACTCGTTTAGAACACGTTATGCTATCATGAAAACTGCTAATATATCTGGTCGTCAAATACAGTTAGTAAATGGTTTTAAAAACTTAGGAGAACTATCTGATAAACTACAACCCTTTTCTTATCGTGTTTTAAAAGATGATTGTTTAGATTTGCCTGATAAAATATTTATAAAAAGAGAAATTCAATTGTCTCCAGATCAACGCAAACTATATGATCAAATGAAACAAGAAGCTTTAGCCATTCTTAAAGGTAAACAATCAACTACAGTAAATACATTGACACAACTTATGCGTCTTCAACAAATTACTTGTGGTCATTTTACTGCTGACGATGGCAGTACTCAACCTATTAAAAATAATAGAATTGCAGAGTTGATGAATGTATTAGAAGAAACAGAAGGCAAAGCAATTATATGGGCTCACTATCAATACGATATGAAAACTATAATAAAAGCGGTTAAAGAAAAATACGGAGAAGATTCTATTGTCGATTATTATGGATTAACACCACAAGAAGAAAGACAGCCTAATATTAAGCGTTTTCAAGATGACCCTAAGTGTCGGTTTATTGTTGGAACGCCTTCTACGGGCGGCTATGGCATTACTTTGACAGCTGCAAACACTGTAATTTACTATTCTAACGGTTATGACTTAGAAAAGCGATTACAATCAGAAGACAGAGCACACAGGATCGGCCAAAAAAAATCAGTAACTTATGTTGATTTAATGGCGGACGACACCGTGGATGAAAAAATCGTAAAAGCTCTACGTAAAAAAATAAACATAGCATCTGAAGTTTTAGGAGAAGAATTAAGGTCATGGATTTAATAGGATATATACGCGTACCGCGCTGTAATTTTTAATTTACGACTTTTCCGCCGGACCATTTCATTTCTGGTAAACCTTCGGTATATTTTTTACCATCGAAGGTAAGTATTTGTTTTCTGTTAGATCCTTTTTCATCATAAGACACATGGATCCATCCGGCTTGATCATCTTCTGGTTTATAATATTCTAAAATGCATTGATCGAAGTCAACATTGTTAGTTAACCAATAAGCTACTTGAATATTTGCAACTCCATTGATTTCAAAATCTGCTGCACATCCAAGAGCGTGCTGACTCGTTTTTTTGCTCCCTATAGCCTCACACAGCGCTTCTGAGCGGTATCCTGAACTAATACTTATAGGTTTATCGAAGTGTGCTCTAACAGGCTCTAAGACCTCGTAACAGAGATCTCCTAAATTTTTTATCTCTCCAGGGCCTGGAACGTTGTTAATTCCCTTACGAGCAGCAGTCATACTACGTGTCATCTCTTCAAGAGTAAAATGTTTAGATAATTGCATGATTTATTTTGTGATTAACATAAAAATAACACTAGCCATCCCTGTAATTAAGGCTCCTACTGAAACTAGTAGAATACTTTCTACTCTATTTATTTGAGTTTCAAGTTTTAGTATTTTATCATGAGTTTGCTTTTGCATAATTCTACAAAGCTTTTCATGGTCTTCTATTTTTTGTAATGCTTCTTGTTGTTTAGCCATTATGTTCTCCCAGCTATTACTTTTTCTGTTGGTGATAGTAATGCTTCTTCGGTTGCTGTCAAGTTAGTTTGTGGGTCAACGTTTTGTGACATTTGAGTACTTTCTACTACAGGTTCAGGTGTTTCTGGTAATTGGCTAAAGCCAGAAGGCATACTAGATTTTTCTTCTTGTTTAAATAATTCTATACCTTTTTCTATAATGTTTTGTTCATTAAATAAATATTTCTCTTCATCTATTATAAAATCTTTGTTTAATCTTTGTTTCTTTAATTTTTTTTCTATTTTGTTAAGTCGTTTTAATATTCTTTTAGATAGTGGATTAGGTATATTATTTTTTTCTGATACTCTTTCATAAGCATCTTTCATACCATCACTAATACCGAAAGGATTAAATTTATTTGTTTTAATTGCTTTGTATAAAGGTTTCATACCTCTATCAGTAAAAATCTGTTTAATTTCTTTTTCTTTCATACCTAAAAGTTTAGCAGCATCATACTGTCTTCTCATTACTTCAAACGTTTCTAGTCTTTGTTTGTTTGCAAATATAAATTGTTCAATAATTTTGTTATCATCTTTTATAGGATCACCTGTTAATGTACCTGCGTAAATTAAGTTTCTTTCATTTCTTTCAGCTTTTCTAAATTGACCAATCATTATTTCCATTGATCTAGGTATATCTAAAGGCGCTTTTCTTAAACCAATCAAACCTAATAATTCATCTGATACTTCATACTCTGTGCCTTTAATACTTTTTCCTGTAAGAGAACTATATAATCTTGCTATCTGAACATTAGAACCCGGTGAATATAGTTTAGTTAAATGTCCAATAGCTTTAGATACTTTTGTACCTAAACCATCTCTTTCATTCCATATTTTTTGACCTTGTTTAGTCACACCTTTTCTAAAATACAAATCTGCTACACCACTAATCCAAATAGATTCTGATATAAATGGATCAGCTAACTGTGCAAACGCTTTTGTTAAACCTATTGCAAGACTAGGTATAACAGCTTCGTCTTCTCTTCTATTCATTTCTGTAAATGCAGTTTGAACCGGTGCGGTTACTACGTCATAGAAAAAAGCTCTGCTAAAATCTATGTATTTATACTTACCGTCTTCATACACTGGTAGAAGTGTAGAGTTTTCTGAAAAGTATGGCACAAATTCTCTTAACGCCATAAGTTTTTCTTTGGTAAATCCATATGCTTGACTTGCTCCCCACACAGCCAATGGTCCCAGTGTACCTACCGTAGCTGCAAAACCTGCTGCTCTTTCATAACCTATTCTAGATAAAATAGGATTTTGAATTTCTTTTTTAGCTCCAGACATTATATTTCCTGATGTTCTAATAATTTCTGCAGGCCATGATACAAAGTTACCTAAAACAGATCTTCTTGAAGCTTGTACTAATTCAGATACGTAGGCATAGTTAGGTAGCATTTCTCTAACATTTTTAGTTGCCATTTTCATTATCTCTAATCTACTTGGCATTTCCATACCTAATTTTTTAAGTTTACCACTTTTTAATGCTGACTCATATGCCCTAGCTATTTTAAAATCTTCTGCAAAAAAATTAAATATTTTCCATATGTCATCTTCAGCAATATACATATCTTGTGCACCTTTTAAAAATCTTTTAGTTCTTCTACCTAATTTATCCCACATTTTTTGTAAGAAACCTGTTTTAGCTGTGTCTTCAATTAATCCCATTACATCTCTGTAAATAGCACTTTGGTTTACCATGCCTTCTTCAAGTAAAAATCTATATAATGCTTGTCCGCCTTCACCTTTTAATGCATCAGCAAATTCAGATTCGGTTGCATATTTATCTATGCTTTTTGCACCTGGTTTGTTTCTATATAGTATCTGTGGTTGCAAAGTATTAAATGCAGTTTTTAAAGCTTTTAATATAAAGCCCGGGTTAGTAGCTAACAAACTAATATTACCCATTGATACAGTTGTTACTGCACCCGATGAAAAATTTCTTGCATGAGTAAAAGGACCACCTACTGTTTTACCAGCTTGAATTAAACCTTTAGGTACCATAACTGCGTATTGATAATAAATATTTTTTGTAATACTTCCCATAGTGTTGGCTGCACCTCTTGTTAAACCATCTGCTATAACTTTTGTTGTAAACATTCCATTTATTGGAACTGTGTAAGCTTGCTCACCTAGTTTTTGTGGTAGTTGTAAACCTCTTGATGCATCAACAATCTCTGCATCTAATCCAAATGCTTTTCTAGCTGAGTTATATGTAGGGTAGACAATACCTATCTCTCCTCTTTTAATTGCAGCATCTGATCCTTGTTTGATTACATTATAAAATCTATCTCTTGCTGCTATCTCTGCAAGGTCCGTGGTCACATTAGCAATGATTGAGTTTGCATTTTTAAACTCACCAAATAAACTTTTAAATGCAGCAAGGTCTGATTTAGTTTGTATCAATCCACCTTTTTTATCTGGTTTAAATTTACCACCACCAGTTATATTTTCTGATATGTTTTTTGTAATTAGTGCTCTGTCTTTTGCAATGTCTGATGCTTCAAATCTAAAGATAGGACTAAATGTTTGTGGATCTAGCTCTACGTTCTTAACAATATCTTGTACAATTAATTGTGCGTCTTCTTTTTTTAATACTTTACCATTAGCTCTCGCACTTCTAACAAATATATCTGCAACCTCATCTATTACACTATTAGATGGTGCGTATTCTTTTATAGGTTTTAAACTTTTCTCACCAAAAATTTTATACTCAGAACTTAAACTACTTCTAATTCTTTCATTCATTAGTTGTACAAATTCTTTTGGTGCAACGTTAAGATTTTTACCTTTTAATACTCCATTTAGAAATTGAGCCCATGATGTGTGTACATTCATTAACTCATCAATTAATCTTGTTGCATCTTCAGGTTTTACTTTTAATTTTTTAGTAATGTCCATCCAAAACGTATCTAATGAAGCATCATCAAAACCTTTTACAACAACTCTACCATTTTTAATTCCTAAGTTTCCTTTGTTAATTAATTTAACAATTAACTCAGACAATTCATCAGTCATACCAGATGTATTAGCAGCTGATTGAGAATACTTAGATATTTGTTTTGTTATTTGATCTATGTTTCTAAGATAATCTGTTGACAATAAATTAGCAGAAGATTTTTTACCTTCTAATCTTTGCATACCTTGAAATTGTTCTTCAGGAAAAGGTCCTCTAGATCTTAATGGTCTAGCTATATATTTTTCTACAAATTTATCAAACTTAGTTGCTTGCCCTGCTCTTTTTACATTAGCATCTAAAATACTTTTAGCAACTTTACCTGCACCCACTACAGAAGGAATAATTGGAAATCCCATTTCACCTGCAAACTTTAATTTATTGTAAAGCATTCTCATTGCATCATCTTTAGCAGTTCTTTTACCGTCTCTGTCTAATGCTGTAAGCTCACCTTCATCAAAAAATATATCACCAAATGTACCTATGTTTTCTGCATCGTAGACTACACCACCTGTAACACCACCACCTACAAACAATCCTACAAACTTTTGTTTACCTGAAAGTTTATTCCATTTTTCTACTTCTTTGGCTAGCTTGTATCCGTCTTTGTTTCCAGCTGTTCTTAAATATTTATTTTTCTTTATGGCTGATGTTGCTTTGTTGTACATCTCAAAAGCTTTGTCAGTTATTTTATTAGCTGAAGATCCAACAGCTTTCCAACCACCATATAACTGTACTAATGATTCTGTAATTCTACCAACTGCTGTTTCTTTTGCTTTGCTATCTAATTTTTTTTCGATCATACCAAACATAGTTTTGTCCCACCAGTTTTCTAACTGTGCAACTTTACTTTGGTCTACTGATAAACCTTCTTCAGCTCCGAGGTCCATGATCATTGCACCAAGATTAACAAATCCTTTTGGTATTTTAATTATACCTGAACCTACACCTGATATAATAGACTCTGTTACTCCTACTTCACTTTCAAACGGTACACCCTCTGATTCAGTAAATATAAATCCACCTGTGCCAGGTTCTTTTGTATTAAATTTAAAAGGTTCTTCTTTATCACTTTCACCTGCTTGACTTGCAAGCGTTGAATACTTACCTTTTTTAAAAAATTTCTTTTGGTTTTCGGTTAGTTTATCTTCTTCAGGATAGATTGTATTACCGGTAGAAAAATCATACTTAACCCCTTTCATAACACCACGCATACTTTCTAACTCGTCACGGTAGTATTGTTTATTTTCTGCGTCAGAAAATTTTCTAGAATCTCGGTACTCTGGATCTTCTTTTAACTTTTCATCAATGTAAGCATCTTCACCATATTTTTTTTGAAATTTATGTTCTCTTAAAGCTTTAAATGCACCGTCAAACGCATCTGATATAGTGCTTTTATTACGAATAAACGCTTCGTTTTTTTCTGCTATCTCTTCAAAAGTTAATACAGAATCAATAGCTTCTTTTGTTTCTTTATCTTTTTCTTGTTGATCTTCTTCTACAAGTTTTCGAGGGTCGAATCCAAATGGCATTTATCCTCCTAATTTGTACTTATTGATTCCGATATGTAATCTGTGTATGGAATAAAAAATTGTCCTTGTTTAACGTAAGCTATCTTAGTTAGGAAATCTACATAAACTCTACCCTCTTTGTATTCTGATTTTTCTGGATCATAATCTCTTATAGCTAATCTTTTTTCAGCACCTTGTCCTCTACCAACATCATCGTCTTCAATAAAGAATTGTGATGGGTCATGAAAAACACCTTCATATTTTCCTGCTGAAATGTTATTCATAAAATCATTTAGAACTTCAGCATCAGCTCTTCCTATTTCATATTGTTTTGCAATATCTTCAATTTGACTAGTGTTTATTTTTTCATCTCTTAAAATTTCTTCTCGCATTGTTTCTTCTGGACTTTGATCTTTTCTAAATGTTGGAACTAATACTTGTAATGCTTCTTCGATAGTTTCAAATCTACCGGCCTTAACCATTTGTTCAGCTCTATTAATCATAGCATCTTTGTCTTCTTCACTCATATTTTTATAAGTTGCCATTATAAGAGCTCTATTATCGTCATACTTACCTAATTCATTTTTTTGTTGATTACCGTAGTCAGCAAGATTTTGTGCAGATAATGTTTTTAATGGATTTATACCTGCTTGACCTATTGTTTGTAATATAGGTTGACCACCTGGAGCTGCTAAAATATTAGCTCCTAGTCCCATAAAAAAATCAGATCCTTTGTAAGGATAAGGTTTAATTTCTGGTCTTTCTCCTATGGCTTCTTTTAAAAATGAAGTTTCCTGCTCAAGTTTTTCTACTCTTCCTGCGTCTTCATAACCTTGTCTTTCAACACCATCCATGATGCCGCCGTTAGCTCTACCGCCACGTCTAAACATCGGTCTATTTAAAGTTCTATTATACATGATTAATCTCTATTTTGAAAACCTTTATAT
>Ga0208162_1000594_pt1 | contig 20561 bp, 23 predicted proteins | sample CB_VirMetaG_4_FD_184539 | JGI IMG/M metagenome (GOLD analysis project Ga0208162, IMG submission 184539) | Freshwater to marine saline gradient viral communities from Chesapeake Bay - CB_1508_1M Viral MetaG (SPAdes) (version 4) | ecosystem: Environmental > Aquatic > Marine > Coastal | place: USA... | reverse complement strand
AAGTGAGACACGCAGTGTCGAACCAAGCCCGCCCAATTTTAGACATTTTACCACCAATCGAACACAAAGCCCGCCCATTTATGAAAATTATCAAAAAATTTATATTTACTAGATGAAAAATTTTGAAAAATTTCTAAAATTATATTCTATATATATTAATTTGTATTAATTCCAATAATTATGAAAATTATCAAAAAATTTCAGAATAAGTCTTCAACGTAGTTCGAACATTGTAATCTACCAGATTCAACCAAATTTTTAATATAAACAATAGTCGTTAAATCATCATTTTCTATGTTATCTAGTTCTAAATCTAGTATTCTAAATAAACCATAGCACATATTAATAACCTTCAAAGAATCAATAAATTTACTTCGATATTTTAGCTTTTCTCTATTAAGTTTATTAAAGATTTCCTGAGATTCAGCGGCAAATTCTAGTAACTCATTAGATGTAGTCATATATAATATATATTTAGAAAAAAATGTTTTACTAAATTAATGATAACTATAAATATAAATATAAAATATAATATTGATAAAGGATTATATATAAATGATGATTCAACATATTTAAAATTAGATAGTAATCAAAATTATCAAATTTTCTACGAAAACAAACTTATTTGTATGATATATAGAAAATTTAACACTAAAAATTATAATCTAAATATACTTAAAGAAATTTGTAGTAAAGGTTCGGCACAACGAGGACATTTGGGTGGAAAAATACAACTTGATAAACTGGAAAACTGTATACAAAATAGGATACATTCTCTTAATCAGATTGAATATGTGAATAAGGAAAAAACAAGATGCAGACTTAAAAATAAAAAATTCGAATTCTCTAATCTAGTTAAATCGGGTAATTTAGGATATACCAATTATAAGGGAAAAACTAAGGAAATACAAAATAATAAACGTTTTTTAACTAGATTTGAAATAGAATATAATGATTTAGTAGATAAAATAAATTATATTTCTAAAATAAATTATCCTATTAAGTATAATTCTAAAACTCCGTTTATGAATAGCATTTTTTCCGCTGTTACTATAAATCATGGAGTTAGAACAGCTACTCATTACGATTCAAACAATAAAGGATTCTCATCAATGGTATTACTAGGCAATAATAATTATCAGGGGGGAGATTTACTTTTTCCTGAATATAAAATTAATACAAATTTAAAAATTAATGATTTGATTTTATTTGATTCTAGTAATATTCTACATTGTAATTCAGAATTTACAGTTCCTAATCCTGAACGATATAGCTTGGTTTTTTTTATTAGTAAGCGACTTTTATAAAGTGTGGGGGTGTGGAAAAACAAAAAATAGTAAGATAAATGGGGAGGAGGTCTTAGCAATTAGTCGCAATCCACACCCCCACATTATATATTTAGATTTTATTCTTTAAATTAATTAATTAACTAGATTTATTATCTAGTATATTTAATAAATGAATTTTAAAATATATAATGATGATTGTTTTAATATTTTTTCAAAAATAGAAAATAAATCAATTAACTTATTTTTGCTAGATTTACCATACGCTCAAACATCTTGTAAATGGGACTCTTTAATTGATTTAGATAAAATGTGGAAGGAAATAAAAAGAACTATGAAAAGTAATGGTATTATAATATTTTTCTGTACTACTAAATTTGGAGTAACATTAATCAATAGCAATCCTAAATGGTTTAGATATGACTTAGTATGGGAAAAATCAAGAAAAGTTGGGTTCCTTTCAGCAAATAAAATGCCTTTAAGAAAACACGAAATGATTTATATTTTTTGTAAGGATGAAAATGAAAATAGAGATGACATTGAAATAACTAGAAACAAAGAACTTAGAGAATACGCCAAGAAAGTGTTTAAATATATAGGGAAAAATAGAGATGAAATAGAGAAAGAATTAGGGAATAAAGGAATAATTCATTTTTATTCAAAAGGGATTCAATTTGGTATTCCAATAAAAAAGAATTATGAAAAATTAACAAAGTTATATAATCTGGATAAAATGGAAGGTTATCTTAATTATGAAGAATTACAAAAGAAATGGGAGAACCCACCAGCAAAAGAGAAAAGCACATATAACTTACAAAAAATAGAAGGCAAACCTTATAAAACAAAAGGCAGTGAGATCGAAAATTATTATAGACAAGAAGGGGTAAAGTATAAAATAAAAGGAACAGAAAACAAAGGAACAAGACACCCAACAAGCATATTACAATTTAATAATCCAGTTAAATCATTACATAGAACCCAGAAACCAACAGATTTATTAGAGTGGTTAATTAAATCATATTCTAATGAAAATGATATTGTTTGTGATTTTACAATGGGCTCAGGTAGCACAGGTGTAGCCTGTTTAAATACAAAAAGACAATTTATAGGTATAGAAAAAGATAAAGATATTTTTAAAATAGCAGAAACAAGATTAAAAGAATGTCAAGAATTTATTCAGAATCAGAATTCTGTTCAACATCAGGACTGCCTTTAAGTCCTTCTTCATCTTTTTTCATTTCATTTTCTGTATCTCTATCGTATAAAACCTCCTCAAAATTCCTATATGCTTTGAGTTCGTTAAAATCTAGTGTTAAAAAATCAAATTTTCCTTTTTTTGCTTGGTTCCATATATCATTAAATTTATCTTCATCACCACCAAAACAGCCCGATAATTCCTCAGCATACACTTTTTTATTTTTTTGGGAATGTTGCCCTATAAATAAAACGTGACTAGAATTACAACGAAGAATAACTGAGTAATCTTTCCAATATTGAGAAAAAAACATTAAAGAGATGACACCTTCACAGGGATAGTGCCTATATTTGCTGATATAACTATTAAGCCATCGCCCCTCTTCGCTCATATTATGTTTAAACATACTTGCTAACATATCATCAAATACTATAAGCCATCGTTCCTGTGGGTGGTCTTTATGATTTGCCTCTATAATATCCAATACTTTTCTAAACGTTTCATTGCTATAATTGCAAAAATGGGCGAATATAAGGTCATCATCAATTAATTTTCTAATAATTGGATCTGATTCACTGGGGCTAAATAATATAACTCTATCTTCAAAAACTTTATTAAATTTATCAGTTATTAAATTATACATTAAAGTTGATTTTCCCGCTTTTACGGCTCCGACTCCACATAAACACGCTGGAAAACTAAATTTAACTGCTCCGACTTCGTGTTCTAATCTGTTAAATTTGCTTTCATCTATATCAACTGGCTTTATTTCTGGATTCATTATTATATTTTAGTTAGAAATTAAATATCTAGTAAATTTCTGGCTCTTCTTCTTAATCTAGCAAGTCTATCAGCCTTTTTCTTAGCCTCCAATTCTTCGGCTTCTCTGGCTTGTTTTGCCTCTTCATCTCGTATACGTAGGGCTATTTCTTCGCTGTTTTTCTGAATTTGATTATGTGCCATAGTCATTAATTTTGATATATTATTTTGAACATTATCATTTAAATTATATTTTAAAACAGTTTCTCTAAATATCTTTTTACTTATCTGATTTGGCATAGTTTCGCATATTTGGTCTATAACATCATTATAAGTTAATTTTGGTTTTTTTATTTCATTTTCTATATTTTGCTTTACTGGCGTTGTGGTCTTTTGCACTGGTTCAGGTTCTGGCTTGGGTTCTGGCTTGGGTTCTTCTGGCTTGGATTCTGGCTTGGGTTCTGGCTTGGGTTCTTCTTTTGGTGGTGGTGGTGTTGGTGGTTTTGGTGGTTCTTTTTCAATATCTTTAATAGCCTCTTCTATTTCTTCAATATCTACTTGTATTAATTCAGGTTTATTTTTTTTTGCTTGTTTTAATTTTTCAAATTCTTCTTTAATTTTTTGTTTATTTTTCTTTCTCAATTCAGCTTGTTTATTTAAGCTTTCTTGTTGAGCATTAGCCTCAATTTCTTGACGTTTTTTAGCTAGTTGCTCCTCTTTTAATTTTAATTTTTCTATTTCCTTCATACGTTTTTTTTCAGCAGCTGCCCGCCGTCTACCTTCAAGCAACTTTTGTTTTTGTTCATCTGTCATTTTTTTTGTCATATTTATAATATATTATTAGATATTTTATTTATAAAAAAATATATATTATATATATAAAATGTCTAGAAAAATAAAAATTGGTTTTGATACTTTTCATAGTAAATCCGAATTTAATAAACATTATAGATATCTTTTACACCAAGTCAAAGACGGCGACTATGACATAGATTCACCGATATATAAAGTTATGAGTCCTTTTATAGAACATTTTAACTATTTTAAAAATAAAAAATTTGTAGGGTGTAGGCTTAAATTTGACCCAAAATTAAACCCAAAAAAAAGATTTTACTTTATAGAAGAGAACGGTAATGAAAATTATTTAAATTATAAAATATATCCTAATATCTATTATTTTCAAACTGATCAAAATCAATCAAATGAAACAATGAATTTATTATCTTCCGTTAATTCGTAAGTTGGTGGATTATACCGATAAGGGTTTGTTTTTGAGGGAGTGTGGTTTAAAATATCTGTTGTTATATGTCCAGTTTTAATTAAAATTTTTGTTGTGCTATAATCTAGTCTTTCTTCTAATCTAGTTACTTCATATTTTAAATTTTCGGTTAATGTTATTAATTTTTGTAATTTATCCATACTTTATATATTATTAGATATTTATTTTCTAATTTTTTATTAATGGTAACAACCAACAAACAAAAATTTAATAAAAGATATAATCAGCCATTAAATGAATCTAATAGTTTATCAGAAATAGCTAAATTATCAGGTATTAGTAAAAGTATACTCCAACAAGTATATAATAGAGGCGTAGGGGCTTGGAAAACTAACATTGCTAGTGTACGCCTTAAATCAGGTAAAAAAGACCCTAGTGCCCCACGTAGTGCAAAAATGACAAAAGAACAATGGGGGATTGCTAGGGTTTATAGCTTTATAATGAAGGGTAAGACTTGGTATACGGCAGATAAAGACCTAGCTACAAAAGTTAAGAGTAAAAAAAAATAAATTTCTAATTAAAATATAAGCTATGCCTTATCATGCTACAAAATCTAAAATGAATAAATCTAGTCCTGATGATAAAATAAAAAAAAATCTAGAAAGGTTAAAAACTCATAAAGCATCTAAAAAACATATATCGTTAATGCGGAAATTTATAAAAGAAGGTATGTCTTTTTCTGCTGCTCATAAAAAAGCTATGAAAGAAGAAAATAAATAATATATATAAAATATATCTTAAAATAAAATCTAGTATATATAATAAATATGGAATATGAAAAAGCTTATGATAAATTAAGAGAGTTTGAAAAACTCTATAAATATAGCGTAAAAGCAGAAAAGGATTTTTTTTATAAACCTCTTATGGCTAAAAAAGCATTGGAAATGAATCCTCTTAATGAATATTTAGATAATATAGAATCTAGTTATAAAAAAAATGATACTATTCTTATTGATAATAAAAAACTAGTTCAAAATTATAGTTTTACAGGTAAAAACCATCAGGCTGAGCTTTGGTTTAATGCTTCTATAACTAAATTTGAAGACCATTATATTTTATGTTATAGAACTGATAAACTAGATAAAGAATTAAACAGATATTGTGTATATATTAATTTACATCTGGTAAGATTAGATTTAAATTATAATGTCATAAGTGATAATCACACGCTAGATTTACTCACTATCCCCACTAGTTTTTTAGATAAAGCTATTGTTGACCTACCGAAAAATAATCACGCAGAAGACCCACGAATAATTATACATAATGATGAACTCTATATTTTTTATACTGATGGATTTAAACAATTGATAGCTATTTTAGATCCTAAAACATTTAAAATAAAATATAATAAATACCTAGATAAACCATTTGATACAAATTATGAGAAAAATTGGACGCCCATTATTATTAAAAATCAACTGAATTTAATATATAGCACTAGTCCTTTTTTTACTTTAATGACACTAGATAATAAAGAACCTTGTCATATTAATAATATTTTATCAAGAAGAAATAGAATTAATGATTTATGGGAATGGGGGGATATAAGAGGCGGAACACCATGGATACAAACACACAATAAAAAATATTATATTTCTGTTTTTCATTCTAGTAAAAATTTAACACCGATTATAGAACATAGTAAAATATATGTCGCCGGATTACTTGTTATGAATAAAGATTTAGAAATTGTAGGAATCAGTAAAAAGCCGCTTATGGCTCCTAGTCTTTACACTTATAATAAGTCCCGCCTTAATCAGAATATATTTGTAATTTTTCCGTGTGGAATTTTATACAATAAAGAAAAATATATTATTAGTATGGGTTATAATGATTGTGAAATTAGAATTTTAGAAATTGAAAAAAATAAAATATTAGATGATATTAATTTTTTTAATTAACACCATATACTTTTTAGAAAAAAGTAAAACAAAAAAGAATATTAATTAACACCATATAACTTAAAATAATTTTCTTGATATTGTTTTTTATATTTTTTTATATTTTCTATTGAATCACTAGAATACTCTTCATCTTGAAATAATGAACTAAATAAATTAACTAGATATTTTATCATCATTTATTATTATTATATATTTTAATAATTTATCATTTTTTGTCGTTTTTATATTTAATACAAAAATAAACTTTAAGTTAAAAAATACAATTAATAAGCGGCCATATTTGTTTCGCCGTGAAAATCTGTGTTGCTAAAGTCACCTCCGACCTGTTGAACTGTTGGTGTGTCTGGTTTCGGTTTATCAGATGCGCCTACAGCTGCGGCAATAGCACTTCCGATCGCGGCAAATACCCCGACAATCTCGCCAACAACGGGAATTTCAGCAGTTCCTGCAGCCACAGCATCTAGGGCTGTTGATGCTGCTGGTAATATATCGGCTGCACCTGATAGGGCTTGGGTTGCTCCTGATATGGCTTCCCCGGCTGCCCCGGCTGCTCCTGATATGGCTTCCCCGGCTGCTCCGGCTGCTCCTGATAGGGCTTGGGTTGCTCCTTCTCCTGCTTCGGCTAATGCTCCAGCTGCTCTTGTTACTGCTCCTTCTCCGGCTTCGGTTAATGCTCCGGCTGTTGTTTCTGGCGTCGCATCTGCTGCAGATTCGGCTATATTAGCCGTGTCTTCTGGTGCTAGTCCTACACCACGACGACTAGCCATTAATTCTCGCATTGGTGCTAATTGATCTAGTAATCCAGGTGCGTCAGATTCACCAGCATCAGCCGCAGAATTTGCCGCCGTTTCTGCTGCTCTTCGTTGAGTTATACCAGCCGCTTCAATGAATCTCATTGTTATTTCTCCTTCAGGTAGGGTATCCAAAAGAGGAGTTGCTCCAGCTTCTATCGGCTCTGGTAGTTCTGAAGGCAAATCTTCAAGACCGCCAAAAACTCGGCTTGTTTGTTCTTGCATTATTTCAGGTGGCAAACTTCCATCGGCTGACAAGCCCGTTTGTTGTAATCTTTCAAATAGATCGGGGGCGATTCTATCTCTAAATGCTTCTAGTGCTGGATCGGCAGCTGCTCGGGCTTCAGCTTCTGGAGTCATAAAAGATGTTTCAGCTATTGAGGGGGCTTCTCCTGCTTCTGCTGCTGGGGCTTCTCCTGCTTCTGCTGCTGCTTGTCCTGCATTTTCTGCCTGTTCTCCGCCTGTGGTGGTTTCTGCAGCTGTGGAATTTTCTCCTTGTGGGTTTTCTACTGGTCTTTCTGTGGCTGTGTCTGTGTTTCTTGCTGTTTGTTCTGTATTTTGATTTGCTTCGGGTGTTTCTTGATTGCCTGTATTTGTTTGTTTTGCTTTATTAGCGCCATTTTTGAGGGCATTTGCTGCCTTTTTAGCAGCATGAACAGCCTTTAAGGTTTTGTATGCCTGGTAGCCTTGGGCTGCTCCTTGAACAGCATTCAAACCCTGTTCAGCGGCTTGAACTATTTTTTCAGTTAAATCCTCTTTACTCATTGCTAGTTCTTGACCTAAGGATATAGCCTCATTAAGCCCTTTGAATGCATTATCAAAAGCTTCTAAATGTTCTTTTCTGATTGACATCAATATATTATATACTTTTAAAAAAAGTAAAAAATAAAACAAAAATAATCTAGTTAATTTGATAATATTAAATTTTGTAAATGGTTGGAGAATCCTTATTAACTAGATTATTTAGAATATAGATTTTATTTTATATTTTAAAGATAAAAATAAAACTAAAAATAATTATACTTATTGAGTTAAAATGGTAGCGTTTACGGTTTCCGTTCCTGTATAATTGGCAAAATTTAAGCGAACATATTTAACACAAGCACCTTCAAAACTGTTGTAGAAATCATAAGGACTACTAAAATCATTATAACTAGGAAATAATTCAGTATTGGCACGATACCAATTAGTATTATCAGCACTAAATTCAACTAAAATGCTGTTTGTGTTATCTGTAGTATTACCCATTATACTAAATCTAGAAGCACTAGAAACATCAAACCCGCTTGATTGGTAGGCACTGGTAACACTTTGGGAGGAGAGATGATTGTTATTAGTTCCAGAAACACTGGGAGCAGATGTAGCAACAGTGCCAGAAACACTAGAAACGGCAACAGTTCCGCTCACGGGTTGTGTAGATGCACTACCATCAACAATAAGAGTGCCAGAAAGAGCAGAATCAATACTAGATAATAAACCATTAGCACTGGTTTGATTTGTAGCAGTAGCGGCACCGCTGGGCAATGGTAAAGAGGCTGCGGATACTGGTTGAGTTGTGGCACTACCATCAACGGTAAGAGTGCCAGACAATAAACTTACAACCGTACTTTGGTTAGCAGCAGTGGCAGCCCCGGAAGGAAGAGGCAAAGATACAGCGGATACCGGTTGAGTTACACCCGATCCATCAACGCTTAAAGATGCGTTTGAAATTTGAACGATTTGCTCGCCTAAAGCATTAACGCTCTGAGATGCTTGAGATATACGAACCATGTTTTTTAATAAATATATAGATAATTTTAAAATCTAGTTAAAATTAAAAATAATGAAATGCTGATATATTTTCATATAAATAAGCCTCTAATTGAATTGTCAAATAATCTGCTTGAGGTGTTCCCGCAACAGTATTAACAGTTATATAAAATTCTTCATTTTCCTTAAATAAATAATCTAAATCGTCCTGCGTTTGGATTCCTTGCCAATCATCAAAGCGTATTTTTTTTATAATATAATCAAGCCCACCAAATACGTTAGTATATCTATGAAAAATAATAGTAGGATTATGATTAGATAAACTACCTATAAGATTGAAATTTTTAATGACCAATGTCTTTCCTGATGGCACGCAATATTTTGCAGTTTGACTTTGATTATAAGTCGCAGGTATAATTTCCATAAAATATCCAGATGTTGTAGAAAATGCGCTTATATCTCCTACATTCTGAGTATTAGGAGCATTAAAAGGGATATCATTAACAAACATTTTATTAATTCTAATATAAGTATTAAATGTAGTTACTGGTGTTGTAGCATCTATGGCATCAAGATCTATATCTTCTTCTTGAACTAATCCCCCTGTTGTTATTCCTTCAATATGAATGCTAATACCTCTATCAGCAGCTAAACTACTAGATATATCAAAAGTATCAGGTGTATTCATTATAGTATAAGGATTTGTTGAATTAGCAAATAACTGACTATTACTAGCTATTAGTGATTCAAATTGACCAGCAATATTTATTTTTTGACAACCATCATATAAACCTAAAATCACATCATTTCGCCAGTCATTACCCGTTTTTGTTAAATTAACGAATTCAAATTGATTATATGTGTTTCCTAGTTGGTTCCCTGCTTCGTATTGATGATATTTAGACAATGCACTGAATACGTTTACATTTGAGGCATTACTACTACTATTATTTAAAACTTCTAGTTTTACATATTTTGACCTAATAGGGATATTATCGCTGAATATTGTTCCACCCTTAACCTTTTTAGTCCCTCCTTTAAACCATGGCGAGTCTGTTTTACCATTTCTAAAATATACAAAGGCGTCTAGATCTACACCTGGGTTTTGTGTATTATCTATATTTAATCTTAACGTTGAAAATTCTAAACAACTTACGCTAACATTACTACTTATATCTGAACCAATAGGCAAATTTAAACTATCGCCAGAAACAATATTACTACTATTAATATTTAAATTTCTATTAATAACGACGTTTTCTTCATTAAATGCATTTGGTTGAATTCTATTTGATAAAGTTGATAATGGCTGTATTGGTAAATTATATATACTTCTTCTATTCATTATAAAAATATATGAGAAAAAAAATTAAAAAATGAATTTACAGTCTTAAAATGTTATCATTACTTTATTTGGACTGATTCTTAATAATTTAGCACAGCAAACATAAAATAAGGGTTCTAAGTTTCTTGAAACTTGATCGGGGTTAACGCTAACCCGTGGAGTTTGTTTGTATTGCACTTCAAAAGCTGTTGTTTGACGGACGCCGCCACCGTATGGAACTTGGACAGGTACGCCCATACTATTAAGTTGGACAGCTCCGTTTGACACATCAACACCAACATAGTGTACACGCCCACGAGTTGCAAGATGTGCGGCATTTGTTGATTGAGCCCGAGCCTCTGTGTTTTTGTTAGTATTAAAACAGAGATTAGACACTTTAAGAGAACGTCCCATATTATACAAACTGTGTAAATAATAGAGACTTGCTGCATTATTAATAGGTCTTTCAAATAGATTTAAGCCATTTTGTTTAACCATTAGTTCTTCATCACCTAGTGAAACAGATTTAGCATTTGCAACAAAATCATTTCTTGCATTATTTGGATCTCTGAATGCCATTAATACTCTGTGGAGTTCGCGTCCTTGAAGGTTAAGTCTGTATAAATTGGTTTTTTCTACATCAACGACACCTGTTGTGAGCGTTCCTCTAATAAGATAATCTTCTAACATAGGAAAATTATAGGTTTCATTTTTAAGATTATCAATTTCCGCTTGTTCAACATCTTCCGATAATAGAATATGGGTAGTCACTAATTCACATCGTGGTAAATTGATTTGAGCGTCTCCTGCAGCAATTCCACCATTTTTGACGGCGTATTCTCTAGCATCTGAATGAAAATCTATATGAAGATGAACTTCACGCCCTTTCATAAGAAATAGTGGTAGATTCTTTTCTTTTAAGAAGGTTGCACCTAGGGCGTGTAATGGTATGCCATAAACTCTATTAGCATTACCTGCAGTTACTAAATATTTATGAGCTTTCATGCCTCCAACAGTTTGTCTTAAATTGTATGAGTCATCAAATTCTTCAAGGTTGCTATCTTCTGTATTTTTGACACGGAAGCCATTGCCGTACATATATTGTTCACGGTCTGTTAATGTTTGGTTAGTGTTTTTAGAATACATATCGTTTGTGGCTAAATATCCAGGGTTTTCAAGTCTTACTAGTTCTTGTCCATCAATTGTCATTCTAAACTGTTTGATAGAGTTTAAGACACCATTTAGGCAATTAACAGAAACGTTAGATTCTGTCCCACCGACTGGCTGTTGAACTTGAACAGATACTAAACTATCACGAGTTAAAATGCCTTGGGTTGGGAGGCGAAATACCACTCTGTTTAAATTTGTTGATGTGGTTTCTGGAGCGGTTCTAATTGTTTGCATCATTTGCTGTTCAATGGGATCATCTTCGCTGGTTAATCCAAGACGGAAAAAATTATTGAGGTCTAAGGACATTTTATAATATATATTAATAAAAATATTTTAAAACAAAATAAAAAATACTTTTTAGAAAAAAATAAAACAAAAAATGTTTTTGAGTTCTTTTTTTAAAAAATAACTATTCTGTATCAATTGTTAATTCTAATGAACAGTCGGTTATTTCTGTTGCTAGTTCATTTGTCTTAGCTCTTCTTACAGATATATCTAGTTGATTCCTTTCTGTTTTATATTTATTTTTCAATTTCAATAATTTATTAAAGTTCTCATAGTGTGTTCTAACAATTCTACTAGAGTTGAGATTATCAACTTTACCATTAAATAAACTATTTGCCTTAAAAACTATAGGTCGTTTAGAACCAATATTAACATTAACATTGCTAGACGTTGTTGATTGATAAGTCTTAATAGGAAGATTATTAACTTCTATATTATAGACTGTATCGTCTTGGTAAAATTGAGAGATAGCAAAATCTGCCGTATGGTATTTTTCATTAGTTAACCCGTTTGGATTCATTTTAGTATTAACAGTATCTCCAAACACATTAGCTATATTTTCAGGAACAGTCACGCTATAATATCCAATACCAAAATATGAAGTTTGGTCTAATTTATGGGAGCTGTCCCATACTTTATTTATAAATGGTGCTTGAATGTCATAAAAGCCCTGGTCAAATTGACCCGTTCCGCTAATATTACGCATACCAAATACAGGAACGAGACCGCTTGGTAAGTGGTTTGCCCCTAGGTCGTCAATCTTAAAATTTCTACCTACTAAGTCCGAGCTGATGGATTTTCCAAATACTTTACTATCAAATAAGACGTTATTTTCAGGTTGTAGTAAATCTTCTGTAATTGTATCTATATTAATAGCCAATAACCGATAATAGTTTCTAATTTTTTCTTCATCACTAGCATTATAATCATTTTCCTGATAAAATTGAATGGCGTAGCGTTGATTCTCTATAACGTCATCAAATCTAAGACTATTCACGAGTACCATATTACCAAGTTCTAAATCTGCGTTAATATGCCATCTTTCATTATTCATGGTAGCTAGATTAGATGATTGATATATTGTTAAAGTGGCACTAGTTGGGCTACTCGGATTATTATCCCAAAGAAAGCCTATCCAAGCTCTGGGTACTTGGGTTCCGTCTTCAAGTGTTTCTTTGTCCATGACAGTATTAGAACTCCATGCACTAGCTTGGACTTGGTTCGTAAAACATACGAAATATTCTCGTAAGCTGCCAGATGTGTCTTTATCAAATAGACCAAATGTTAAACTAGATTGTTCTATATTATCACTATCAAAATTAAGGGGGTTATAGGCTGATTGAGCGAAACTAAATGTGTTAAAATCTGTTGGTGATATTGTCCCAACACTTGTAGGAAATAAAGCAATATTGCTAGAATCAAAAGTCATATTATTTGTCATTCTAAATTCATTATGGAACTCAAAGCCAACTTTTGGATAATCTAGGGCTAACCCAAATACAGCCTTATCATTGGTATTAGAAATTAAAGCAGAATAAGGGCATTCGTTACGGAGTGGATCCAAATTATAATTTGTTATTGCTTGGTTACATTTTGTGTATAGTTCATTTAAAAATTCTCTTTTACTATAACTGCCTTTTGATAATATAAAACTTATATCGTTTACTCTATAATCACCGTTAACAGCTTCTCTTTTGTTATCAAAGGTTCTTGATAAATCTAAATTTTGGCTATTATCTCTACCTGTATTTAAATTAAGAGTTATTGTTGAATCTTCACTAATATTAATAGCTTTTCTTGTTAACTGAACATTATTAAGGCTAACAGTGGCATTTTCTGGGATATTAACCACATCATCATAAAACTGACTGAATTTGTAAGCTTCTCCATTTTGAAGATTTTTATTGAAATTGATTAAGACTGACGCCATATTATAATATATTTAAATATTTTTATTTTTTTATTCTTAATAAATCTAGTTAATAAATTTTTATTTATCTTATTAAGTTGGATTTAATCCAATGACACTAATGGACACTTTGACACTTTGACACTTTTTTTTTTGATTTTATAATTATCTATAATGTCTTATAATTTACTTTTCTTTTTTTCTTTTTTAATTTTTACTTTTTTTGAAAAAATGTGTCATAAGTGTCATAAAAGTATAAAAACCCACTAACAAAGTAATAAAATACATAATGACACTTAAAAAAAAAAATGTCAAAAAAGTGTCAAAAAATAAATAAAAAAGTGTCATAATATTATAAAGAATACAATTTAAGAAGATTCTTTAAGTTTTATTTTGGAAAAACCACGAGAGGAAGAATCTCTAAATCGTTTTGCTCCTTTACCAATAATAATCTTTCCAATTTTATTAATAGTAAATGGTAAAGATAATTTAGATTTGATTTCTTTTAATTGGGCATTAGAGATTTTATCTTCTTCATCATTTGTAAATAAGAAAGCGTCACATAATCGGACTGTATCATCTGGATCTTCTGCCGATTCCTCCTTTCTTTTATTAATGATAGCTTGTGGTAATGAACAAGGTTTATTAAGATGTTCTAAGAGTATTAAAATAAATTCATTAATGATATCATCATTTTTTATCCAATTTTTAATGTTATCATCTTTCAAATAATATTTAAAACCATTTAGTTTATTATTTTCATTATAATTCTCATCTATAAATTTACTAGTCATTTGTATATTAATACAGGTTTCTAATGCATCAGCTGGGCTGACTTCTGGAAAATCATTACAACATATCATTAAGGAACTTTGAATTCGAAATTCTACTTCATCTTTAAAGTTTTTTCTGCCTTCTAGACAATCGCCACCACTACAAAACTTTTTAATAGTATTACCATCTATTCTATCTTTTGGATTTAAAATACTAATTTCATTTGTTATAGCAAGCCTTGAAAATTGATAATCTAAAATCCAACTGTTAGCCTTTGCATTATCTGCGGATTCATTATTTTTTAGTTTAAAATTTCCGCTGTTAGTAGTTCTAATATATTTACCAAAAGCTAGTTTTAACATATCACAAAACAAACCTTTTCCACTGTTTCGCAATCCTTCAAGTAGTATCCATTCTTTATCTTGGATATAACCAGCCATTCTACGAGCAATTTTATAAAGGAAATATTGTAGATATTGGATATTATCTTTATCTTTTATTGTGTCATCAATACCAAAAATGGGATTTAATACCTTTCTATAAATATTATTTCTAATCTCAATATTACTTTTTAGATTCAAATTTCTATTAATGATAAAAAAAGAATTTTCAGTATCATTATAATTTTTAAATTTGCTAGATTTACAACAGTAGTAACCATTTTGAAAAAATAATTTATTTAGTGTATTTTCCCATATTTGATTAACAAATTCGGGATTTTCTTCTATTCTAGAAATAATAAATTTAATCATATCTTCAATTTTACTCATAATTTTGCTAACGTGTATATAATCCTTTTTATTTACTGTCCATAGGTCTTGTTTACTAATAACTTTTATTAGTTCATTTTTAATAGCTTTTTCGTTAGAATTCCATATATTGCCTGATAAATAATAGAGGGTATTATTACATTTTGAAAATTTATTTTTAAATACATATTCTAGTAAAAAATCTGTCATTTCTACAAGGTCATTACATACAAAACTTTGAATATTATCATCAAAATTCATATTTTCCAAATCATCAAGAATGGATATATCGTGTTCTTTAAATGTCCATTTAATATTATATTCTTTTGTTAGTTCATTTAAACAATTCAAATCGATTTCACCTTCACCCATAAAACCGTCGAACATAAGAATTTTAACGGTAAAATCGGTATGTTCGCTAGTGTATTTTATGACTTTTTGTAAAATTTCATTTTCAATTTTACAAAGTAGATTATTGACTAAACGACCCTCTACATTTTCCGATTTTTTGCGTAGTAATTCGGATTTTAATTCTGGGTTTTTAGATGTTAATATTTGTTGTATTTCTTTAATACTTTCATCAAATTTCAAAAAAAATTGATTCTTAATATTTTTCTTATCTAGTTTAGTAATTTTAATATTTGAATTAATAGATTTAATAAATAATAATTTTGCTTCTTGTCTAGTTAAATTATCATCTGTCATCAAATCTCTTAATTTTTCTTCACGTTCATTTATATACGTTTTAAGTGATTTAAGGGTATATTCATTAATATTATTTAGGGAGCATATATAATATAAAATGCAAGGATGAGCATTTATCATGTCAACATCTTTATAGATACCGTCACACAAAATCCCTCTAAATTTAGACCATAAACGTTGTAATCCCATTTTATTAACGAATAATCGCCCTTGTTTTTTCCCTCTTGCATAATAATAATCAGTATCAACAGGTTTAAACTGATTTTTAATGTGTTGATTAATCATACTTTTTAAAAGTTTAAACTGTGTTTTGTGGTCTTCATCTATATTATTCTGATTAATTTCAGCCTCTGGATACAATGACAGAAATTGTTTAAAGGATAATTTAGATAATATTAAAGCAGGAGTCTTATTGACTTTTTCATTAAGAGAAATAACAGCAGACATATTTTATATATAATAAATAAAATAATCTTTTATATTGTTTTTTTTCCAAATATATTAATTATTATAAATAATACACTTAATAAACTAATTTTTCTACTTAAAAAAATATAAAAAATAAAAAATAAATCTCATTTAAAAAACACGATGCCACGAAAAAAATATAAAAAATTATAATCGTTGTAATACTATTTTATCTCTAATAATTGCTCTCAACCTATCCGGTCTTTTGTGCATATTATAAATTACTTGGGGCGTTAACTTAATTAATTTTGGTTCTAAATAATAATGAGTTTGAAATTCATTATTTAGACTAGATATTAACTCTTTCATATTTTTATTATCAATTTGTTTAAAACTACCATCGGGTAATTTGAAAGATGCGTTATATTTAATACCACGAGCCATTTTATACTATATATTATATAAAGATATATTTTTTAAATTGTTTTTTTTACAATATATATTAAACTATTTAAGATTTTTTAATTTTTCTTTAAGTGTTCTTTTTAATAATTCTTTTGAGGTTTTTTTATTTTTTAATTGTTTTCCATTATAAATGATTTTACAATCCATTGTTTTTAATTTATTATTTTTTTGGTCTTTTGGAATATGCATAATAATATTTAGTTAGATTTATTTTCTAAATCATTTGATTCTTTTCCTATTTGAACAGTGCAATTTGAACGGCAACACATTGAACACTTTAATTTTATAAACATATATCGCAACAAGTCACGAAATTTTTTTAACATTATTATTATTTAATTAGATTTTTTTAATTTACCCAAAATCAAATTAATTCCACCTTTTAGCCTTTTAGTTCTGAATGAATCGGGATCAAATTTAGAAGGTGCAACAATTCTGAAACGCCATTCGTTGTCTGTTTGAGTAAATGGACTTTTACCTCTGTATGTAGAACTATAACCCATAGCGTTTACCTTATTCCTAGCCTCAACCAATGTAAAATCTTTTTTTTTAAACCTCACAGCCTGAACACTCATCATACCTGGCTTTTATACAATATAAAAAGATAAAAAACTTTATATTGAAAAAATACGAAATTATTTTTTCTTAGAATTTATAATTTTATTTCCACGAACAATCGGTGTTTCTCCTCTATATCTCATATAATTTTTACCTTGATTTAATGCGGCTTCTTTACTGTTAAAAGTTGTTTTAACGAATGTTTTTTCTTTAATTTTCCATAGTTTATATTTATCACCTACTTTTTTAACTTGAAATGGCATAATATATATTATTTAGATTTTGTATAATTCACAAACTGTCTCAACTAGTATTTTATATTCTTCAAATATTTCATTATATGGGCTAATATGACTATCTTTAGCGTTATCAGTTTTTAAATTTAATATATTAGCTAGATTAGTTTTCCAATTAAATTTATCAATATCTAAAATATAAAAATTATTTGATTCTTTAAAATATTCTTTTAATTCTTTATAATATTCTAATCTAGCTAATAACCATTTTTCAACAATATCAAAAGTAGGTCTTGGATATCCAAAATCACGCTGTTTATATGTAAAACCGTGTTTTAATCTACTTAATAGCCATTTATTTGTGTTTCTTGTATTTAAGATAAAATAAGCGTCTGGATACATTTTATGTAATTTTTTATAATCTTGTAAATCTCCACAATCACAAAAAGCTTGATATTTGTCAATATCCCATTTTGAGTTATGTTGACATTTAATGCCATTCGCTGTTAAAAGCTGATAAATCGTGCAAGTAGCTGTTTTATTATAACCTAAAAAAAATATTTTTTTATCTGTATTCATCTAATATAATCTACGATATAAATCCTGTTGTGTAATTTTATATTTTTGACCCATTTCTCTGGCAATTTGGATTTTATCAATAAGGCTAGGGTCAGTATTGAGAAAATGGCTTATATAAGAATGTCTAATGAGATTAACTGAAAATTCTTTATTAAATAGTTTCTTTGTTATTTTTTTTAAACAATTCATTAAACCAGCTTGAGTTATTGGTTTTTTATTGCTACTAATTAAAAATATCTGTTTTTCGGTGTTATATTTTTCAAAATAAGTATCTAGTAATTTTTTTAGAATTTCACAATTTACCTTTTTCTTAATTTTCCCTAGTGTTTTAGCTGTTTTATACTTATTAAAAATAAATTCGTATGAATCATTATTAATAACTAGATAATTATATTTATCATTTAGATTATCATGATTTGAAACAACTTTACAATTAATATAATTACCCAATCTTACAGGAGTTTCTAGAACAAACAAAGAAAGGCATAGAAAGTCTTTAAATGTTGCAAAATCAATATTATTATTATCAATATATTTAAGGGCTTCTTCTTCAACTTTATTTTCTAATACGTTCCATTCAACCCAATTTTCAGCCTCTCTTTCGGTCATTTGCTGTTTTTTTTCATTTTCAATTCGTGTAGACATTAGAGTATTTAATTTTTTTAGATATGCATCTGTTATGCTCAATGGAGCATCTAAAATTTTTAATGTTTTGATTAAGCAAGAAATAGTAGAAATTATTGAATTAAGTTTATAGTCTTTCTCAATTAATTTTTTTTCTACTAGGTCAACATTTGATAAAAATTCTAAATTGAGATTTTCTAATTTATCGCCGTACGATAATTCAATTCTACGTAAAGCACTAGAAAAAGCACGTTTTGTATATATGGACTGATTAGGATAAAATTGCTCTTCTAATTCGCAAAAATCTTTTAAACTAAAACCCGAATATCTAACTAAACAACTAGTCATATTATATATATAAAATATTCTTTTTAAGAAAAAGAATTCAAAAACATTTTAGAAAAAGTAAGACAAAAAATACTTAACGCATAATAGCTAGGTTAGCGTAATTCAATACGCTGTTATATTGTGATAAATTGTTCATTGTTTGAGTTTGGTCAAGTGGGGGTTGTGGTAATTCTGCATTAGTTGTCTTAACAGCCGAAGAAACTTGAAGATTAATTTGGTCTTGGCTGAAATTGCTAGTATATCCACGAAATCCGTATTGATAAGAAACAGAAATTGACCTTAAGTTATTTACATTTTCGTTAGAATCGGCAGTTTTACCTGTTGCGGCATCTGTTACCTGGTATAAATCGGCAAAAGCACCGGCTTCATTAGCAGCCCCAGCCATTGAATGATGTGGGGGATAAGAGCCGTTGAGAGCTATTGCTTGGTGAAGGACTTGTTCAGCACAACCACTAAGAACATTATCGTCGGCGGTGCTGGCTAGTTTATCACTTGCACTAGTTACGGTGTCAACATCAAAGTCGTAGGGAAATTGGAGCCCATTGCGCCCGACTCTGTATGAACGTTGACCGATCACTTCATTAATAACAGTTCCACATTTATTAAAGTTATTTCTTGTGGTGTTGTTTGGTTGAGCTACACAAGTTAATTTATCCATGCTTTGAACCATTGGTTGTATAACGATTGTATCGTTGCTAGATTGGATAATTTGGAGATTGTTTGAAACTTGTTTAAATCCAATCATAGATAATCCCGCATATACTTTAGGATCCATGTATTGATAACGACCAAACAATTTAACATTTTTAAGATTATATGTATAATTATTAGTTAAAACAACGCTATTTGTGTTATCAACATTAAATAAAGCTTGTTTAGTTGAGTTTAAGAATACACTAATTTGAATACCTCCCACACTTTGAAGGGCTAGTTTACTGTCTGCCTTAGTCAAAAGACCACAATTGATAGGAATACAGAAAGGAACTCCGTCATCTGCTAGGGCTCCACGAGTTAATTTGTTCATACTGCCTCTAACAAATGAAGAACCGAGAACCATATTATCATTTTCACCGACTCCAGCATCTACGGCGTTCATTGTTGATGCTCTATCTAATTTAGCAATTATATCATATTGTTGACGTTGTTCAAGTGATACATTAGCCCGTCTTGAATTAATTTCAACTTTTGATATAAAAGCGTGAATACCGATAGAATTATCAACCCCAATTTCAATGGAGGTAGTTGGATCTCCAGTTATATCAGATTCTAAATATGGGGTTGTAGAATCTGTGTTTATTTGTAGAGTTCCTGTCATTCTAAGACCGTCTAAAACTGCATTTTGCACACTAGGTACTATAAAGTTAATGACGTCTTGACCGCTGTCGTATGAAAACTCTTGAACGTTGTTGATAGGTTGTAATTCAAAATATTGTCTACTAGTAGCCATTTTATAATAATATA
>Ga0208162_1000593_pt1 | contig 20565 bp, 20 predicted proteins | sample CB_VirMetaG_4_FD_184539 | JGI IMG/M metagenome (GOLD analysis project Ga0208162, IMG submission 184539) | Freshwater to marine saline gradient viral communities from Chesapeake Bay - CB_1508_1M Viral MetaG (SPAdes) (version 4) | ecosystem: Environmental > Aquatic > Marine > Coastal | place: USA... | reverse complement strand
GAAACGCCTGATTACTTCTTTACTGATTGTCTCGCGAGCAAAGTCTGCGAGTGGTTTCTTGGACTTCAGGTAAAGAGGTCTGATCAAATCACCATGTTGCTCAGTGAATAGATCCAGACCAAACATTTGTGTCCATTGTTCTGGAGGAAGCATGGTCTCACTAATACGAGCATTAGCACGGATCTTATCCAAGTTCTTGGGAACCCACATACAATAGGTTTCCAGAGCGTTATCCATGATCTGCTTACGATCGGTCAGTGCGAATTTCATATTCGTTAATGAATTTGTTCTAATTATATATGGTTTGAATTTTTTTGTCAAGCAATCAATTCAACGAACTCACTGAGAATCTTTTTATTAACCTTCTTAGACGAAAGAGATTTTTTGAAGGCATTCCGAATCTGAGTTTTGGTAGCGTTATCGTCCACATCAAACTCAGTATCCTTTGAAAGTTCAGTGCTGGACAGGGCAAAGTACTTCAGATAACCAGTATTCGAGAGGGTAAATGAACGAAGTTTCCTCCACTTTTTCATTACCTTTTCGACTTCATCGTACCCAGAAATGTACCTACGAATGAATGCTCCTGCATCACGAGATTCGACAATCCTGAACCCAATCACATTCAAGTCTGGATAGGTCTCAGAAAGATGGTCCAGCAGACTCTTAGTGAAGTCCTGATATTGACCATCAAAACGAGTCACAGTGCCAGTTTTGCGATTCCTCAGGAAGGATCCAGGACGAACATGTCCACGACCCATGTATGGTTCTTGCTCCCATGAACGCTTAACGACACGATTCAGGGGGATAGGAGGTGCCTCACCATCAGTGAATACGATGCATTGAACTTTCTGAGCACCCGAACTCTTCTTGAATTCAGGAAGAATAGTATGAAGAGAAACGACTGCTTCATTCAACGGAGTGCCTGACAGGTTAAGACGCCAGGGAACACTGAAGTCAGGACCACTACGCCAGGAAGAGAAGTAGAAAGCGAGTCTGAAGAGATTACGCATGTCATCCTCAAAGTGAGTTGACTTGCTGCTGAGGAAGTTCAACATTGCAAAGTCATCAGAGACATGAAGTTCATTCTCTTTGAGTTCACATTTCTGGGGAGGGAGTACACCATCACGGCTGTGGAACCATTCGTTAGTAAATGCATACACATCAAAGGGAATTCCAACCTTCTTACAGAACCATACAAGGTTCATAATTTGCTTAACACTGTCCAGGAGGACACGCTCCATAGATCCCGACCAGTCAAGAACAAAGATCAGACCATGGTTTTTACCGTCAGGGGTGACAGTAATCTTCTTAAAAAGATCCTCGTTGTACTTGTAAGTGTGGAGTTTAGTGCAATCCAGAATACCAGTCCTAGAAACTGCCGAGCGAGAATATGCATCAGCAGTCTTACGACACTCGAACTCTTTTACCAGATAGTTGACTTCCTGGTTAGCAGACTTCTTGTAAGAATTGTACTCAGAATCCACCTTCTCAAAAAGATCTACGGGATCAAGACCATACTCTTCACGGTCAGCATTTTTTTGCTGCTGTTGTGCTGCCCAGAAAGTAGCAAGGACATCACGAATATCCTTGTTCTGAGCAATAACACTCTCACTATTAACCTTAGGAACTTCCACATAAGTGCTTTCGACACCCTGCATCTCTGCAAGTTCTTTCAGTTTTTCTTCTAGAGCATCCATAGTCTGAGTTTCAAACTCATCGCTATGACCGCCCTGGGGGGACTGTTCTTTCTCTTCAGTACCTTCACCCTCCTCAGTCTCTGGAGCGTCTTCCTGACGGTTCTCAGTGGTCTCTGGGGTGGAGTCGCTAGGAGTCTCTTCCTCAACAGTCTCAGAACCACCAGACTCTGACTGTTGGGGAGCAGGAAGTTCGTAAGATTTTTCCTCTTGCTTCTGCTGACAGAAGTCTTTGAGTTTGATAGAAAGTTCTAGAACCTGATCAAAGGTCTCAGCAGCGGCAATCTCATTGATGATCTCCATCTCCTGACCACGATCAATCGGAACCTGAGTATGATTGCCGACCTTAAACCAAAGGTTCACACGATCGGGAAAACTGTAGGTAGACAGATCATCATCACCGAGACAAAAGAAGTCCTCGTCCTGCAATTCCTGATATCCACGATAGAAAGTCTTGGCAAGACCAGCGAACTTACGCTTCATCAGTTTTTCGATACGAGCATCTTCAATGATGTTTACGAACTGATGAGGTGCCTCACGATATTTTTCTTCGCACATCCAGTCACGGTCTGGGGTGAACAAAGCATGGCCCACCTCATGCGAGACAAGAAGATCATAGACAGTCGAACTAGCAATCTTCCAGATAGGAAGAATCAAGACGCGACTGTGGACATTGAAGGATGCAGTCTCTACCCGCTTGTGCTCTACAATAAGGTTCTCGGTGGCAAGCAGTCGGGCGAGTTTGCCCTTGATGTCATGAAGCATGGATCTCGTCTCGTATGCACCTATTATAAAACCCCCGACGCTGGTCGGAGGTCTTAGTGTACCGCTTTTTAAACTGTCTTAGCCTCGCTTTCGCCTGGCGTAATGCCTGTGGTTTTAAGCGACGCTTTTGGTCCTTCTTAGAATGGTGTTGCCAGTTTGGGGTGTTCATTGTTCTACTGCGCTTTTCTCAGACTTGTACGAGAATCCTCCTTGCTTCCTGAATTCTATCACAGTATTGAACTTGTCTAGCATGTCCTGCTTATGGGAGATGACAAAGACATTTGCGTCTTTAATGACATAACGAATGATCTTTAGGAATTCGTCTGTGCCAAACCCATCGAGAGAACTATCGAACACTTCGTCCATAATAAGAAGGTTTGTGTTCGCTGAGTTTTTGAACCTAGCAACTTCTCTCCATGTGAAGAGAAGCGCCAGGTCGATTCTCATTTTTTCGCCCTCCGAAAAAGATGAATAGGAGAACTTGTCGTGGATTGGATTTTGAATCGTTTCGTTAAACTCTTCGTCTAGATGGAAGTTGATGTAAAAATCCATCATCTGTAAGTAACGATTCACCTGCTGGTTAATCAAAGGGAGATATTTTTTGATTATCTTTGCTTTTACTCCGCCGTCTTTTAACAGTGAGTATGCAAAATCGTTGTAGTTTATCTCCTCTTTTTTGGAAGCAAGACTATCGAATACAGTCTGAAGTTCTCCTTTGTACTGCTCTAGTTTCTCATGTTCAGAATTTCTGTTTTGTAGCTGATCGGTAAGAGTTTGAATTTCCGATTGTAAATCTCTTGACTGTCGCTGCAGTCCAGAAATCCGAGTATTGTTTTGAGAAATGCCATGCGTGAGGTCAGTAATCTCCTTTGATAAGGTTTTAAAGAGACGCTCTCGATCTTCTTCTTCCTTTATCGACTCCTCCAGTTGTTTAAAACCTTCGTTGAGTTCCTTGGCTCTATTTTGAGCGTCGCTAATTTTATTTAGTCTGAAGGTCTCTTCAATAGACTGTGTGCAGGTAGGGCATACCGTATTCTCTGTAAAGAACTTATGCTCTTTAGTAATTGTAGATACCTTTTGTGAAATCTTGCCTTTGAGATTACCAAGTTTCTTGAGTTTGTCTGTAGCACCAGATACTTCATCAAGATTCTTAGAAAGTGTTACCATTTCCTGATCGAGAGTTTCATTCTTCTGCATAAGAGTATCAATCTCTACAGAGATACTATCGATCTTACCTTCCTTCTCCTTAATATTATCTTTACCTCTAGTTTCAATATCCAGGATAAACTCTTCTTGCATACGAACTTTATCCTTAGAAGCAGATTTCTTATACTCAAGAGCCTTAACTGCTTCCTTATGCTTACGAATCTGCTCCTTGATGAGACTATTCATGGCAGAGAAGATACGAATATCCAGGAGGTCCTCAATAACCTCTCTACGGTTCGCCTGAGTCAACTGCATGAACGGAACAAAGTTGCTGCTACCCAAAATGACAATCTGAGTAAAAGACTTATAGTTCAGTTTGAGAATATTATCTTCTAGAATCTTTTGATTAGCGCGATCATCTGCTTCCTTATTACGCATCTCACCATCGACAATGATATCAAACACATTCGGTTTGATGCCACGACGAACGATATAGTCTTTAGGACCAACTGAAAATTCAATCTCTACAAGACATCCTTTATCATTGGCAGTGTTAACTAACTGCGGTTTGTTGATCTTACGATAAGGCTTATTAAAAAGAACAAAGCAAAGTGCATCCAGAACAGTGGATTTACCAGCTCCATTAGTACCCACAATAAGAGTAGTGCCATGAGTGTTTAGATTCATCTCCGTCCACTGATCTCCAGTGGATAAAAAGTTCTTCCATTTAATCTTCTTGAAGAGAATCATGCTCTTGTTCAGGGGGGATCACGATGTCATCGGCAGTGATGACAGTATATTTGTAATTATACACCTCACACGCTTTTATTGCAACTTCTTCGTCAACCTCAACTACTTCCATCTCTACGCCCTCGTTATCTTCCAGTTGCATGGCATAACGCTCAGCATCGTCCTCTTGCTCAAAGAGGAAGAGAACCCTATCACCAGCAAAATCTTTTACTGCATAGGCACCTTCTCTTTTGCCTTCTTCGGTGAGCAAATACATTACTCTACCTCACATGCTTGCCTGTAAAGGGTTCCGATCATTTCTTTAACTCTGGACTTGTCCAGTTCTACATCAGATTCTTCTATGTATCTGTGTAGGATAGCAATGGTATTTTCATCTTCCTCTGCCTCAAAGTCTTCCGAGTGAACCCATCCTTGATTGTAATCAAAGTTCTCAATGACCTTTAACTCTTCTACACCTACGGTATGGAGTTTGTCGATGAACTTCTCAAAGTCTTTTGGACTGGACTTCTTACGAACAATCAGTTTTACGATCTTACCAGCATACTCTCTAGCATCAAACATTTGATATGGAGTATCCTCATAATAGATGTTGTAGAACATCCTGTAAGGATTGTTGATTGGTGTCAATTCATAAGTATCGGTATCAAAGATATGGAAACCTCTGGGGTCCTCTACATCGTTCCAATACATTTCATATGGATTTCCAAGGTAGAAAATCTTACCATCGCTGCTGCGAGTATGATAGTGACCGCTGAAGACTCTATCAAACTTCTCAAAGATCTCTGGATCGTTACCTCTATCCTGAGTGAATCCGCGATAAGCAGCAAATCCATTCAGTTCTAGGTGACCTACTGCAACCTTTGCCTTAGATGATTTAATCTTCTTCAGAACCTTATCTTGGTTCTCAGTATTCATCCACCCCAGAAAAAGAAACTTCGTCTTATCAAGGGTATACTCTGCACAATCTTGTATAAGAGTAATATTATTATACTCTCGTAATAATAGATCGACAGTGTTAATGTTGTTATTGTTTTTGTAGTAGGCAGTATGATTACCCACAACGGTGTAAACATTAATACCAAGATCTCTGAGATTGTCGTAGTAATTCTTCTTAGCCCACTCCAGAGACCAAAGATCAATCGAGCGGCGATTGTCAAAAGTATCGCCCATGTCGATGACCGTGGTAATGCCTTCCCTCTGTAGGGTTGGGAAAAATACTGTTTCATAGAACTTCAGGAAGTAGTCGTGGAATAACTTACTACCCTTCCGACATCCAAAGTGTTGATCAGTAATAATAGCGACTTTCATCGATTCAGTCTATATTGAATATTATCTTTAATGGAATTATAGTCGGAAGCAGATCCCGATGCACCCTCTTCAACGACCATTACCTGATCGTATCCAGTTCTTTCAATAATCTTTGTCTTGATTTCCAACTGCTTTTTCTCCTTTTGGATCCTACGAAGGAACGCATAATAAATGATCTGGGTGAAATAAGCAAATGGGTTATTGGATTTCTCAGGATCAAAGTTATGTATATACTGAACGCAGTTCTCAATTCCATCACCGATCATATCCTCTCGGAACATGTAGTTCACGAAGTTCGGTTTGTATGAAAGGTGTGTTGCAATCTTCAGAAAACACTCTCCAAGATAATTTCCAATTGGAGGAGGTGGAAGATCTTTCTCTTTCGCAATAGCACACTTCTTCCGATAGACAACCATTGCCTCCAGAAGTTCTTTATTATTTACATAATGGTCAGATCTCTTCCTAGGCATGGAACATCTGTTTAACTGTACAAATTATAACACAAAGATAAGAATCTGTCATGGGCTTGACAAGGTATCAAAATCTCAGTATAATCCTCCTTGTGAGGGTTCAAGAGAAGTAATAGCTTTGAAGCTTTTACTTATACATGAGTAGCAATTCCAGAAACAGTATCATTTGCGGTGTTGAAGATTTTTTCTAGCTTTGTACGAGCGTCATCTACACTACTAACATATCCCATCTTTTTACTCACTTTAACCTTTTTATCTCCTTCTGAATAGAATTCTTTTTGGAGATTGTAATGTAAATAAGCATCTACCATTTCATGATCTGCAGGAAGCTCTGTCATGGTGATGACTTTATCTGGTTTGATAAAGAAAATATCGTCATCTGGAACTGACATCCAAGGGACTAATTTCATATATCCCGTAGGACCTCTGTGAACCGTTTCCACTTTAAGAGGTGTCTGTAAGATAATGAAAGGATTGTCCTCGTTATCATCAATGATAATTTCTGATATTAGTTCTTCACCAGATACTAGTTTTAGTACGCAGTAAAAGTTTAGTTCGTCATTCATTTTTACTCTTTAGATTAACTTTTATAATCTCATAATTAAAGTTTTCTTCGTTGTAAATTTTTATCCTTTCAATAAGATGATTGAGTGTATAGTTTTTTCTCACCTTACTGGAGCAATCATCCGCAATATCGTATAGAGTTGCTTTAAACTTATTCTGTCCCTTTCTCAAAACCCTACCAATGCTTTGGAGGTTCCTAATTCTTGATTTAGATGGGGATGCGAAGATTACATTATGAAGATTTTTAATATTGATGCCAGTGCTGAATGTTCCGTAAGACGCTACAATAATGGCATTGTCTTGAGTTTCTGTGATAGAGCGAGCGAGTTCTCTATTTTCAACATCCACACCACCATGGATGAAGAATACTTTTCGGTTTTCATCGACCGAACTATTTATCATTTCGTATAATACCTTTCCATGGTCTTCTACCCGAGAGAAGAGAACCAAGGTATTTCCCTTAAGATCCAACGCCAAATTCTTAATAAACTTGTTTCGCTGATCGTGCTTGATGAGGTACTGGATTTCCTCCTCATACGCCGAAAACGGGTTTTTTCCATGAGTTAATAAAATAATTTTTGCATTTAATGTTGCTAAGTATCCCTTTTCCATCAGTTCATCTGTTCTGATGATCTTATATGATGGACCAAAGAGACCTTCCAGTACTAACTTATGAGTCTGTGTGCCATCCAGAGTACCAGTAAATCCATACCTGTACTTTGCATGATGCAACTTAGTCATGATACCAATCAGAGACTTTGACTTGAACTGATGTGCTTCATCTCCGATTACACAGTCAAATCGTTCAAAGTATTTTCTTTCTAATTTATAGATAGATTGCCAGGTGGTAATTACTACTGGTGCAGATGCTTCACGCTCACGACCAGCATATACTTTGTGGCAGTATGACTCAACATCCCAACCATAGTCTTCAAAGTCCTTATACATCTGCTCTACCAGAGATGTCGTTGGAACAACTACAAGAATATTTTTCTTATGCTCTGCAAAGTACCTCACGATTGAGTAAATCATCAAAGATTTGCCAGAGGCTGTTGGGCTTATCAATAGTCTTCTATTGTGTTTCAGAGCATCGTATACACCCTCAATTTGATAATCCCTAGGAGCATGTCTAGAGATTGATGTCATGTAATCTTTGACACCCTCCTCAGAGATCATATCATTGGACTCGAATGGTAGTCCGTAGAACTTATTGTTCTCGAATGTGTATTCGTATTTGTATCTCTTACAGAAAGAGACTACTTTATCTAAGAGACCTACATAAATCTCACCAGTCTGCATATTAAAGAGGCGAATCTTTCCGTCCCAGTATCTTTTTCTATACTGAGGCATAAATTTTGCACCCTCAACATCAAAGGTAAACTGATCAGACAACTCGTGATACACATGAGGTTCTGCTTCAATCTTGAGAAATACTTCGTTCTTCTTAGAAATTACGATCTTACTCATTCGGAATATACTTGTTGTACACTTTTCTAATGTTCTGCGTAATCGGTAGACCACCTGTGTATGTTTCTAACAGTTCTCCATTTTCATCAGTAACGATCAGAACAGGAGTCGCAGTTACACCATACTTCTTAGCGAGAGCAAGATTCTCTTCTGGAATTGGTTCATCACTAAAGTCTTCCAGATATACTTCACTAATCTGATCTTTACGGTCATCTTTTAATGCATTGATATATCTTTTAACCAATCCACAAGGACCGCAAGATTCTTTTGTAAACATGTAAATCATTTGATGTAACCCTCTTCTTCTAACCATTTACGAGTGAGTGGTGTTGGTTCATATACCTCCCACATTTTTCCATTAGCACATGCTTGCAGTGCTTTCATTGTCATACCCTCGGTATAGCCTGCCCATGCTGCTTCTGCTTCCCACGGGACCGCTGAGGCAGGGTAGGTACGCTCTGCCATCACACGCCAGATCATAGGAACATCTTCTTCGGGATGAATGATAGCAATCAAATTATTTTTAATGCTACCTGCCATACAATCTTGTGCAGCGTGCCATCCTTCATGACGCATCACTTTCATTAGCGTGCCAGGATCATCCATATAATTCTTATTCAAAAAGAAGTTATTGCTCACGGTGTGATACACACCACGATGTCCTGGTGGAAAATACTTATCGTCCGCAAGGAATACTTGAGTGCCGATCTGATTAAGTGACGAGAGCATATTATTAAACTCTGCTGCCACTGGTGTGAACTCTTCTGTGTTAGGATACTTAGAAGAAATGTCTAATACAGAAAATACTTCTTCAACACCTTTGGTACACTCACGAAGAATCATACAACCCATAGAATCCATGGTCTTGTATCCTTTAATGTGCCCATCTTTATGATCTGCTAATGCAGAAGCGGGGGTCAACGCTAACAGTGCAGCGAGGAATAAATTTTTCATAATTAACCTGCAACTCTTTGCCAATTGTTCCAATCAATAATATTTTTGAGCATGAAGCTCCTATTATTGATTTGTTTAATGATATCTTCTAGATAGGTAAGCATTACATTGTAATACTTAATCTTCAGTTCGATTGTCTGAATCTTTTCATCCGCTGCCATATGTCTCTGAATGGCATCTTTCTCCCTAACCTTGTATGGAAAGGGATCATCCTCATAAACTTCTGGTGATGCCTTGCCCGTGTAATAGTTATATCTTTCTAACCTTACCGTAGAGTCCTGTGCTTGGGCTTTTTCTCTCAGAAGTTTAATCGTATTGTAAATGTCGAAATACTTAGCGTGTAGAGACGGAATCTTTGCAGATTCATCGTGAATATTAAATTTGTCAATCTGTGAGTCTTTCTCCCACATACTTTGTATAGTTTCTAAGTTCATTACAATAGATTAAATTGAGTATCGAAGATCTCATACAACAGATACTTAAAAGTCACTGTTGCTGTAAAGTATGTATAATCGTTTTCACTGGCAGTAAATTCCAAAGACGATAGTGAAATTGGGAACATGTCAGTGAACTTTACATAGATCATAGGGTTATAGTTACTGTTCAGAATAGCGAGTGTTCCGTCACTAAACTGCTGACCATTTTCTACAGAACCTCTATCATCCACAAGATCTCTGAACTGTTGTAGAGATTTGGGATATCCCAGACCGTAGATCCAGTTATGGATCTCCATATAGTTTTCCATGTTCTCATCTACAAGAAACTGTAGAGTGAGATCTTCAAATGCAATGGTATCTCCAGGAATAGGAACTTCTTTCAGATAGTTACCTACACCAATAGAACCTAACTGAATGCCAGGTAACTTTGCGCTATTAGAAAAGAAGTCTACCTTTGGTGTCTTAGCAAGGGTAAACTTAAATCCAGTAGGAGACAGATAGTTCCTGTTCTGAATTTGTTTTGAGTAAAAACTGTTTGTCATTGATTGTTCTCGTCTAATCCCAATTCTCTAAGGTAATCTATCCACCACTGTGGATCTTTTTGTCTTTTCCAGTTAGGAACTGGCAATCCTTGAAGCGAATAGTATTCACTAATCGCTTCATCGATAGTCTGTGCGATCTCCATACTCCTCTTCCTCTGCATCAACATCCTCATATGGGTTTGCCACAAAGGGTCCTCGTTCGCGAAGAGGTTCTTCTCTGACATAATCCGACTCAGCATTAACAGCTTCGATCCAGACTGCAAGTTTCATTACAATGAAGAGAATAATCAGTGGTGTAAAACAACCAACCAAGATTACTGGATTCATGGTCCTATGGACACTCTTATGAACATATTTAGACAAAAAAAAGGGACCCTTTCGGATCCCCATATATTACATCAGGATTTTTCTACAGATTTTTTTGCATGAATTGTTCCCGATCGCGTCGCATTCAATTAGGCATTCGTAATAGTCATTAATCTTTTGGTTTTCGATCTCCAAATCGTGAATAGTTTTCTCGAAATGACGCCATTCGTCTAATTGACCGCGAGAAAGGATGTTGTGCATGTTTCCTCCATGCAATGTGACACATGATCTATTGGGAGGGAGTTTGGTTCATTTCACCACCTCGCATAATTCTACTACTATATATCCAAAATGTATTGAAATACACACTTTAAGCAATAAAAATTTATGCCTACGAGTTTATACCTAGGCATAAAAAAAGAGGGTCCGAAGACCCTCCTGATTGAGTTGTGAATGAATCACATGAGGTTTTGAACAACCGTTCTCTGGTAGTAGCGGTTGGTGTTGGGGAAGATGCGACCCATACCCTGATTGGTGCCTTCTGCGAAGGGGTTGGCGATAAGACCATAACGGGTCTTGAAGCCGATCTTGGGCTGGAAGCTGTTCTCGCCAACGGCACGAACCATTTGCAGAGGAACATAAGGGCAGTAGAAGAGACCAGCGTCATAGGGGCTGGAACCCTTGTAACCGACAACATAGTACTGGTTAGCAGCACTGTTGGCAGAGAAGGGATCGATATAGACTCTGTACTTGCCGTTGATAGTACCAGCGAAGGTATTACCAGTGTCGTCAACCTGCAGGTTGGCGTTAAGGGCGGGGGTGTAATCGAGTACACCAGCCATGGTCAGAGCAGAAGCAACATCAGCAGAAGTCAGGATGATGTTACCCTTCCCTCTACGAGTTCTCTGGGCGATTCTGTTAGCATCTCTTTCGATGTTGAACAGCAGACCCTTGAACTTCTCAACGCTCCAGCGACCGTTGGAGTCAACATCCAGGTTGAAGAAACCTTGGTTAGCAACATTGACCTGCGAACCAGCTTCAGCAACCTTATAGATGGTTCTGATGACTTCACGGTTGATCTCAGCGAGGATCTCGCTGGACAGGATGTTTGCCAGTTCGGCTTCAGCGTTCAGACCGTGGATAGCCTTGAGGTCTTGTGCGAGTTCTAAGGAGTACTCAGCCTTCAGAGCACGGGACTTAGCGGTAACGGTGACCTTCTCGATCGAGAATGCCATTTCGTTGAAATCGCCATTGGTGCCGTCGCCCAGAGCTTCGGAGTCACCAGTCGCCATACCTTGACCAGTGGTGTACTGGCTGTTGTTACCCAGAGCAGCGCCAGAAGCGTTGAGGATCTGGGGGTTGTCGCCCAGTTGAGTACCAGTCGAACCGAAACCAACGGTGCCGCCAGCGCCAACCTGACCGCTGTAGTTACCTTGAGTCTCCTGACCCAGGGTGTTACCAGCAGAGAAGGTGGTGTCGGGCTCGTTGAAGAATGCCTCGGTGCCAGACTGATCGGTGTAGCGGGAGCGCATTGCGAAGATCAGTCCAGTAGGACCGTTCATAGGCTGAACGCCAGCCAGCTCATAAGCGACCAGGTTAGGCATGGAGCGTCTGATCAGCGAGATCAGAACGGGGTCGAAACCAGCAACAGGACCAGTAGCGGTAGCGCCACCAGTGAAACCGTTAGAAGCACCAACAGCGTTAGCAGAGTTGGTGGGGGCTTCGGTCAGCATCGAGCTGCCGTTTTCAAAGGCATGTTGCTCACGCAGGAAACGCTCTTGGTTCTCAAGAAGAACGGCGGTAACTGCTCTACGGTGGGAGTCTTTAATAGCGCCCGCGCCATCGGCGTCGAGCAATGGAGCCCACTTCTCCATTAAATGTTCAGAATTAAACATTGTCCTTGTTTACCTCGTGTTGGGAGATTGTGTTTGCGGATTGATTATTGGCCCATTCCAAGGGCTTTCAGATAAGATGCCATCGAGTTAGAAACATCGATGCCCTCAGCACTGACACCTTCAGAAAGGGTTTCAGCTTTATTAGATGTTTGAGCTGCTTTGTTGTTGGGGAAATAAGATTCCTTCAGCGTAACCAGCTTCTCACGGTATGCGTCTTCGCCCTCAAACTCGACTCCCTCAGCGAGAGAATATAACTTTTCCTTTTGTGTCTGAGCAAGACCTTCAGCGACTTCGCGGAAAATTCCATCAGCTGTAGATTCGCCAAGGCGCTTGTTCAGGGAAATGTTCTTCTCGATTTGTTCGTTAAGTCTGTTTTCCATTTCATCAAGTTTGGAGACCATGCTCTCCAAAACATCATATTTATCTTCAGGGATGTGTACATAATGATCTTCAAAAAGACCCTTCATTCCACTCAGGAACGATTCGGTCATTTCGGTCTTCAGACCGTGCTCTACTTCCAGAGCATTTTCCTTGAGCCACTCGTCGGAAACATACTCAAGGTATGCATCGACGCGCTCAATGAGCTCCTGCTTAACACCTTCAAGGTGCTCAGACAGGGTAGCTTCGTATTCTTTGGCGAGCTCTTCTTGGACTTCATTTACTTTAGCAGTAAGAGCAGCCTCGAAGATGGTCTTCGCTCTTTCTTGGAATTCTTCGGAGAGTTCTTCGCCGCCAAACAGAGCAGCAAGATCCTCTTCAATGTCTACAGGAGATTCTTCGACGAGTTCTTCGTCCGACTCAACTTCTTCCTTACCAAGAACTTTTCTTGCAGCACCATACAGAGCAGCACCAGCAGGTCCAGTAGTCTTACCGTCGCCTGTGGTGTAACGCTGTTGACCAGAAGAAGTTTTATGAGCCTTCTTCATAGGCTTATCGAGAAGTTCTGAAATGACTTCTTCATCTGCATCCATCTCGGTCTCCTCGTAGGAAGCTTCTTTTCCGAGCGATTGCATCGCATCCGCAGCCTTAGCGCCACGATTTACGATATCTCTAACAGTTTTAACAGAGGCAGGCTTCAGCTTGGCAGAATCGTTATCTGGTTTGTAGTTTTCGGGGGTAGGACCACCCAGATCTTCTACGCTAGCCAGACCTGTTGCGGAAGGTTCCGACAACTTGGGCATCGATTCAGCAGCTTTCGCACCCCTGGTGACAGGATTTTCCATCTCTTGTAATTCCTTAGCGGACATCTGAACTTTCTCCGATTAAGTAGATCGTTGATATAATCTATATTTATTTATAAATTAGAGATTTGATAAGAACTGATTAAACAGATTGAGCTTATGCTCCTCTAATCTCTTTTGATCGACCAGCGTATTAACTTGCTTGTAAGTTTTTTCTGCGAGTCTTTCTCTGATGATTCCACCATCCCATACCCAATCTTTCCCTTCCATAATTCCCTGAACAAATGCGTCAGGTGCGGAAGGATCAGCAACGATATCGGCAGCAGTTGCGAGCATAAAGTCATCAGAGACAATCTTTACGCCTTCGTTATTTACACTCAGAGTACCAAGACCACGCGAGGAAACTCCGAGTTTTACGCCTTCATCGATAAGGTTCTGTGCAATCTTGCCCATTGGAGTGCTCAAGATCTTTGCCTTACCAATAAAGTTAGATCCACTTTCTCTAAGAGAAATGATCTTGTGGGAAACTCTATCGAGGTTTACGGTAGGACCATCAGGGTGTCCAAGTTCGCCAAGTGCGCGACCAGATGCAACGAAATTCTCATTGTATCGCTCTACCTCTCTTCGCAGAGTTTGCATAGGATACATGCGTCCATTGCGATTCTTGATATCTCCCTGAAGGAAGATGCCCTCAATAAACATAGACTTTTTACCGTCGCGTTGTTCGACGATAACTTCTACCTGTTCGATCTCTTCCGTAATTAATTTCATCGTTCTTAGTTAGTGAATCCTACTTTAGCAACCTTCAATGCTCCTCCAATACCATAGATAAGGTCAGAGGCATTTTTCTGGATTTGTTCGCTAGTTCCATCGGGAAGAGTAATCGAACCGATTCCACTAAAGGAACTATCCTGAACATGAAGAACAACATCCGATCCAGAGTCATTAAGAACTCTAACGACCGTTGCTTTATCTACAGTTGTACTGTTAGCAATACCAACAGCCAATACTGATTCCGCGCCTAAGATTTGAATCCTAGTCATTACTCTTCGTCTCCAGAAATTTCTTCACCAGCGTTTTGACCAAAAAGACTTGCCGCAGCATGTGGTCTCAGACTATCAATTCTTTGTGCAGACTTTGCAAAAAGAATATCTTTAATTTGATCGCTAATGTCAGCTGCAGAAGCATCTGTAGCAATCATATTGACGAGTTCTTCCATGATTTATCAGGTACTGATATGGTTATTTATATTTCTCCCTCATTGGGACCTGGTTCTTTGGGAGCTTTTTGTGGTTGTGGTGCAGGTGTGGGAACTGCTTGCTGCTCTGCTCCGCCCTGTTCCATACCCTGTTGCTGCATCATGGGATCCATTGCACCTTGCTCTAACTCCAACATCTGCTGGTTTGGATCTGGAAGAACACCCGCCGCAATTTCTGCTTCGATCTGGTTATCGATCTCAACAATCTCCTGATCTCTCTGACGCAGAATCTGTCTTCTTACATACTCGGTAGAGTAGTAACGACCAACATAAGGTTCGATTTGCATCAGAAGAGCTAAGCGACCCTCCATCAGTTCTTTATCTTTCAGTTCCGCAAAGTGGTTGTCGTAGATAAAGTCAAACTGAATGTGCTCAGACATGATCTCCCAATCTTCGGGAGTAACAATATTCTTGAGCAGAAGTTGAGTCTTCAGCAGATCGAGGAACAGATTGCTAAATCTCTTACGCAGTCTTCCAACAAACTTAGCAAACTTCAGTTCGTCACGAGTAATTTCGCTGGAACGACCGAGATTGAAACCATCTCCAGAACCCGCGATTCTAGATTCGGGCACTGCAAGAGATCTGTAAAGTTTGCCTTGGAAGTATTCGATATCCGAAAGTTCGCCAAGGTTTTGTCCACCAGGAAGAGTAGTGATCTCAGTTCCACGACCACCCTCACGACGAGGTAACCAAAAGTCTTCCAACATGGACATGTACTTCTTATCGTCGCGCATCTCACCAGTGTTGGAATCATACACCAGTTTGTTGCGATAGCGAGACATTACATCGCGCAAATATTGTTCTGCCTTAATCTTAGGCAGGTTACCCACATCGATGTAGAAGATTCTACGCTCAGGTGCTCTACTCAAACGGTAGATAACCAGAGAGTCTTCGATCATTCTTAACTGATTCAAAGACTTAATTGCCTTTTGAAGATAAGAAAGAACTGTACCCTTGTTTCTATCTACCAGACCAGAGGTACAGTATGCAATAGATTCTCTAGAGAACTTAACACCTTTCATTGCCTGACTAGCGCCAGGTTGACCAATGTTTACTGGGAATACTGGTTTTGGGGTATAAAGAAAATACTCTTCAATCTCTGGGAAATATACTTTATCAGCTTCATGTACATTAGCAGTATTGAAGATCTGACCCTTATCATCTTTCTTTTTTTCCTTACGCACATAGCGCATTTTGACAGGATCAATGTATCTAAGTTCTTGAATACCCTCGTTAGGATTCTTAAGATCGATTACCTTATTGTAATATAATCTTCCATCTACATACCAATTCTTAAAGATTTCATGTGCTTTAGTATCAAAGTCCAGAAGATCTTTGATGTGCTTGAACTCTTCGCGAATAATATTCTTAATACCATCAGATGCTCTAAGATTCTCCAGATCAATCTCTACAGGAGAATCATTAGTATCTGATACAATTGCTTCGTTTACGATATCTTCTACGGCATTATCCACCTCTGGGTGGAGTGCCATCTCTCTATACTTTCTAATAAGTTCATGCTCAGTCTTGTAGATCCCTTCGAGATCTAAAACTTGACTAGAAAATCCACTAGAAATATAATAGTCAACCCCGTCCTCTCCTGTTTGAGGGACGGGGGACACTACACCTTTCGGTGCATCATCATTATCTTCAATAGAAAATCCAAAAAGACGAGCCATTATTATAAGAAGTGCCTGATTATTAACTATTTATCAGGCAACCGCTCCGCCATTTCCGTCAGCTTCCCACCACTGAACTTGCAGTGTTACGGTGAACTCCTCAACGGCATCGCTCTGATCGTAAGAAAGATCGATCTGAGAAACATTAGTTGGGAATACACTGTAGAACTTGTAAGTTCTCAGGATGGGCAGATTCTGATCAGAAGTCTGCGAACTTGCAGCAACAGGTGCTCTGCCTAACTGATAGACATATGCATCTCTGGTGTAGTCTTCTGGGTTAACATTACCAGCATTGTCAGACACTTTCGACATGCTGTTCATCCATCTCTCGAAGGAAGAGCGGATAGCAAAGTCGGTGTCATTAATGACGGTGATGGTCCACTCGTCGAATGTTCTATCACCAGCAATCTTAAGTTGGCGACCTCTGAATGGAACAGTGATTGGAGCGATGTTAGATGCTGGAAGGGCAGCTGCCTTTACCAGGAATCTAGATTTAACATCGATGTCACTGACATCAGAATCAACAACTCCATCGGGGAACGCTAAGACCACCTCAAAGAGGTTAGGTCTTGCGATACCACCAGTGAGTCTAGATTTAAACTGGTCAATAGTCCTTTCGGATGTTCTTGGGGGATTTTGGTTGTTAATTGCCATTGGTCTTTTCCTCTATGTTATCTGGTTTAAATCAAACTCTACCGATGACTTCTTCAAAGCTGACACCCGTGCGGGTGGCAACGAAAGTCAGACCAATGAAGTTAATCGACCTTGCGGGCTTGATGTAGATGTCCGCAATAAACTCATTAGAATCAATAACGGCAGGTGTGTTGTTAGTTTCGTCACAGACAACGACGAAATCCTGAATACCTCTCTTCGATTGAACATCACGGAGGAATGGTTCAACAATGTTGATGAAGTTCAGTCTAGTGATCTCATCGTTGAACTCGAACAGGATGTCCTTAGCGGCAGCAGCGATTGCCTTCTCCAGATAGATGAACAGGCGGCGAACATTGATTCTATCGAATGCAGATGATCTACCAAGTCCAGTCTTATCACCGAAGAGGATAATGCCAGCACCAGGAGAAACAATAATAGGGTTGATTCTATTAGTGTAAAGTTTGTCTCTATGAACCTGGTTAGGAGTATAAGCAAGTTTGACCGCGTTCAGGATAGCGCCTCTTGCAGTACCACCAGGAGAGAACCAGGGGAAGTTGTTGATATCATTTCTAGCACAGGTGCCAGCGATATCGCCATTCAGAGGTACATATCTGAACTGCTGATTGAATCTGTCATACATGTACTTATAGCTGCTATCAAATACAGCGTAAGAACTCGATGTGACAGGAGCGTAGAACTCAATGATGTTGTTGGTCACGGTATCAGTATCGAGAGTAAGTGACTCACCGACAGCAGCAGGACTCAGGAACGCGCCTCTCCATGGAGAGATAAATGCGATTGCATCCTTTCTAAACTCAGCGACTTCAATCAGTTTGTTGGCAAGAGCCATGGTTTCATATTTACCATGGTTAGCAGAACCCTGCAGAAGGAAATCGATTGCAATTTCATCTGGGTTCTTAAGCAGATCGTAACCAGCAGAAAGAGAACCGATATCAATGTTCAGAGCATTGCTAGCAGCAATGTCAACAACACCATTATAGTTCGTACCACCAGAAAGAGTGCCTTGATAGTTACCAACGGAACTAAAGGTTACATCCTTAACATCTTGGTCCCAACCACCATCTCCGAAGACATCCCATCCATCAGAATCGAAACCAGTGGTAACGATTCCAGTAGGAGCAGATCCACCGAAGAGATTCTCAGAACCTACCTCAAGAACTTTTCTCCAGTAAGAAGCAGTTCCAGCGGAGAACTGAGCGTCCTTACCCTTGGACATATTGAAATGCTTCTCAAGGATAGTTCCAGCATTTCCTGTGATTGCGCCACTATCGTCGAATACCAGAACATGAACCTCGTCAAATCTGGAGTTTCTAGCAGCAGCGAAAGAAGATGTTCCAGGTTTCTCAGCGAAGGTATTCCAGGCAAGAACCGAACCGTTGTTCAGAGTAATGCTTTGGTTATCGAACCAGTCGCGAGCACCCGTGTAGGAAATTGTTGGAGTGTAATCCGTTACAACACCAGCGACTGCCTTACCATATTGGGCAGCAACAAATGTGTGGATACCCAGTGCGCCAGTCTCGCTAAACTGATAAATGCTTCTCTGTTTGTAATCGACTGCGGTTTCAGTTCCAGCAGCAGATACATGGGAAACCAGTTTAACAGTTACCTGACCAGCACCGATTTCTGTGATCTGTCCTTTGAAGTAACCATCGAGCAGAGAGGTTGCACCAGCACCAGCAACGACTGTTCCAGCAGGAACTGCCTGAGTGATACCGTAACCGACTCTCAGGTCGATAGCATTAACAGGGTTAATGGTAGAACCGTAACCAAGAACACTGGTGGTCGTGATACCAGTGATGATCTGGTCGCCTAAACCATCGATAGTTGCAACCGTAATTCCGTTCGACCAGGAACCAGGGTTCTTAGCGGCATAGACAACACCAGTGATGGTGTTCTCGTTGTAACCCAGGTTGATGTAGTCGTCACCACTTTTGATCTTAACGCTAGAAGCAGATCCGACAAACCCATTCTTGAGTTCTTCGTCGTCGGCTCTAACGACTCTCATTACACCGCCATAAGCGAGGTAAGAAGAAGCGGTATACCAATATTCGTAGTGGTTATCTTTAGGATATGGCTGACCGAAGGTATCCAAAAGATCCGCTTCAGTCTCGATAAGTTCTGGTGTCTCTACTGGTCCTTTAGCGAAGGGAGCGACCAGACCGCCAGTGCGAGTAGATGTCGCATCTACTCTACCGTTGGTTAGATCAACTTCCCTTACATTAATTCCAGGAGATGCTAAATTGAGCGGCATCTGTAACTCCTTGTAGAATCCAATAATCTAAAAATATTTAGGTAAAGGGTTGTTTTCAGTGGGGAAACAGTGCATGAACATCCTACCAGTCAGGATATTCCCATCTATCGAAAACTGCATTAGTCATCCTACTCAATACTATTCTTTTTTTGGTGCAATCTTTACACTCATAAGAATATGCAGATAATCCACTACCTCTTCGAGTCTTATAAAAATCCGACACAAGGTCCTTTACCTTCAAACACGATCTGCATCTTCTCTCTTTAAAGAGGAAATGTTCTAATTCAAACTCCTCTTCAAAATCCATCAGTAATACTCCCACATGAATGAGCGATCACCATATTCGTCAGTCTTCCATAAAGTTCCGTCGCTATCTACAAACTCTTCTTCATCATCAAGACCATTGAGAATGAATCCAAATGGTGCCATGTCCTGCTCAATTTGGTTCTTCTGTTCTTCGTAGATTCTCTTACGGACATCATTGTCTGTCATCTCTCGGAAGTAATCCTGAGCGACTAACCATGCAAAGATGACAAGACACATTGCAAGGTCATCGTGACAACCGTCTTCTGCCTCCCACGACTGTTTCTTCTGAACAAATGTAGTTAGTTCAGCAATGATGTCGTAGTCGTTTGTATATAGTTTATCTTCTTCAATCAATGCCTTTAGGTTAGAACATCCAGTCTTCTTAACCGCAGCAGTCATTCTGACTCCCATCTGGGTTTTCTTACCAGAGAATCCAGACCCAACAATTTGACCTGCTCTACCTCTCATAGAACACATCAGCATATTTTCATACTCTAGATCATACTGCAAGATACTAGCAACTTGTTCACCAATATCATTGACCTCTACTAAAACATATGCATCATTATATGCCTTTGCCATTTCCAAAATAATGCTTGGGAACAGCATGGGTTTAATTTCATTATTCTTGTATCTTGCTACAGTCTTATATGGAAAATTAGTGATATCAAAAACTACAAAGGCACTATAGTCATGGTCAATACCCCTAGCAGTATCAACCGTGATAATATAGTTCTTCTCCTCTTCGGGTTCCTCATAAACTACAAGACCCTTACCATTGTTTTTGATCGGATCCTCAAAAACAAGATTTCTTAATTTAGATACACTAATCAGCGTATCAACAGATCCAAGGAATTCGCACTCGAACTCAACCTTGAACTGCTGCTCAGATGTGTTAGCAATGGTCTGTGCCTTCC